>PJEL010001181.1_pt1 | contig 27543 bp, 13 predicted proteins | sample 1853271 | NCBI WGS metagenome assembly PJEL01 (sample SAMN08108733, study PRJNA415343) | Invertebrate metagenome, whole genome shotgun sequencing project. | host: Globobulimina | place: Sweden: Gullmar Fjord | collected 2015-08 | reverse complement strand
GCCAGTCGATCGCCGCCCTCGAGCCGAGCCAGCTCCTTGGTGTGGGCGGGTTTGCGGAGAAGTGCCTGAAGCGAGTGAGCTCTGGCATCCCCGTCGGCCGCGTCTTGCATCCCAGCCCGGCGAGTCCAGCAGCGAATCGGGGCTGGGCCGAGGCCGCCGAGCGCGATCTAGCCAAACATGGGATTGTGATTAAGCCTTAGTCCATGAGCTGGTTCGAGAAGGTCTTTGGCACGATGCGCTCCACTGCCGCAAAGGAGGCGGGGAAGTACGCCGCGAAAAAGGCAATCCAGAAGGCCAAGGGAAGAGTCGAGGCTCTCGGTGAGGATCTCCGGCAGTTCGCCGACGGAGAGCCTGCGGAAGAAGAACCGGGAACCCAGGATGATGAGGTCGTCGAGCGGGTGCGGGCCCAGGCCCAGGAAGAGCACCGGGCCCGCAAGCAGGCTCGCGTCGATCGCGAGCAGCAGGCGCGGGATGAACTCGCTGCTTTGAAGGCCGCCTACGCAGAGGAGCGGGAGAGCGATTAAGTGCCCCTCTACAGTTGCCGGTCAAGTCCTGCGGCTGCACCCATGACCTGTAAGCTGACGAACATAGGCTGCTTCGCAAGCCGGCAATTCGCCCCTTCCCTGACGGGTCGGCTGCGAACTGCCAGATATGTACGACAGCTCACAGCCCATGGCCTTGCCTCCGGACTTGACCTGCTCCAGGAGGCTTGATGCTGATCCTCGTCGTGAACTGCGGTAGCTCGTCACTCAAGGCCTCGGTCGTCGATGCCGCGTCTGGTTCTGTTGTTGCAAAAGTCAAGATCGAGCGGATTGGCGAGGTCGTTCCCGACCATGCGGCCGCCATCGAACACGCGCTGGAATCGCTGGTGACCGATGGTCTCACGCTTCGAGGCGTCGGCCATCGCGTCGTGCACGGTGGCGAGGAGTTCAGCCGTCCGACCCTCATCGATGACGAGGTGGTCGCGAAGATCGAGGCCCTCACCGAGCTGGCACCGCTGCACAATCCCGCCAATGTCGAGGGGATCCGGGCCGCCCGCGCGGCGCTGCCCGAGCTCACCCACGTCGCGGTCTTCGATACCGCCTTCCACAGCACGCTGCCGAACCGGGCAAAGCACTACGCGATCCCCGGAGAAATCGCCCAGAAACACGGGATTCGCCGTTACGGCTTCCACGGTCCATCCCACGGATACGTCGCCGCCCGGGCTGCCGAGTTTCTGGAGACCGATCTATCTGAGCTTCGGATCATCACTTGTCACCTGGGGAATGGGTCCAGCGTCGCCGCCGTCGAGTACGGCCGTTCCGTCGAGACCAGCATGGGGCTCACGCCGCTGGAGGGGCTGGTGATGGGGACGCGCTCCGGCGACATCGATCCAGGTGCCATGCTGCATATCGCTCGCAAAGAGGGGCTCGACTTCGACGCCCTCGACAAGCTGCTGAACCGCGAATCTGGCCTCCGCGGCCTGTCCGGCGTGAGCAACGATATGCGGGACATCGAGGAGCGGGCTGCCGAGGGCGATGCGCCCTGTCGGATGGCGCTCAATGTCTTCGCGCACCGACTCCGCAAGTACATTGGGGCCTATGCCGCGGTCATGGGTGGCGTGGATGCCATCGTCTTCACGGCTGGTATCGGCGAGAACAGCGCCTTGATGCGGCACCGCGCTGCGCAGCGCTTGGACTACCTCGGTGCGCGTATCGACGAGGATGCCAACCGCGATGCCAGGGTGGACGCGGAGTCGCCCGTGGTGGAGATCAGCACCCGTCGCAGCCGCTGCAGTCTGCTCGTCGTCGCCACCAACGAGGCCCACGCCATCGCCGAGGGAGCCGCCCATGTGATCCTCGACAAGGATCGAGTAGAGACGAATCGGGTGATTCCCCTTGCCATCTCGGCGCGACACGTACACCTCACCCAGGAGGCGGTCGAGGGGCTCTTCGGCGAGGGACACCAGCTCACGGTCCACAAGATGATCAGCCAGCCCGGCCAGTTCGCGTGCATCGAGAAGGTCGATCTTATCGGTCCGAAGCGCAACATCGAGGGTGTCCGCGTTCTTGGCCCCACTCGGAAGGCCTGCCAGATCGAGATCTCGCGGACCGACGAGTTCCACCTCGGACTGGACGCTCCCATCCGGAACAGCGGCGACGTGAAGAACAGCCCGGGCATCACGCTTCAGGGGCCCAAGGGCCGATTGACGTTGACCGAAGGGGTGATCCAGGCGCGACGACACATCCATATGCAGCCCGAGGACGCCGCGTTCTTCGGCGTCGAGGATCGCGACGTGGTCGAGGTCGAGATCGATGGCGGCGGAAGGGATCTCGTCTTCGGCGACGTGTTGGTTCGCGTGAAGTCCAGCTATCTCCTGGAGATGCACCTCGACACGGACGAGGCAAATGCCGCAAACGTGGTGCGTGGGCAGGAGGGTTTGTTGGTGCAGACCGGCGAGGGGGTTCGGCTACGGCGCAAGAACTGAGGCGACGGCATCGAGGAGCCCCACATCCGCAGCGGCCCATTGCACGGAGCGGAGCCCGGAGTTCTCCAGCCAGCGGAGTTCGGCATGTTCTCGAGGCTGGAGTTCTCCTCGACGCTCGCTGCAGGCATAGGCGATCAGCTCGATCTCGAAGGCTTCATATCGGTGGACCACGGCTGCGACCCGGTCTGTGACCAACACATCGACGGCAAGCTCCTCTTGTAGCTCGCGCCGAAGCGCCTCCTGATCGGTCTCGCCTGCCTCCACCTTCCCACCCGGGAACTCCCACAGGCCGGGCATGCGCATCTCTGGCCCGCGCCGAGCCGCAAGGACCCGCCCACTCTCGATGAGGACGGCGGCAACGACCCGGATCCGCTTCAATCTGCTGTGTTCGCCCATGACATGCCGGTGTAACTGCCAGCAGTGCGCCGGGCGCAGATTCACGCTGCACAGAAACTGCACTTCAGAGACGCGGAAAGCGCCCGCAGTGATGTTAGGTTTGCCCCATGCCGGGCGCCGATATTCTGCTAGTCGACGATGATCCGAGCCTGCGGGAGGTGGTCCGCTACGCGCTCACTCGCGCCGGCTTCAACGTGCGCGAGGCCGCGGATGGGGTCGCTGCCCTCGCTGCTTTCAACGCAACGCCGCCGGACATGATCGTGCTCGACATCCTCATGCCGGAGATGGACGGCATGGAGGTTTGCAGGCAGATCCGCCGCAAATCCCAGGTTCCGATTCTTTTCTTGTCCTCCCGTGGCGAGGAACTCGACCGGGTCCTCGGCCTCGAGCTCGGCGGCGACGACTATGTGACAAAGCCGTTCTCTCCCCGCGAGCTGGTCAGCCGGGTCAAGGCGGTCCTCCGGCGCACAAAACCTGTCGAGACCGCGCCTTCCGAGGTGATCTCGGCGGGCGGCGTGAAGCTGGATCGAAGCGCCTACCGAGTGTGGGCGCTGGATGCCGAGGTGGCACTGACCGTCACCGAGTTTCGGATCCTCGAGGTGCTGATTCGCCGCCCGGGTCGTGTTTTTCCGCGCTCTGAGCTCGTCGAGCTCGCCTATCCCGGACCCCATCACGTCTCGGACCGGACCCTGGACTCGCACATTCGACGGATCCGCCAGAAGCTCCGCGAGGCGGGGTCGGATCGGATCGAGACGGTGCACGGGCTCGGGTTCCGGTTCCAGAAGGAAGATTGAAGCGGCACACCCTGACGTTGATTCGGCGTCGGGACGGCTCGCCGCGCGTGGTGCTGCCGCTGCGCACCTGGCTCACGATGTCTCACCTGACGGTCTTTGTGCTCCCGATCGTGGTGTTCTTCGGCAGTGGTGCGCTCGGACTCGATCTGCGCAACCAGACGGTCTGGGACTTGGAGCACCAGGGCGTGATCCTGTCGATGTTGGTGACGAACCAGCTGAAGTCCGCACAGCAGAGCCAGCCTGGGGTGACGCTCGAGGGCATCGGGCCCGCCCTGTCTGCCAACCTGAGAGCGGTCAAGGAATCCACCCTCGCCGGGATCCGAATCACAGACGAGCGCGGCATCGTCATCGCGACGTCCGGAACCGTGCTCGGCGAGGATCTTCGAAAGGACGCGGAGGTCCAGCGCGCCCTCGCTGGCGAGATGGCGGTGACGACCAAGCCGCGCGGCAATCCGTCGCCAAACCCCATCACGAGCAAGTCGCGCCGAGCAACCGTACGCATGTTCGTCGCCGTTCCCATCACGCTGAATCGCGAGGTTCTCGGCACAATTGTCTTGTCTCGGACGCCTCGGGAAGAGGTCCAGGCCCTCATTCGAGACATGTCGTCCACCAAGGCCATGGTGGCGTCGTGTCTGGCGTTACTCGCGACCCTCTGGATTGGCCTGTACGCCGGCTATCTGCTCACGAGATCCCTCGGAATCGTAGCGTCGGGAACTGGACGGATCGCCGAGGGCAACTTCGACGCGGCCGGGGCGCTGGTGCTCACCGAGCAGTCCCATATCGCCGATGTCGCTCGGCTAGCGGGGTCGGTTTCCACCATGTCGGACCGGCTCCAGACACGCCTCTCCTACATCTCCGAGTTCGCCAGCAACGTCTCCCACGAGTTCAAGACCCCGCTGGCGACCCTGCGCGGAACCCTGGAGCTCTTGGATGACGACCCGGACATGCCTGCCGAACAGCAGGCGAAGTTCCTGGAGAATGCCAACACCGAGGTCGCGCGTCTCGAGCGAATGGTCGATGGGCTCCTCCTGTTGGCCCGGGCCGAGGAGGGCGGAGAAAAGGCCGTGCATCCCCTCCAGGACATCATCGCCAAGGTCTCCGCTCGCTACGACATCACCGCGACGGGTACAGCCGGCGACATCGCTGGTGATGCCAGCCAGCTAGAGTCCGCCCTCGCTAACCTGGTCGAGAACGCACAGAAGTACGGTGGCGATGAGATCTCCGTGGCCGGCTGGGCCGAAGAGGGCTGGACCGGCTGGGATGTTATCGACGATGGTCCTGGTATCTCGGCTGGCAACCTCCCTCGTGTCTTCGATCGCTTTTTCACCACCGGGCGCGCTGAGGGGGGCTCGGGCCTGGGACTCGCTTTAGTTCGCGCCATCGCCCATGGTCACGGCGGCAGGGTGACTGTCGCGAGTGAGCCGGGCCGCACCTGTTTCCGCCTCTCGCTCCCCGCTAGTGGTGGATGAGCGCCATCGAGACGTGGGACTCCACGGCCCGATCCTCGAGGTTTCGCAGGTACAGAACGGCGTAGTAGACCCCCGTCTCCTGGGCCTCGTAGCTCAACACCGGCTCGCGATTGGTGGTGTCGTCCCTGTGAATGAGCTGTCCGTCCTTGTCGTAGAGCAGCACGTCGAGATCGATGACGTTGTCGTCGGCGCAGGTCACCACTTGATAGCGGGCGCCCTTCAGCAGCGTCACCCGGTAGTACTTGGTCTTCCCAAACCCAAGGTCGGTCGCCGAGGAAGACCGGACCTGCCAGCCGTCTCCGTAGCGGTCCCAGATCTTTGTCTTCAGGCACGCGTCGGCGGCGTGCTTGCCGGCGAGCGCTGGAGTGGTGGCCAAAAGACCGAGGATCAGTGGTAGCAAGTCTGCCTCCCGCTTCGGAGTCTAATCGGTCGTCATCAGCGCGCTCGGGCGCGGGCCTGCATGTCGGCGTAGGTCGCGCCGGTGGTGCTCACAGGCAGGTCCTCGGCTTGCCAGCCTGGAACGACGACCTGACCCATGGGGTTGCGCGCGCCGGAGAAGCCGCCCGCCATGTTGACGATGTTGGTGAAACCGGCACTCTCGAGGAGCTGACAGCCGCGCGAGGATCGGCCGCCGGATGCGCAGCCGAGGATCAGCTTGTCGTCCGCAGCGTGGAGCCGCTGCATCACCTGGAGGAACATCGGATTTGGCATCATGCCCCCCGGTCCAGCGATGAACGCCGGCACGTTCACCGCGCCCTCGGGGTGACCCGCGCCGAACTCGGGCTCGGTGCGCACGTCGACATAGGTATAGCCCTCGTCAGTCATGAGTGCGTAGGCGTCGCGCGGAGCGAGCTGGCGGAACATCAAACCTCCCTTTGGAGCCGGCTTGTTAATCGCTCAGCGACCCAGCCGCTCGTCCAGCTCCTCCAGCGTCTTTGGCCAGTCCTTCTTCAGGAGGCGCGACAGCGCGCGATCGGCCAGGAGCTTGCCACCCGTCTGGCAAGTGGGACAGTAGTTCGTCTCGTGCTCTCCGCGGATGATTCGCTGTATCGGCGTGGCGCACACGGGGCAGGGTTCCTTGTATTTGCCGTGCGTGGCAAAGTCCGCTCGGAAGGCGGTGACCTTGTCGGGGAACTTGTCGCCGACCTCGTCGCGGATCCGGTCGGTGAAGAGCCTCAGGGTGTCCAGCGTCGCTCGGTGGAGGCGGTCGATCTCGTCGTCGCTCAGAGAGGTGCTCATCTTTACCGGCGAGATCCGGGCTCGGTGCAGGATCTCGTCGGAGTAGGCGTTCCCGATCCCCGAATAGAAGCGCGGATCGGTCATGGTGCGTTTGATGGTATGCCGCTCTCGCTGTAGGACCTCGACGAACTGGTCCCGGGTGGCGCCGAAGACCTCCAGCCCGCCCCGGTCGAAGGGCCCGAGGGCGGCGCGGCCGCGGACCAAGTGAATGGACGCCCGCTTCTGCTTGCTGACCTCGGTGAAGCGCAGGCTCCCGTTCGGGAAGTCGAAGGCGGCGAGCACGCCCTTGCCCTTGATGGAGACCCCGGCTTTCTTCCAGCGGAATCGGCCCGCCACCATCAGGTGCACCACCATGAACAAGTCGTCTTCCAGCGCGAAGACCATGCGCTTTCCGAGGCGGGTGACCTCGAGTACGACCCTTCCATTGGCTTCGCTTATCTTAGGATCGAAGGTGCGAACAACGAAGGGAGAGGCGAGCCGGATCTTGTCTAGGCGCTGGCCCTGAACCAAGGCATTCAGGCGCTCTACATAGATGGCGATGTCGGGAAGCTCGGGCATACCAGCAGTCTACGATCCCGCCTGGGCGGAGGAGCTGAGTCGGTCGAGGAGGGCGCTGGTCCCGTCGAGTCGAGTCACCAGGGCGTCGGCACTCGGGCCGCTGATCTCGCCCCTCCAGCGATCGATGACGGTCTGCATGGACTGGGTGAGCTGGGGGAGCTTTCCGGCGTCGGAGGCGGCAAAGAGTGTGTTCTCCAGGACCTGAGCACGCCTTCCGAAGCCTTGGGCGACCCCTGTTGCTCTCGAGACCTCCTCGAGGGCGGAGCGGGTCCAGAAGATCCCGGCCCAGGCCGGGGTGGCTAGCCAGAGGGCGACCTGTTTGAGGCCGGAGCTCGGGTCGTCGAGCACGGCGGGCACAGCCAGATCCTCGGCGGCCGGTGGGGCTGCGAAGGCCTGGATCAGCTCCAGCGCTAGATCGAGGACTTCGGCGTAGAAACCTCCGGCATCACGCCCCGCGCAGCTCGCAGGGATCAGCCAAGGGCGGAGATGGTCGGCGGCAAAGTTGGCGGCGCCGGTGCTGTCCTGCCGATCCCAAAGCCAGGCGAGGAACATGAGCTCGACGCCGAGATGGTCGGGCTCGTGGCCGCGGGGAGGTCGAAATCCCGCTCGCTCGTAGACGTTGGTGACTGCGGCTGCGACGGGGCCGCCGAGGTGGACGTCTGGGCTTCGAAAGACCGATTCCCAAGGGAGGAGCTCGTGCCCAAAGAAGCGGTGATGCTCGGCTGCCCAGTCGTCTGCGTCCTCGTCTCTGGGGACATGGGAGCCCAGAGATGGAATCTGGTAGACCAGGACGCTGTTCTCGGTGGAGAGGCCGTCGAGGACGAGGTGTGCAATCAGGGCGAGGAGACGGCTGTGGGCGGAGGCGTTCATTCGTCCTTTGGGGGCAGCTTGTACGCCTCGCGAGTGGGCTTTAGAGGCCGCTTCAGCCAGAACGGACGATAGGTGCCATTCGGGCTGTGGTCGGTGGCGGATCGCGTCTCTGCGAGCCAGGCTCGGTACACCTCCATGGACTTTTTGGTGTCGACGTGCACCTCTCCGTAGCTCTCATTCTCTCTGGCTTTGCGGACCGAGGTTGCTTTCTGGAGCCAGCAGTGGGCGCCGCTCACGGGGTCGGGGTGAACGGCGTGAGTCAGGTTCTGGTGCACGCCGACGTTTTCCCACCAGATTCGCTCGGTGTCGGGATCGAAGCTCTTGAACTTCGTGGCCCCGTGTACGACCTCGAGATCAAACTTGCCGCCGGGCTGTCGATCTATGTTTGCCAGCGCGCTCGATCCGCGGCTCGGCCCCGAGGTCTCGTCGAGGCGCCACCGACCCATATGGTGGGAGATGGCGATGATTCCGGGCTTGATGCCCTCGGTCACCCAGGCGCGGTCGACCATCCAGCCGATCTCGGTGTCGATCCGCACGTTGTCCCCGGTTGCGATGTCGAGGCGTTCGGCGTCGGAGGGGTGGATCCACACGGGATTGTTGTGGGAGATCTCCACCAGCCACTTGGCGTTTGAAGAGCGGGTGTGGATCAAGGTCGGAAGCCTGAAGTTCGGCAAGAGCAGCATCTCGCCGGCCTCGCGGTCGATGTTGCTCGGGTGCACGTGGCTCTTCAGCGGCCAGGGTAGGGCGTATCGCTTGTCCCGGTAGCCCCAGTCCACGAGGGTCCCACTGAGGAGCTCGAGCCGGCGACTGGGGGTGTCGAAGCCCCTCTTCTGCTCGCCCCGGATCTTCACGCCGACGACCTTGCCGCTCTCGTCTCGGACCCGCTCGATCTGATCTGTCGCGCCTACGATGGGGGCGTCGTAGGGCCGGTAGACGTCCTTGGTGACCTCGAAAGCGCCGTACTTCCTCATGTATTGGAGGGGTTCTAGACCCTCGGCGGCCGCTGCTCTTGGGAGCCCGGGCACGCTGTGGTCGAACAGCCACTTCCAGTACTCGTCCTGGGTGATGAGCTCGCCGGGGCGGTAGGGGCTCTCGAACCACTGGCGAACGCCGAGGGATCCATCGGGGTCCATCCTACCGGAGAGTTCTACCCAGAACTCCGCCTCCTCCCAGACTTCTCCGGGGTTGGCCTCCCAAGTGAACGCCACCTTCTTGCCAGCCCGCTCCATGGCAACCCGGCGCACTGGCTGGCGGAAACCTATCCATTGACTGGCGTGGGTCTCCTGGCTCATGAGGTCGTGTCGCTCTGCGGAATGCCCCATCGGAAGCACGTAGTCCGCGAACCAGGCGGACTCGTTCCAGGTCGGCGTCAGGGCGACGTGCAGCTTGATCTTCTTCTCATCGGTGAGCGCCCGATACCACATGAACCCGTCGGGATTGGTCCACAGTGGGTTGTAGACCCGGGTGAAGTACACATCGATGTTTCCGCGGCCTTCCTCCAGCATGTGCGGAAGCAGGAACGACATCTCGTAGTGGGCGAAGGGGTACTCCGCCGGCATGTGCAAGGCGTTCCAGACAGTGCCGGGCGGCGGCTGCTTGAACGGCTTGGGAACGAACTTGTTCCAGCTATTACCGGAGGTTCCCCCGACTGTACCGACGCTTCCCGTGAGCACGTTGAGGAGGAAGAGGCAGCGCACGATCTGCCAGCCGCCCTTGTTTCCGATGCTCGCGCTGCGCCAGTTGTGGGCGGCGAGGCGCTTTCCGGCTCGGGCGATGTGGTCCGCAGCTTCGCGGATCCGCTCGATGGGAACCTGGCATTCCTCGGCGGCCCGCTCGAAGGTGAAGTCGCGATACAGGGCTTTTAAGGTGGCATCGACGTCATCGAACGACAGATCCTCGCCCTCTGGCGGCAGGGCTGCGAGCACGGTCGGGTCGTCGACCACCTCGCGAAGACGAAGCAAGAATCCGCGCCAATCCACCCACTCCTTGACGAACTGCCGGTCGTAGAGATCGTTGGCGATGAGGTGGTTGGCGATGGCGAGCAGCAGGGTTGCTTCGGAGCCGGGCCAGGTCGGCAACCACACATCGCTCTTGGAGGCGGTGTTGGAGAGGCGAGGGTCGAGGGTGATGATCTTCGCGCCCTTGCGCTTTGCCTCCATGATCCGCTGGGCGTGGGGATTGAAGTAGTGGCCGGTCTCGAGGTGGCTGCTGATGAGCAGGATGCAGCGGCTGTTTGCGAAGTCGGGGCTCGGTCGGTCGAAGCCGGCCCACAGGTAGTAGCCGAGCCTGGCAGAGGCCGAGCACACGTTGGTGTGGCTGTTGTGACCGTCCACGCCCCAAGCCTGCACGACTCGGTTCGCGTAGTGGTCCTCACCCGGACGGCCCACGTGGTAGGTGATTCCGTCGCGCCGCACCCGACGACTCTCCGCCATCTTCGCGGCGATATCGGTCATCGCAGCCTCCCAGGAGACGCGCTTCCACTTGCCCTCCCCTCGGGCACCGACTCGCTTGAGGGGGTACAGGATCCGTTCCGGGTCGTAGATCTGGTTGTGGGTGGCCGGACCCTTTGCGCAGTTTCGCCCTCGGCTGCCCGGGTGCTTGGGGTTCCCTTCGAACTTGCGGATCTCAAAGGTCTTCTTGTCGACATAGGCCAGCAGTCCGCAGCCGGCCTCGCAGTTGAAGCAGATGGTCGGGACCAGTGAGAAGCGGCGGGCAACCTTGTTTGGCCAGGCCTTGCTGTCCCACTCCGTCCAGTCGTTCCAGTGCTCTGGCGGCGGATAGCTGCTCATCCTTCCGTCGGGATGACGGATCTCGGTGAGTGAGATGGGCTCGCCGTCTCCTTGGGCAAAGGTCGGCAACGCCTTGCCTGCGACGTTGGTTGGCTCGGTGCCGGTCGTGACCGAGGTGGATCGGCTCGGAGGCAGTCCGAGAACGGCGGCCAGGGCGTCGGCAATTCGCTTCGAAGTGGACATCAGCTGTTCGGGACCCGCTGTGGTGCCATGACAAAGGCGAGGTTGTAGGCAAATAAACCAATGCAGGCGAAGCCGAACGCCATAAACGTGGCGGCGGGGTCTTGCAGGGCCAGTAGCGACAGTGGCAGGACGTGGCCGATGGCGATTCCGCCCGCCCAGTACCAGCGACGGTAGTGACCTCGGGTCATGTCGCGGGACGCTAGGCGGGCGACCTCGGTGGAGTGGGGAATCGTGAAGTCGGCCAGCAGGGTAGCGAGGAGACCCGCGAACAGAGCCGCGACAAAGCCATTGCTGATCAGGGCCGCGAACAGCGCCGGGAGCTTGATGAAGAAGGACAGAGAAGACAGGGCTCCAAAGCCGAGCATCATCCCGTGCAGCGACTGCTGGAGGGGCACGTGGGGACTCTGCCAGAGGTCTCGGCCCTCGGCTTGAGCGAACAGGAAGCCGGTGTAGATCGCCGTCATAGCGCCGAGGGGGGCTGCCAGACCAGCACCGATCAGCCGGAGCAGCAATGGAACTTCCAGCAAGCCCAGGAACCCTGCGAGCTCGAGGCTCCACCACGCGACGGCGACTGCGGAGAAGGCGGTCAGCAACCAGGCGGCTCTCGCGACCCAGCTCCGCCGTTGAGGACGGGTGAGCAGGTACAGGAAACGATCGCTTCGGTCCAGGTCATAGAGGAGCAGGACCAGGGTGAGCACCAGGCACAGGATCGCGAGTCCCCCGCCGTACACCATTGCCGCTGGAACGAACGGCAGTTCTGGCACCATCGCCGTGATGGCGAGGATGCAGAAGACACTACCGCTCACGTACTTTGTGACGATGTACGCGGGGATTGGCCAGTGCCACTGAATCCGGTGCTGGGCGTTGTAGCCGACGTGGACCCGCTGTGGAGCCAACGAGACGGGCCCGTCTCCGGGTGGCCCTTGGGCGGGCACGAGCTCCGAGCCGCCGTGATGAAGCGGCCGCGACTCTCCCCACATGAACGACACCGGCGTGCGCTCCAGTGCAGTGGGTGACAGGGTGACCTCGTTGCCCTCGATATAGAAGGCATTGGGCGCCGTTCCCTTCTCGGGCTTGCGCACCACCACGTTGTTCTTGGCTACCACCCGGGAGATTTCGGAGTGGGGGTCGCTCAGATCCCCGGTGATGATCGCGTGCTCGGGGCATACGACGACACACGCAGGCTCCAGACCGATATCGATTCGGTGGGCGCAGAAGTTGCACTTGGCGGCGGTGTGGTTGTCGGGGTCGATGTAGATCGCGTCGTAGGGGCAGGCCTGCAGACAGGACTTGCAGCCGATGCAGGCGTCGTCGGCGAAGTCCACGATCCCGTCGCTGCGGGTGTGCATGGCGCCCGTTGGGCAGATCCTCACGCAGGGGGCGTTGCTGCAGTGGTTGCAGCGAGTGACCTGAAAGCTGCGTCGGGTGTTGGGAAAGCGGCCGGTCTCGACAGTCGTCACCCAGGTTCGGTATACGCCGACGGGCACTTCGTTCTCGGACTTGCAGGCAGTACTGCACGCATGACAGCCAATGCAGCTGCCACTATCGATGACGACGCCGAGGCCCAAAACCCTGGGCCTAGGCTATTTTTTGGCCGAACCGCTTTGCGACTGCGAGCGTGAAGCCGACGGCCCGCTGCACATCCGGATCCCGCATCTTCATGAACGCGCCAAAGGGTCCGACGGACTCGATGCCGGCGGTGCGTGTCTCGGTGAGGGCTGTCCCCGCGGATCCGGCGACGCCGAGGGCCGTTGGATCGGCCGAGTCGACCAACTGACCGAACTCCGCCGATTTCATGAGCTTGGCCAGGGTCGAGACGGTTCCGGCGCCCTTCTTGGCGAGGACCTCGAGATCGTCCTTGTCGATACTGTCCAGCGCGTTCAGGGCCAGGTCGAGGTGCTCGGTCTTGGCGAGTAGCGTCTCGACGATGGCCATGTTCTCGGGCGCGGAGAGCTTCTCGGCGAGGGCGATACCCGCCTGGGCGCGCGCGATCGGGTCGATCCCGCGCGATGCCGCGTCATCGTAGAAGTGAGCGGCGGAGTCGCCAGCTGCCTCGGCGAGGACGCCCGCTTTGGAGCTGAAGGTCTTGATGGCCGTCAGCGAGGAAGACAGATTGTCCACCTTGGCCTCCAGGGCGTCGAAACGTTCCAGCAGCTTCTCGAGGGTCTGGGCGAGCTGTGTGTCACTCATGGTGGACTCCATTCAGCGCCCGGAGGTATCACGCAGCGTGCATTTTCTCGAATACCAGATTGCTGCGTTCGTCCAAGGTCCATCAGTGGTCGGGGGTCGACCAATGCGATTAAGCTCTTAGAGACGTTTTGGGGTGTGTGGAATGTTTGAGTCATCGGGCCTGTGTCGGAATGCGCTGTTTGGTGTTGGGCTAGTTGGAACCATGCTTCTCGGTGGCTGTACGGGCCAGGATCTCGACGATCTGGGCATCGGCCTGTATTTCGTGAAGCTCGACAAGAATCCGACAGAAGTCGTTCAGTTCACTCAGGAGCTGGCAAACGATATCGGCTTCGAGACGATCCACGTCTACGACAAGGCGACCCAGGGCTTCTCACTCAGGATTCCAGACGGGATCGTCGGCGAGCTTCGAGACATCCCCGAGGTCAAGTACATCCGGCGCGACAAGCAGACCAACCACACGCCGCCCGAAGAGGATACGCCCCCTGACGAGGAGATCGTCGAGGATCCCGAGCCCATCCTGGGGCCCGACGAGATCCCAGAGAGCATCGTCCGCGTTGGGGGCCCGTACCTCGGCAGCGCCGATTTCTCGGACTTCCAGATCGCCGTCATCGACACCGGCATCGACGCCGGTCACCCAGATCTGAACGTCGTCGGCGAGCTCGACGTCGTCGCTGACAGCGGCGCAGGCAACCCGGCTCCCGGCTATGATCCGAATGGTCATGGCACACATTGCGCCGGCACAATCGGCGCCCGCGCCGACGGCTCGGGTGTGGTTGGTATGGCACCGGGCGTGCCGCTCCACGCGATCCGGGTCCTCAACTCCGACGGCTCCGGCTACTGGTCCGACATCGTCGCCGGCCTCGAGTATGTCCTCGACCATCCCGAGATCAAGGTCGTGAGCATGTCGCTCGGCGGTCCCGCCTGGGATGACGACGAAGACCCGATGAAGGACGCCATCGAAGCCCTTGAGGCCGCTGACGTTCTCGTGGTCATCGCCGCCGGAAACGAGACTCAGGACACGATCAACGTCGCCCCGGCTGGCTACAACCTGGGCGTGGTCGTCAGCGCCTACGACGCCGCTGGCGGCTCCGACAACGGCTTCGCCTATTTCAGTAACTACGGCAATGCTGTCGATATCGCCGCGCCTGGCGTCGACATCATCTCGACCTATCCAGATGGCACCTACACCGAGCTCTCGGGCACCTCCATGGCGACCCCGCTCGTCGCTGGCGCTGCCATCGCGTATCGGGCCGAGCATCCGAACAAGAGCGCTGTCGACGTTCGCAAGGCCCTCCGAAACACCGGTGAGAACAACTACCAGGGGCAGAGGAACGATCACCCCGAGGCCTTGATCGACTTTACGGAACTGATGAAGTAGTCGCTCGCTTCCAGCACTGACGAAACGCGGAGCTCAATGTCATACGAGACGTGGCGTTTGGGGTTGCGCAGGCTCGGGAGGTAGTCGCGGAACGAGACGGATCGGATTCTAGGACCGGGGACCGACAGAAGCGACGGTGGGTCTATCTCCGAGCGCCCCTGTCGACTTCCACGCCTATGTCTCCAATTATAGGGGAGCGCTGCGCTGTCCCCCTCGCCTTCGGCTCACCCCCTCCTGCTCCTTGACGCCAATGGGCGTAGTTGAGGTGGAGTCGTCATTGTGATTGGGCGCCAAGGTAGGGTCCAGGTGGGGTTAGAACAGGTCTCCGAGCGTGTTCCCGCCGTAGGTGATTCCCAGGATCGTCGGCGCGGCTCCGCTCCGATAGAGCCCATACGTACTCGAGTTTCGCACAGTGCTGGTCGAGATCGTGGCGTCGCAGAGGTTGAACTCGACGTTGCCGTAGCTGTTGGAGCCCCCGTACTCGATGACCGCGTTGTCGATGACGGTCAGCAGCGGATTGCACTGGTTGTACAGGGTGATGCCCGCCCAGTCGCCGGGGAGTGGGGTCGCCACATCCGACGAGGTGAACGTCACTGGGGTGCCGGGCGCGCCGGCTACGCTCAGGCTGCCGATATCGGTACGGCCCACTCGGAGTGCCACGTTTTCATCGAACTGCAGGGTCGCGCCCGCTTCAATGTCGACGTGCGGTGAGGAGGGGCCTTCGATGTCCAGGTTGCCGAGCACCAGGAGCGGCACGTCCAACCCCTGCCAGGTCGCGTCCTCGGAGGCGAAACCGGTGATGATGGCGATGCGGTCGTCGAAGTTGCCGACGAAGGTGGAGCTAGCGTCGAGCTGGCCGATGGAGCTCGGGTGCATCCACATCGGATAGCCACCGTTGGTGGTCACGACGTTGTTGGTGAAGGATGGCGTGGCGAAGTCGTCCAGCGCCGAGTTGTTCACCAGCTCCAAGCCCTGGTCGTTGTTTGCTGTGAACACCGAGTCGTGGACCCATACGGTGCTGTTGTTCGCGTACAAGCCCGCTCTCGAGCTGAGCTGCGAGATCGTGTTTGTCACTTCGACCATCGTGCCGTTGGGGTTCAGAGCCCTGAAGTACAGGTTGCCGAAGGTGTTGCCACCGCCGTACTCGATCACCAAGCGATCGATGTGGGAACCAAACTGATTCGGTCCGAACTCCACTCCGTGCCAGCTGCCGGGGCCGGGTAGGGCGCTCGCCGACGTGAAGGTGACGGATCCGGTGCTGCCGTCCACGACCAGGCCGCCATCGTCGCCCACACCGACGTCGAAGTCGATGTTGTCTTCCATGTAGAGGGTCACGCCGCTGGACACGGTGAGGACGGGGTCGAGGGCGCCTTCGATGTCAACCGGGGCGCTCACCCAGTAGTCTGCATCGAGGAGCTGCCAGATACCGGTGCTGAGTACCGTTCCTCCAGAGATCTCGATGTCCGTGCCGTTGCCGACGTAGGTCGAGCTGGCGTCTAGCTGGGAAACCGACTCGGCGAGGAGCTTCACGCTGCTTCGAACGTTGCCGGTCAGCGTATTGCCGACAAAGCTGGGCGGCAGTGCGTTGTCGAGCACTCCCCCGGTGACCTCGACGCCGTGGTCGGCGTTCGCCGTGAAGGTGCTGTCGTGAATCAACGTGACGCCACCGGACTGCTTCAGTCCGCTTCGACTGGACAGGCGTGCGACAGAGTTGCGGACCGTGACGTGGTGGCTGCCGGCATCGTTGATCCAGATTCCGCCGTTGCCGTTGTCGCCGGCGTACTCGATGGTCAGGCCGTCGAGGATCGTGCCGTCGCCGCTTCCGCCGATCTCCAGCCCGCGCCAGTCGCCCGACGTCGGGAGGGCGGCAGCAGAGGTGAAGAGCACGCCGCTGCCGGTTCCGTCCACCAACAGAACACCGTCGTCGAGCCCCTGGCCCACGGTCATGTCGGTGCTAGCCTCGAACTCGATGACGACGCCATCGGCGATGGTGAGGGCGGGGTTGAGCGGTCCCTCAACGTCGACATTGCCACTCACCCTGTAGACCACGTCGAGGGCCTGCCAGGTCTGGGTGGTCTCCACCTCGTCCGTAGTGACGTTGATGGTGAACGCGTTGCCGGCGAAGGTCGAGGATGCATCGAGCTGACCGACGAAGTCCGCCGGAACGGTGACCGGGTTGGCTCCGTTGTTGGTCATCGTGTTGCCAGTGAAGTTGGCCACCGCGCTTCGATCGATACCGGAGCCGGCCGCCACGAGCAGCCCGTCGACGTCGTTGCTCACCAGGTTGGAGTCTTGGATGAGAGGCTCCGCTGTCGCTCCAGTCACGTACACGCCGCTCTCGGTCGACTCGCGACTAGTCACGCCGATCAGGGTTGGAGCGCTGCTGACCACCCGGATGTTGCCGGTGCCGTTGGAGCCGGCGTATTCGATTATAGAGTTTGTAAGTGCGGAACCGCTGTCGGACATGCCGATCTCCACACCGCCCCAGTCCCCGCGAGTGGGGACAGCCTGGTCAGAGGAGAAGAGAATGCCAGCGAGTCCGCCAGCGAGGTTCAGGCGGCCAGCGGTCGCGCCCGTGGCGACGCGAACGTCACAGCCCGCTCCGAAGTTCACGACGACGCCGTCGAGCACGGTCCAGACCGCCGCCGGGCCGCCCTCGACGATGATGTCCTCACCGGCCAGCACATGGTAGGGCACGCCGACATCGCTCCACGTGACGGATGCGTCGATGGTGTCGCCGGTGACCTGGATTTCGTTGAGGCCGTTGTTGGTGAGGACGTTGGTGATGGCGACGTCCCCAGCGTACCGGGCGGGAACGGTGATTGCGTTCCCATCGTTGTTGTCGACCGTGCTGTTCGCCAGCGTAGCAATGCCGGAGTTGGTGTCGAGGAACACGCCTTCACCGCTGTTGTTCGCGAAGACGCAGCCCGCGAGGTCCGCCGTGGCGCCGACACCGTAGTATCCGGCTCCGGCGTTGTTGCGGAACGTCGAGCCGGTGATGCTCGGTGAGCTACGATCGGCGTATAAACCGCCAAATCCGTTAGCTCCGGCGTACTCGATCGTGAGGCCGAGGATGGTCGTACCGGTATCGTTGACGCCGATCTTTACGCCGCCCCAGTCGCCTTCGGCCGGAACGGGCGCGGCACTGGTGAACAGAACGCCGGACAAGTTGCCGTCGACCACCATGCGGCCGAGGTCGGTGTCGGCGATGATGACGTCCAGCAGCGCCTCGAACTCGATGGTCACGCCATCGTCCACAGTCCAGGTCGGGGCTGTGGGCCCGCGCACGATGAGGTCGGCATTGAAGAGGCGGTAGGGAACGTCGAGGGCCTCCCACTCGGCATCGGTGTCGAGGGTTCCGCCGCGCACATACACAGTGTCGAGGCCGTTCCCCGCGTAGGTCGTGCCTCCGTCGATGGCATCGACGTCTTCGACGTTCAGGACCATTGGATAGCCGGCATTGCCAGTCAGGGTGTTCCCGCCGAAGTTGGCCACCGAGGAGGTGCCGTCCAGGTAGACACCATCTGTGGTGTTCCCGGTCGCGCTGGAGCCCACCATGTCGAGGGTTCCGCTGCGCACGCTGGCGCCGTCGTTGAGGTTGTTGGTCAGCGCCACTCCGGACAAGGCTGGCGCTCCGCCGTTGACATACAGGCCGCCAAAGCCGTTCTCGCCGCCGTACTCGATGGTGAGATTGGTCAGTGAGGAGCCCGCGTCCTGCGAGCCGATCTGGACGCCGCCCCAGGAGCCGGGGAAGGGCGCGGCGTCGGAACTGGAGAAGGTGACGCCGTTGAGGCCTCCAGCGACGATGAGGACTCCGGGCGTGGTGTTGGCGATGATGAAGTCGCGGCCGGTGGCGAAGTCCAGACGTACGCCGTCCTCGATGGTCAGCACCGGGGTCGCGGCACCGCGCACGACGAAGTCCGCATTGAACAGCTCGTAATCGGCGTCGAGCGCCTGCATGGTTGCGTTGGTCGTGAGAGTTCCGCCCCAGAGGCGCACGTAGTCGATGCCGTTCCCGGTGTAGCTGGAGGTGTCGGAGATCTCGTCGATTGAGAGCGCAGATACGACAAGCGGATAACCGGCGTTTCCAGTGAGAAGGTTGCCGGAGAAGGTGTCGTCGACGCCGATTGCGAGGCGGGAATTCTGGTCGAGATAGACGCCGTCCGCGGTGTTGAGGGTGGAGATGGTGTTGCGGATCTCCGGGAAAGCCGAGGTGCCGTTCAGGCCGTCGTTGAGGTTGTTCGCCAGCACGCAGCCGTCGAGAACGGGATCCGAGCTCGCAGCCCAGACGCCGCCGCGTCCGTTGTTTCCCGCGAACTCGACAGTGAGGTTGGTGAGAGTGGAGCCGACATCGTTGATACCGAAATGCACGCCGTTCCAGTCGCCGGGTGCGGGGAGCACGCCGTCGCTGGTGAAGGTGGTCCCGAGGAGGCCGCCCTGAACGTCCAGCGAGCCGGTGCTGGGGAGCCCGACGTCCAAGGTGACAGCGGCACCAAATTGAGCGAGAACGCCGTCTTCGACGGTCAGGATCGGGCTGCCAGCGCCGCTCACGATGATGTTTCCGGTGACCTGGTAGTCCTCATCGAGGAGAGGCCAGGTGACGTCGATGTCGATCGTGTCCGCCAATACGTTGATGAGGGCTCCGTTTCCGGCGAACGACGAGCTTGCGTCCAGCTCGTTGAGGAAGCGGGCTGGCAGGATGATCGGACTGCCGCCGTTGTTGACCATGGTGTTGTTCACAAACCCCGGAGGTGCGCTCTCGTCGAGTCCTGCGGAGGCGGCGATCGACACGCCCTGCTCGTCGTTGTCCTCGAAGCTGGAGTTGACGATGAGCGGTTGGCTGGCGGCACCGGTTGCGTACAGGCCGCTGCGGGTGGACTCGTGGCTGAAGACACCATCTACGGAGGGCGAGCTGCCGTTCAGGTAGAGGTTGCCGTAGCCATTGCCACCACCATAAGCGATGTCCAAACCGAGGAACGAGGACCCTGCGTCGGATACTCCGACCTGGATTCCGCCCCAGTCCCCACGCGCCGGTAGGGTCTGTGCGCTCGTGAACGTCACGCCGGTGACTGCGCCCTGGACGTCGATGAGGCCAGGGAATCCGGCGGTCGCCACGAGGATGTCGGTCCCGGTCTCGAACTCCGCGTAGACCCCGTCCGCGACCGTGAGGATTGCGGTCGGACCGCCTGACACTGAGACATCGCCCATGATTCGGTAAGGAACGCCTAAATCGGCCCATGTGACCGGGTCCGCTATGGTGGCCGCGGTCAGGAACACCGCGTTCACGCCGTTGCCGCCGTAGGAACTCGTGCCATCCAGGAGGTCGGCGTTGTCGGCCGTCGTGGTGACCGCGTTGCCGCCGTTGCCGGTGATCGTGTTCCCAGCGAACGCGTCGATGTCGGAGCCCGCGTCCAAGAAGACACCTTCTTCGGTGTTTCCAGAGATCGTGGTGTTGGTGATGTCGGCGCTGGCGCTGGTGCCGTAGTAGCCGGCGCCCTGGTTGTTCAGCAGCGCGCCGCCGATGAGCGTCGGGCTGGAGCGGTCGGCGAACAGGCCACCGAAGCCGTTGCTTCCGGCGTATTCGATCGTGAGGCCCACCAGCACCGATCCGGTGTCGTTGCTTCCGATCCGCACGCCACCCCAGTCACCGGGGTTGGGCACGGGCTGGGCACTGGTGAAGAGGACGCCGGTGAGGGTGCCGTTGACCATGAGTGCGCCGGGTTCGGTGCTCGCTACGATGAGGTCCCGTGCAGTGTCGAAGCGGACCGTGACTGCGTCCTCGACAGTGAGGACCGGCGCGCCCAGGCCCGCGACGATCCAGTCGGCGTTGAAGACCTCGTACTCGGCGTCCACGAGGTGGAGTGTTTGGGACTCCGTGGTCGTTGTTCCCCAGACGCGGATGATGTCGGAGAAGTTGCCCGCGAAGCTCGACGAGGCATCCAGCTCGTCGATGGACGCCGCACTCACGACCATCGGATAGCCGCCGTTGCCGGTGAGCGTGTTGCCCTGGAAGGTGTTGATGAGCTGGGTGCTGGGCTCCAACCGGGACAGGCTGTCGAGGTAGACGCCATCGCCGGTGTTCTGCGTGACGGCGGTGTTTTCGATAGTCACCAGTGTATTCGTCGCGAAGATTCCCGCATTTGCGTTGTTCGTGATCGTCGCATTCTGCACGATGACCGGGTTGGGAGCGGCGTTGAGCCACAACCCGCCGTTGCCGTTGTTGCCGCCAAACTCGATGGTGGTTCCGACCACACTGCTGCCGAGATCGTTGCTGGCTATGCGCACGCCATCCCAGTCTCCGGGGGCGGGGCCCATCGCCGCGCTCGTGAGCACGATTCCCGTCGCACCGCCGTTGAGGGCGAGCTGGCCCGAGTTGGCCACTCCAATCGAGAGCCCCGCGTTCGCGTCGAACAAGACGGTGACGGCGTCGTCGATCGTCAACAGGGGGCCCGTCGCGTCGGCGACCGTGACATCGCCACTGATCTCGTAGCCGCTATCCAGGGCTCGCCAGGTGCTATCGACGTCGATGTTGTCTGGCGTCACGAGGATCGGGGATGGGTTGCCGGCGAAAGACGATGATGCAGCGAGCTCTTTGACGAACCTGGCCGGCAGCACGATGGGGTGCTCGCCGTTGCCGTTCAGGGTGTTGCCCGCGAAGCTGGGGGTGACCGACTCGTCGAGCCCGGCCTCCGAGGTCAGGTAGATGCCATCCTCGTCATTGTCGCTGAAGACCGAGCCGGTGATGGTGGGGCGTGCTGTGGCGCCCGAAATCCGCAGACCGGACGAAGTGGACTCGCGGCTGGCCACGTTGGTGAGCGTGGGACTGCTTCCCGCAAAGACCAGGTTGCCAAGGTTGTTTGCGCCCGCGTATTCGATGGTCAGCCCGGTGAGGGTGGAGCCCATGTCGCTCGCGCCGATCTGCAATCCTCGCCAGTCTCCGCCCACGGGCACGACCTGGCTGCTCGTGAACAGGACGCCGGTGGCGGTGCCTTGTACGTCGATCATGCCCAATGAGGACATCGCGACAAAGATCTCTGCGCCGCCGTCGAACTGCGCGGTGACGCCGTCTTCGACGGTGAGCACGGCGGCTGGCCCGCCGGCTACAGTGACGTCTCCAGTGACCCTGAGGGGTACGCCAAGGTCGCGCCAAATCGCGCCGCTGTCGATGATGTCCGTGGTGAGCACGACCTGGTCGACACCGTTGCCCGTATAGGTGGTGCTGTCGTCGAGGCCGTCAGCCAGCGCCGCTGGTGCGGTGAAGGCATTGGCGAGGTTGCCAGTGATGGTGTTGCCAGAGAACGCAGCGACCGAGCTGGCGCTGTTCAGGAAGACGCCGTCGGTGGTGTTGCCGCTGATGGTGGTGCCAGTCATGTCCAGCGTGGCCGAAGCTCCATAGAACCCCGCCCCCTGGTTGAACTGCAGCGCACCACCGATGATCGTTGGGCTCGAGCCGTTGGCATACAGCCCGCCAAACCCGTTGGAACCGCCATATTCGATGGTCAAGCCGACCAGGACCGAGCCCGTGTCGGCGGCGCCGATCGTCACGCCGCCCCAGTCGCCTGGAGCTGGGATGGGCTCGGCACTCGTGAACAGGACACCCGTCAGCAGACCGTCGACTCGGAGCTGCCCGGTCGCCGTGTTTGCGACGACCAGGTTGCGGGCTGCCTCGAACTGCACGATGGCGCCGTCCTCGACGGTCATCACCGGGTCGCTGATGCCCTGGACGATCCAGTCTCCGCCCACCAGCAGATATGGAACATCCTGGCCGTGCATCACGGTATCGGAGGACACCGTGCCCGACCAGAGTCCGATGCGGTCGTCGGTGTTGCCGGTGAAGGTGCTCGACGGATCGATCTCCTCTACGGATTCGATGTCGACCACCAGTGGCTGGCCGTCGTTGCCAGTGATGACATTGTTGTTGAATGTGTTGTCGAGGCCGTCGACAAGCGTGCTGTTTCGGTCGAGCCAGACGCCGTCGCTGCTGCTGTTGGAGATGGTCGAGTTTCGGAGTTCGAGTGTTCCGCCGGCGCTGTAGATGCCGCTGTTGTTGTTGTCGGTGAGAGTGGAGGCGTCCACGAGGACGGGTGCCGGCGCGAGATTCAGGAACAAGCCACCCCTCCCGTTATCTCCCGCATATTCGATGGTCAGGCCGGCCAGCTGGCTGCCGATGTCGTTGGCGCCCAGCTGGATGCCATCCCAATCGCCGGGCGCGGGGATGGCTTGGTCACTGCTGAAGACCACCCCACCGACGCCGCCCTGGACGTCGATCATGCCGCTGTCGGACACGCCGGCCGAGAGCTCGACGCTGGGGCCGAACAGAGCGGTGACGCCGTCTTCGACCGTCAGAGTCGGGCCACTGGCGTCCTGCACGTCGAGATCGCCAGCGATTTGAAAGACCTCGTCCAGGGCCTGCATGGTGGCGTCCACATCCAGGACGTCGGCGGTGAGCACGATGGGGCCGACGTTGCCCGCGTAGCTGGAGCTGTTGTCGAGCTCCTTGACGTACCGACCGGGGAGGGTGAGCGCATTGCTGCCGTTCGAGGTGATGAGGTTCCCCGTGAAGCCGGGCGTGTTGTTCTCGTCGAGACCGGAGTTGCTGGAGACGAACAGGCCGTCGCGGTCATTGTCACGAAGGACCGAGTTGACGATCTCCGGGCGAGCGGTGAGGCCCGTGACCGACACGCCGTGCTCTGTCGAGTCCGCTGCGACAACCCCGTCGAGTGTCGGTGCGCAGTCCCGAATAAAGACGTTCCCCTCGCCATTTCCGCCGCCGTACTCCACTGTCAGTCCGAGCAGGGAGGAGCCGAGGTCGCTGGCGCCGAGGGTGACGCCGTCCCAGTCGCCGCCGCTCGGGAGAGTCTGGCTGCTGGTGAAGGTCACGCCGGTCACGGCCCCGAGGGTGTTGAGCTGGCCGGGGGTGCCACCATCGCCGACGAGGATGCCGGCGTTCGTGTCGAACATGACGATTGTGCCGTCCGCGACTGTCAGAATCGCCGTTGGCCCGCCCTCGACCGTGACGTCTCCGGTCACTTGATACGGCACGCCGAGATCGGCCCACGTGACGGGTTGGTCGATGGTATCGGCGGTCAGGACGACGACATCGACGCCGTTGCCGTTGAAGATGGTCGTAGCGTCGAGGCCGTTGGCTTCGGAGGCCGAGACGGTGACTGGCTCACCGCCGTTCCCGGTGATCGTGTTGTTGGAGAACCCAGCGATAGTGGAGTTTCCATCCAACCATACGCCGCCGTTTGCATTGCCGCTGATGGTCACTCCGTCCAGGGAGGCCGCCGCGTTCTCTCCATAGAAGCCTACACCGGCGTTGTTCACCAGCGCGCCACCGATCATGGACGGCGAAGACCCGTTCACGTACAGGCCGCCGCGACCGTTGCCGCCAGCGAACGCGATGGTGAGGCCTGTCAGGATCGAGCCTTGATCGAAGGAGGATATCTCGAGTCCGCCCCAGTCGCCGGGCGCTTTGACGGGCTGTGCACTCGTGAAGGTGACACCCACAAAGGTGCCATTCACCAGCAGTCGCCCAGGGGCGCTCGTGGCGACCAGGAAGTTCAGTGCACTCTCGAACTCCACCAGCACGCCATCGTCGACGGTGACAGTGGGCCCGACTGGGCCGCCAACAATCAGATCGCTCTCGAAGATCTGGTACGGGCTGTCCTGGAGCCGGAAGGTCACGTCGGCGTCGAGGGTGTCGCCGCGCAGCCGGATCGGATTGTTTCCGTTGCCAATGAAGCTGGAGCTGGGATCGAGCTCGTCCACGGAGCTCGCGTTCATCTCGATGGCCCAGGTCAAGTTCGCCGCGAGCGTGTTGTCTGTGAAGGTTGGTCCAGCGATATCGTCTGCAAGCTCGGAATCGTCATCCAGGGTGATGCCCGGGCCGGCGTTGTTGAAGACGGTGCTGCCACTCATGTCGAGGACCGCGCCGACTCCGGAGAATCCAGCGTAGAGACTGTCGCGAAGCACCGAGTCGACGATGACGGGGCTGGCGTTGTCGGCGTGCACAGCGCCTTGTCCGTTCGCGCCTGCATAGGCCACTGTCAGCCCGGTGAGGGTCGAGCCGGCGTCGAGTGTGCCCAGCTCCAGACCATTCCAGTCACCCGGGCTCGGTACGGCGGCGGCGGAGGTGAACCGGACCTCGTTGAGGGCCGTCCCCTGGATGTCGATACGGCCGGAACTTGCCGTGCCAACCTCGATTCCGGTGCCTGCGACGAAGCGCACTTCGACGCCCTGGGCAACGGTCCACGTCGGCGAGGTGAGGTCGTGCAAATAGAGGGTTCCGTCTGCGCGGTAGGGCACGTCCATCGGAAGCCAGGAGCGGTCGCTGTCGAGGAGTCCGTTGATCAGTCCACCGATGAGCGCGATCTCGTCGATGGCGTTGCCGGTGAAGGTCGTGGTCTGGTCGAGGAGGTGCGCCGATGCCGCTTCCATCCACAGCGGCTCTTCCTGGTTGCCTGTGAGTGTGTTGTTGGCGAAGGGTGGGGCCAAGGACGAGGTGGCGTCGAGGTACACACCCTTTTCAAAGTTGTTGAAGAAGGTGCTACCGGTGATTGTTGCGGTCGATCCCGTGCCATAGAATCCGTTTCGCAGGTTGCTTCGGCTGGAGACCCCGGTCAGGGTCGGTGAACTACCGTTGGCGTAGATCCCGCCGAAGCCGTTTCCGCCAGCGAACTCGACGGTCAGACCCTCGAGGGTCGATCCCTGATCGTTGGGGCCAAGCTCGAGTCCGCCCCAGTCGCCGGCAACCGGGATGGCGGCGGCGGACGTGAACAACACGCCCAGTGCGCTGCCGTCCACCACAAGCGACCCGTCAGCGTTGACACCTGCAGTCAAGGCCGTGCCCGCCGAGAAACCAACCGTTGCTCCGTCGGAGAGGATCAGTGCCGGCCGAACCGCGCCTTCGACCAGAACATCTCCGTCGATTCGATAGGGCACATCGAGCGTGTTCCACGTGCCACTGGCGTCGACGGTGTCCCCCAGGATGGCGATCTCGTCGGTCCCGTTGCCCGCGAATGTGTTGCTGAGGTCGAGTTCGGCGACGTACCGCGCCGGAATCACGACGGGCTCTTCGCCGTTGGAGGTGATGCTGTTGTTGACGAAGGTGCCCAGTGCGAGCCCGCCGTTGGCATCGATCTCCACTCCGTCGCCGCTGTTGTCCCGGATGACCGAGCTGTTGATGTCGGGGAAGCCGCCTTCGATGTGCACGCCATCGAAGATGTTGTCGTGGATTGTGACGTTGGTAACGGTGGGAGCGGCATTGCTGATCCACAGCGCGCCCTGCATGTTTCCGCCCGCGTACTCGATCTCCAGGCCATCGAGGACCGAGCCCTGGTCGTTTGACTGGATGTTCAAGCCACCCCAGTCTCCGGGGGCTGGTGCGACAGCGTCCGAGGTGAAGCGCACCCCGGTCGCGATACCGTTGACGTTCAGTGTTCCGAAGTCAGCCGCGCCGACGACCAGCGATGTGCCGGCCTGGAACCGGACTTCAGCGCCGTCGTTGATTGTGACGACGGGCCGGGCAGGTCCCTGAATCAAGACGTCACACGTGATGACATGCACGTAGGGCGCTATCCACGTCTCGTCGAAAGGAATGGTTCCACAGTGGTTTTGGATGCATGATGGCGCGACACCCGGATTGACCGCTGGGTCGGCGTCGTCGCAATCGCCGTTGAGCTGGGTGTAGCCAGTGGGGGGCGAGCAGCCATTCGAGTTCGGGAAGTCGACGCCCCAGCCGTCTCCGTCTCCGTCGAAGAACCACATCGCGGTGTCCGCCTCGTCGGTGAGCGGGTCACAGTCGTTGTCGACCCCGCCGTCGCAGAGCTCGTTGGCGCCGGGGAAGATGGTGCCGTTTGCGTCGTTGCAGTCGTCGTCGACATCGGCATAGCCCAGGGGCAAGGTGCACGCGAGCACAGTCGGCTCCAGTGACGTTCCGTGGCCATCGTTGTCGGCATCCACGTACCAGACGAGCGCGTCGGGGGAGTCGTCGTCGAACGTGAACACGTCACAGTCGTCGTCGATCCCGCCGTTACATCGCTCGGGGGCGCCCGGGTAGACCTCGGGGTCGGAGTCGTCGCAGTCGGTGGCGTCGTTGGTGCTGTTCGATGGTTGGGTGCACGACACCTGGGCGGTCATGGAGTCGCCGAAGCCGTCGCCATCGGAGTCGACGTACCAGATCTGCGCATCGGAGGCGTTGACGTCGATGTCGCCGTCGCAGTTGTCGTCGACGCCATTGCACAGCTCGTCCGCTCCCGGGCTGATGTCGGCATCGTTGTCGTCACAGTCAGTGTCATTGTCTGCAGCAAAAGCCGGCTTGTCGCAGGCCTGGCCCACGCTGGGGAAGCGGCCGAAGCCGTCGTCGTCGTCGTCGGTGAACCAGACCACGGCGTCCACGACCTCTTCGTCTGTGGCTGGGTCGCAGTCGTTGTCGATTCCACCGTCGCAGACTTCGACGCCGTCCGGGCTGATCGCGGCGTCGGTGTCGTCGCAGTCGTCGCCGAGCGCAATGGCTCCCGGAGGCGCCTCGCAGGCCGCGAACCCAGCTGCGGGGTCTCCGTGGCCATCGTTGTCCAGATCTGGGAACCAGTCTACGACGTCGACGGCGGTGTCCTCGTCGACGATGCCGTCGCAGTTGTCGTCGATGCCGTTGCAGAACTCACTTTGGCCGGGGTATGCCAGGAGGTTGTTGTCGTTGCAGTCCGTGCCTTGGGCGACATACCCCGAGGGGCCCGAGCACCCGACTTCGGAGATCAGGGCGTTGCCAAAGCCGTCCCCATCGCCGTCAAGGAACCACTCTGGGGCGTCGACCGCGTCCTCCTGTGGATCTCCGTTGCAGTCGTGATCCTGGTTGTCGCAGAGCTCGTCGGCACCGGGATGAGTCGAGGCGTCCCCGTCGTCGCAGTCGTCGACGTCGTCGGTGTACCCGCTCGGCTGGCTGCAGGCCTCGGTGGGGTTGTCCGGATCTCCAAAACCGTCGCCGTCGAGATCGGCGTAATAGGTCGTGGTGCTTTCCTCGTCGATCTGCCCGTCGCAGTTGTTGTCGAAGCCATCGCAGACCTCTGGTGCGCCGGGGAAGATGGCTGCGTTTGTGTCGTCGCAGTCGTCGGCTGCGAAGATGCCGTCGCTGTCTGCGTCCGTGATCTCGGGATCGGGATCCCCTTTGCCTTTGCAGCCGGTGACGGCCAGGGCAAAACAGACGGTACAG
>PJEL010001180.1_pt1 | contig 27562 bp, 17 predicted proteins | sample 1853271 | NCBI WGS metagenome assembly PJEL01 (sample SAMN08108733, study PRJNA415343) | Invertebrate metagenome, whole genome shotgun sequencing project. | host: Globobulimina | place: Sweden: Gullmar Fjord | collected 2015-08 | reverse complement strand
TCCCCCACCCCCACCACCACCCTCAAACTGCCAGCATCAATCAACGCCTGACTACACGGAGGAGTACTCCCATAATCATCACATGGCTCCAACGTAACATACGCCGTACCCCCTTGAGCACGTTGCCCAGCACCTCGCAGGGCATACACTTCTGCATGAGGCATACCAGCCTTTGGGTGATACCCCCTCCCCACCACCGTCTCCCCATCTTTTCCCACAATAACACATCCCACCAGAGGATTCGGATCTGTACCACCCGGACCCGGTGTCGACGCCAGCTCCAGCGCCATGCGCATCATTCGACAGTCTGCAGGATCGCTCCTCCATTGTGACGACTCGGCCGAGTCACTAGGACGACGAGTCTTTCCTCCATCCATTGCAACCACCACCACATGATGACGACGATGATGATGATGATATCTATTGTTCCATACTCTATGTGTGATGACAGCACGTGGTGGTGAAGAATTGACCGACACATGATGATGATGATGATGTCCTCCGTGATGTCCTCCATATCCACCACCAGGTACCCTCATCATGTAAACATGTACCATGTTTATATTATTTTTTTATTACAAACGTCTACATGGGATTGTTCCATGGGGATGCTATGCTATGCTATGCAACCAACCAAGTACGATCCTCGTATATATCTACTACTACTACGACGACGACTATACGAGTGAGTACAAAAGGACTCGTAGTGCTGTAGTTGTTGTTGTACTACATTGCATGAGATGAAATCTGACAAGTCATCATCATGTATATCAATCCTCCCATCAAAGGGTCCATGTGATGGGAGATGACCATCAACGTTTGATCACCAACGTATGTGTGTATCCCTTGTATCCCTAGTGAGTAGGGTGCGACGACAACGACGACGTCGGCCACATGATGGAAGAGAAGACGACTACTTTATATAGTATTATATGTTTTTACATAGTATTGAAAACATTGTACGTCATCATATCACGTGTACAGAGTTGGTTGTTGGTGTTGATATCTCGACCGGCAATTGTACGAGGCAATTGATGGATGGATGTGTAGCATAGAAAGAAATACAGTATTGTTTTACTTCTTTGATACGACTATATGCCTTTGATGACAGCAGAATATACTACTGCTACTACCAACTCTATGCGATACTACTATTATTACTAGAGAACTCTTGGACAGCACAGCCAGGTTTCTCTTTGTTTTTACATAGTTTTTACATAGTTTTTACATAGTTTTTACATAGTTTTTCTTCTGCTACTCGAGAGATACTGCCAAGTACTGCAAGATTTGGTATTACAATGGAATATAACGGAAATAATAATACATTCTTCAATGGTGTTGGACAGCAGCAAGGTAGTGCTCCATATGGATCCAACACGCATGTGGAAAAGAATCTAGAACTGTTACTGAAATACATTGCAACTGGTCAAACTGTACTCACTGATGAAGCATACGAGCATATGCACGCCATCATGCGAGAGAGATCTCACGTGATGAAACCGCAGGCGACTCGAGGTCCTGACATGGATGATCAGCAGCCACAGGCCATGCATTCTCAATTTGACGATATGACACCACAGCATGTGGTGAAACAGACAGCATTACTGGAATGTCCCAAGTCTATGGTCGGTAGAGTAATTGGTAAGGCGGGGGGAACAATCAAAGCATTGCAAGAATATACTGGGGCAATGATTCAAATTGACCAGTCTACAGACCCGACTCGTGTGACTCTTGCTGGGAGTCCTCAGTCTTTACAACTTGCCATTTCAATGGTATCGGATATTATCAAGGGGAAATTTAAAGGTTTTGCTATGCTGCGTCAGATTGCAAATGCAAAGGAAATGGTGCATCAGCATGCTGGGAATGGAATGGGAACGAAGCCCGTGTATGTGCAAGGATATGGATTTTTGCCTCCAGCACAATCCATGGGAGGAAATCTTCCATCCCATGATGTGCGAGTGTCTGACGTGGAATCGCATGGATTCTACCCTGCGGGACTACAACAGAATACTACGACGAGCCCAAATCACTCTATTGTACTTTCCCAATTAATGCAGCTTGCAGCGGTGAACCAACAGCAGCCTCAAAGGGTCCCAGCCGGTGATGGGTTTTTGTCAGACCACGCTGGTCTTACTGGACAGTATCCATGTGTGAATGCTACGTTTCCAACTCAAAACTCTGGAATGTGTACAGGATATATCGAGAAAGCAACTAGTCTTGGTGGCACGTCAACAACAGATTCGTTGTTTTAATCATATATGTTGTTTGCTTGCTTGTTTGCTTGCTTTTTCCATATGGAATATATATGCACTGCATGCATGCATGCATGCACGTGTAGTAGAGAAAAAAGGATGATTTTTTTCTCAAACGTTTGCCTCTTTACAGAGGCAGAATGTGCCCGACAGTACCATCTTTACACAGTTTCTACCATCTTTATATACAGTTGATTGTCCATATTTTCAGTGATTGACTACTAGTGCATACATGTTTCTTTTACCTACCAATGAGAGTAGTATAGTAATGTTGTTGTTATACACCATGTGTAATAATACATACCCACAAGACAAGAATACACTAGAGATATTGCTGTTGTTTGTTACAGGGTTTGAAAAAGAAAGTCTACAGCACAACATGCATAGATGATCTAGTCCTCATACACTCTGCACTCATCAGCAGATGGGTCTTCCTCGCAGAACTTCTCAAGAGGATCCTCCTTGGCAGCGTCCTTGGCGTGAGATGCAGCGGCAGACAACTCCTCAACAGTGTCCCAGGCAGCAGCACTACAACAGAATAGACGATGCAGTAAGATATATTCAGGTGGCCTTGCTCGTCATTCCAAACAACAGGACAGATGCCTTGCTCGGGTCATGATCATCTCAACATTTTTTTTTCACACGTACCATTCTCCCTGGTCTCCACCAGAGCATGCTTCTTCTGCTTCTTTCACAGCCTGATCAATCTGTCCCTTTTCTGGAGCACCACGGGTAACAATCATGCTGACGTTTCTGCGTGGTCTCACGGAAACCAAGGTTGGGCGACCAGCCTGGACTCTTTGGACAGCGAATGCTCTCTGCATCTTGTAAATATGATTCTTGTTTGAAAATACGTTTTAGTTTCGTATAGTAGACTGTCCAGCAGGTCTGCTTTGAGTCTGTGTGGTCATCACGGGGTTGGTGCTTTGGATAAGGAATGAATATGGTTTCAGCCAAATGTGGTTCGAGGGAGTATCAGAGAGATTTGACACCATCATGTGTGTGTGGAAACAATCTTGAACGAATTCTGAATATATTGTTCTTCGTCGTAGATCAGAGGACAATGTACTGCTCAATGCTGCTGCTGTCTTCTTCTCCTGTCCCATCTCTTGGGCAGAGGGATGGAGGAAAGGTGGGATTGACTCATGGTGCCCGACGCACGTCACTGCAAGGTCGTAGACGTAGAAAAGATGGACATGTTACTAGATCTACCGTCATCATGCCCGAGGTTCAGGAGATATGTCAGGTTGCTGAAGGTCTGGAGTTGCCTGTGCAGCTCTTGTACTTGTCAACGCTGCTAGGATTCTTGTCCGTCGGGGCATTCGTTGTTGTTCGACAGGTACTGGTGAAGAGAGAGTTGGAGGAGACTGCCAAAGCGATTGGGGAACGGGTGAGAAATCAGGAGGCATCCCCAGAGGATTACTATGAACTTGGGGTGATCTTGTTGCGGAAAAAGTTGTTCACACAGGCGAATGCCAACCTGAAAAAGTCTTTGAAAAACTGGGATGAAGAGAATGGGGATGAAGAGGTGCATGCACAGGTGCATAATGCTCTGGGATACAGTTATTTCAACTTGGGTAGGTTTGAAGATGCTATTAAAGAGTATACGAAAGCGGTAGAGATGCAGCCGGGGTATTTGACGGCATGGAATAATTTAGGAGATGTGTTGGAGAAACAAAAGCGTTACTCGGGTGCATTGGAGGCGTATCAGGAGGTGTTGGGTCTGGATCCATCTAATACTGTTGCCAAGGAACGAGCTTCGTACTGTCGGACAAGGGTTGAGAGGAGTCAAGGAATGCTTTGATAGTTGCTACGTATTATTATTATTACTGATGTAAATCATAGTATATGTGTGCTATTAGAAGGATGTATGGCGGTGGAGGATGATGTAGAGGACGTATCTTCCGAGTCCTCTTCTGCCATGTGTGGTTCACTTTGGAGGGCTGGTGTCTGAAGGCCAAAGGCTGGATTTGACATCATCACCTGTTCTTTTGGTGGTGATGCTGGTCCATACACGTTGTCCTTTTGTTTCTCTGGAGATACTTCCCCTCGGTCGTATTCGTACGAGAATTCTCTGCTGGAAAACTGGTCTGGAGAGGGCCCCTGGGATCCACTATTCTCCTCAAACCTTTTAAAGCTTGTGGCTCTCTTCCTCTCGAGTTGTTTCGCAAGCATGATGACTACTATGACTAGAACAATAACACCAAGAATAGAACCGATCACAATGCCGGCGATAGCTCCACCACTGAGTCCTCCTCCTGATGATGTGTTGCTGGCATCCTCCTCGAGGATACCAGATTCCTGGAATATTGAGTATAGAGATTGTATTTGCTCTTCGCCCAAGATTTCATCGTAGTACATGAACTGCGAAATTTTTCCATCCAGCGAGGGACACAATATCAATCCTGGGACCGACGGTTTCTGAGAATCTATTTGCTCAGGCTGGATCTGTGTTGTTGCCACAATCTTCCCATCCAGAGAAAGATGAAGAGTGGCCTCAGTCGTGTCGCTAGCATCCGTGGATACGCATGCAAAGTGCCATCCATCATCTTTAATAACGAATGAGTCTGTATTCTGGTCGATTGGGGGAATCGAGTTGCCTTCAGAATCCACCATGTCTACATGAATGGTGTACCCAGTTTGTTGACCATCCTGCTTCAAAGTCACATCGTATGGCAAAGCATCCCAAGCGCTCATAATCACTTGTTTGTATGGCGTATCTGATGTTGTTGGTCTTGCGGAGAACCAAACACACGTTGTACCCATTGATGAGTCTTGCTTTTCACTGGTGAAGAGTTCTATCCGAGATGCCAGAGCACTGGAGCAACGAGGCACGCTTGCCCTGAAACGTTCATCCCATCCCCAGCCAATGTTTTGTTCCTTTGCCGTGTATTGCGGATGTGTTATTGCCATATAAGACCCATCAAGGAAAGGGTATAGTACTTGTGGCTGGGGCAGCCCCTTGTAGTATATCCAGTTGAAAATGTGATATGCTGCAATTGGGGTTGGAGCCATATCACACACTCCAATCTCTTTCGACGCATCGGTGGGAGTACAGATGAGTCCCTGATCACACCCTTTGCCAGAATTTTTCTCTGCATCCTTGGGGCTTTCGGAGATGAGGCAAGGATCAAGAAGTTTCCCTGGTTGCGTCCTCTTTGAGATGACAGTTGCATCATCTACTAGTCCGTCGTCACATTCTTCCCAGACGCCACCACCCACATCACACTTGTAGACATTATCAATCTGAATGCATCCGTATACTGCTTCATTTTCGTAGAGAGACGGGAATATACACCTCTTACCAGATGTTGAATATTGGAGAATTTCCACAAGGCTAGGATCCAGCAAGACATCATCCTCCATTAATGGATTAATAGGAGAGCCTTGGACTCCATATTGCGAAACAGAGTCGTACAGCAGCTCAACCTGCTCTTCCATTAAAGCCTGATCCCATAGGGATAACCATGCTATTTGACCGCGATACGGGTACCTGTCACCATAGCCACGAGAGCACAATATCATGTTCCCTGTCATGAAGAGCATGTCACCCCCACCAATTTGAAAGTCCTGCCCTAAAATAGTCTCAACATCCGTTTCTGGGCTCAATTCGTTAACTTTCTTCCCGTCCACGTACAGAATATATCCCTTGTCTCTATTCGCGTGACTGGTAAGGGTTACCATGTGCCAATCTCCATCATACACGTCATCCTCTGCATTGTCTTTCGGAGCTTTTGTCATCAGAGATCCGACAGTGCCATCCCCATTGAGGATTGCAGTGGAATCAATACCTTTATATTGGTCATTTGAATCCCTAACATAGGCACTCACATGTCCGTAATCGGATTGATCACCATTTTCTGTCAGGTATATCTGCACTTGATTCGGACCAAACGCATCTTCCTGATTGCCCTTGCTACCATGCGAGAAAAGCCAAGAAAATCCCTCTGAGGACACCTGATCTGGTCTAAACCAAAAGTTAATGGTAAAACCTCCTCCCACACCATATGCAACGGGATCAAGAGCAACATACTCCATTTCCGTTCCATTGCAGTACAGTGTCTGTCCAAATAGTCTATCTGGAACAATGGTTGCTCCTTGGCTTGACCCAGAATATAGAGACATTGGGAATGATTGCAGCTTGTTTGAAGTTAATGGATAAAATACATGCGCAGTTGGCACCAACAGATGCGATGGGAGCAAGTTGGTGTATATATCTGGCACACAGAGTCCTAGCCTACCAACCAGATCATCATATTCATGTGTATTTGTCAGCTCAACAATATCATTCAACGACAGCATGTAGCAATCGAAGCCTTCCGCACAAGATGTCTGAGTAAGAATTCCTGGAATAGCCTCATCAGAACACATTCCTGGATTGATAGAGTCTCTGAAAGGATTTCTCACATTGTAGTTGGTCACAACCTCATCCTTTTCCAAATTCTGACCAAATACGACCAAATCAACAATACTGCCGTCAAAAATATCTGTCCCATTTTCCCCAGTAGAACATAAAAACAAACTTGAGCCATCTAGCATATCTATAGCACCCGTCTCTGGGAACTTCCCATACTCTACACCATCAACATACATTTGATACCCTGACTCGGTGTCGTCAGAGTAGGTTGTCAATGTCACGTGGTGCCAACCAGTGCTTTGTATCTGAGGAGAATCTTTAGGTTTCAGACACGTCTTTTCTGTATCTCCAAAGCATATCGTCGAATTATCCACCGATATAGATATCTTTGAATCTCCATTACCCTGTGATAGCAACCCTGAGAATTCCTCTGGGGCATCATCTCTGGGTTTAAACCAAAAAGATATCGCAAATCCTCCAGATGAATCGTCAGATATGATATCTGGAATCTCTAAGAATGACTTTGTGTCCCTTCCACACCTAAACACCGTGCCAAAGTTGATATCCTCCTCCCATGTAGCATCCTTCTCAGAGGCAAGGGTGCTTCGGACCTTGGCAGTCATGCTTCGTTCAGGCACTGAACTGAGTAAAGCGCCCTCTTCACGAAGCAAAAAAACATATTTGGGATCTGGATATGTAAGATTTGTTGGCTGTGCATCAATTTGAAGAAAAAAAACAGAGAATACTAGGAAGAAAAGGGTAGCAACCACTGCCCTTTCAAACTTCTGTTGAACTTTCATGGTAGCCATCTCCACCAGCACAACAGCATTCGTATATACTCTTTAATACTCGTTTTGAGTATTAAATGTCAGTATGATATGAAAATGGCAAAGTCAGCTCGATGTGATTCATACATTGCCCTGTCCAAAGATTTCTTGGACGGTGCACTGCTGTGCTAGGGGATTTCCTGTGTGGGAATGAAGGTCTCTCATCACGGATGATCGTTACCATTGTATCCAAGATGATTTCTTTATAGCCCTAAATCTTCCTCTTTCTTCACCATTGCAATCTTTTTCCTAGTGGGTGAGGTCAACTTCTCCTCTCCTACTTCTTCTTTGACCCTCTTGTTATTCACATCAGCATTTCCGATTCCAGACTTTTGCACAGCCTTGAATATTTTAATAGGACATTTGGAAGCCTCTATTGAGCCACTCTTTCTCGAATTGCAGTATCTACATGTTTTACCATGCTCAACCAACAGGACGTGAAGGTCATATTTGAGATAATCCGGAACGTGTTCATTCAAGTGATGATATGCATCCTCCCTCGAAGCAGACTTTGGTATCCATCCAAGATCTTTTGAAATCCTTAGTACATGCGTATCCACCGGAAAATCATCCCTATGAAGCGCAAACATCAATGTGCAACTGATGGTCTTTGGACCAACACCTTTAAACTGGCCCAGGTACTCTTTCACAAACTCAGTGTCCTTTTCTCGCAACCATTCAAGACTGCATTCATTTCTAGTAGACTTGAGGTGATTTAGCAATAATTTGATTCGTTCCGTCTTAATTTCAGATAATCCACCTTCTCGTATAGCCTCCTCCACATCTTTATTTGGGCTCACTCTGACCTCCTCCCACTCAGGAAAAGTCTCCTTCAGTTTCCTAAATGCACGTATAGATGTTTTATCGGTGGTGTTCTGGGATAACATTGTCCGGATAAGCGAGTCAAGGACATAGACTTGATGATGACCCTGTGTCAGGTTGTAGTGCTCCAGTGGGTCTGAAGACCTGGTGGGTTTCCCGTGAAGTTCCACCAGGCCTTCAGTGATAATCCTGCATTCCTCAGGATCAGGCTTTGTATGTGATACTTTTTTCATCGCAGCAGGCACAACAGAGCGTCTTGTTGACAGGGGCTTTTTCAAACCACTCAGCTGATACAAATTCAACCACCCTGTGCGATGACACGCTTTTGTTGCCAATGCAAGACTTAAATGTGTTTTGATACGTATTACAAACATAAATACGGAATACCTTTCGCACATGTGCCCCTGTATTCAATAAGAGAATCAGTTTCGAAACAAACAACTTTTTTTCGACTTTTCAGGCCATGTTCGCCGAATATCAAGAAGAAATGAGATTGTCATTCCATCCAGATCCATTAAATAAAAACCTAACAGCGTGTTATCTAGAATGGGCTTCGTGAAGGGATGGATAGAAGGCTATGTCGTATTGAATTTCGAAAACTTCTACATGTCTCCTGGTGATGCTTGCCTGGGATGGACTCATCTGATGCTGCTACAATGAAATATGACTGGTTTACAAATGTTCTTGGTTCAGAACCCCTACTGGCACGTCAGGAATGGATGAGCGTGGTACATTCTATCAAGGAGAGTTGGCAGAGGCAGAAAGACTCGACACTACTCAGAGCACTCGAAACCGGAATTCTACGCACATCAGGGAATTCAGCAAAGTCTCAGATCGAGAGATCAGGTGAGGATACTGATCGTATCAGCGTGACTTGTCAATGTCCCTCCTTTGGATCAGAGAGAGCAGCAGAGGCATTTGTTCGACAAGATTCATGCACACTGTCAGATAACGAAATGATGTCTGTCCAGTATAGTGGAATATTACATCAAAGCAAAAACTCGTATATATCAGGGACATATCAGTATGATACAAAAGGCAGCCATAGTGCTTCATGGCAGGCTTTGGTAGATCTACACCCAAAGATTGGGTTTGAAATGCAGCATAGCTCTGAAACAGGAGATATCGAAACAAGTGTAGACGTAGGACCTCTTTTCCTTGGAACGTGTTTAGAGTATCAAACGACTCAACTGAGCAAGTTTCAAAAGGCAATGCTATATAGAAAGCATCATGAGGGAATGAGCTCATCTCTTTCACTCTCTGCTGCTCCAACGGGTGCTCAAAATAGGACAATGAAGGCACAGATTTTTAAAAAGAAGAAGAGACATCACGCTCCCTCGGAAATTGAGTCGAATGGTTGGTTCCCACAGGTTGACCTTGGATTTACTCAAACGTTCCCGTCTCCTTCTTCCTCTTCGCCTTCTGCAGTTTGGAAGCTTGATCATGTAGGATATACACAATCCTTGGCTCACATTTGCAATTTAAACACGCAAGCATCTGTGAAGCTATATCAAGGCACGAAACCAAGGACATCAATTGATCTCTCACATGGCTTTGACGATGGGAGTCTCTTGTGTACAGTGTCTTCTGAAATAACAGACAGGGTGCCTTCCTTTACATTCAAAGCAAAGGATCACAGGAGACAAGACAGCAAGATTGTCTATCAAATGTCTTGGAAACCAAAGCGAGAAGGAGATTCTGTAGGAATGTCCATCAAAGCCAAGTACCCCAAACTCTCATTCCTGGTCCAGGTCTCCCGTGGTGATATTCGTGCTAAATTCTATCGCCAAGGCAATTAATATCAATTAGTTATTTATTTATGATGATTGAGTATGTAACCAATGCTTTCAGCCCAGAGATGGTGCTCGAAAGAGTCAACGACCTTCAACCTTGGTTCCTGGTAGTTTCTGTCGCTGTTACTGGATACCTGTGCCTTCGGGTGATTCTTTCCATTCTAAACTTCATCTATGTGTATTTCATGAGACCTGGAAAGAAGTTGACTCGATATGGAGACTATGCAATTGTCACTGGAGCAACAGATGGAATTGGCAAAGCATATGCTTTGGAATTAGCTGCACGGGGAATGAACCTTATTCTGGTCTCTAGGACGCAATCCAAGCTTGATGATGTGAAGAAAGAGATATCTGAGTCGGTTAAAAATCGTGTTGACATCATGACCCAGGCCATCGATCTGACTCGTGTAACAGATGATGTCCTTGCATCTTTTGAAAAGTCAATTGCTGACAAGGATGTTGGTATCTTAGTGAACAACGCAGGAATGGCATTGGATCACCCAGATTATCTTGAGACTACGAGCCCAGCATTTAATCGGGATCTGATCAACATCAATGTGTATGCTCCAACTGTGTTGACCAGTGCAGTTCTTCCAGGAATGAAATCAAGAAAGAGGGGAGTGATTGTGAATCTTGGATCTGCGAATGGAATTTTGCCTGCAGTTCCATTGTTGAGTACATATGCAGGATCAAAAGCATATATTAACCAATTCTCGAGGTCTATGGATGAAGAGCTCAAGGGATACAACATCAGAGTGCATGACCAATGCCCTTTCTTTGTTACAACCAAGATTTCAAAAATCAGAAAGCCTAGGTTGGATGCGCCTACACCAAAGGCTTGGGCTCGGGCTGCTGTGAAACAGATTGGATACGAGACAGATAGAACCCCATATTGGAGTCATGGACTTATGTTGATGGCAATACACTCCTTGTGTCCAGAATGGGCTGTCAATGAGTATGTTCATTCCTTGCACAAATCTTTCAGAAGGAGATTTTATCGCAAGCAGGCACAGCGTGCTGCTGCTGATAAAAAAGACTAATCAATTTACTTTCAAAGATTTCACGCATATATACTATCGAGACCATGTCCCCCTGCACTGGGCAGCAGCCAGGCGTACATGGCGCTTGTTATCATCGCATGCAGCCATTGCAGTTTTCAACACATCATGGCGGAAACAGTGCAACGATCGATATGGAATGTATGTTGCTAGTGAATCCAAGCACTCTAGAGCTGTTCTTCTTGTATTCCCAAACTGAGAGTTTCGCGCGATGAATAACAAGCTTGGTAGGATGGAGGAAAGATGGTCTTCAATTTGCTTCCTTGACTTTTCAGAGGTGCAGACCAAAGATTTGAACACAGTCAAAACCTTTTCAAGAACAACCTTGTCTGATATGATTTCTTCTATGCACGATGTATTACTCAAAAACTCGAACAATTGTTCACTAACGAATCCACAGTCATTCTGAATTATTGCCGTGGGAGCTCCAGATATGAGGTGAATCAGAGCTGTCTTCATGGTCATGGAGCCATCCTCGATGGTGGATACATGTGCCTGAACACACTTCTTGGCGATAATGTACGCTTTCTGATACCATAAAAATGAGACAGATGAATGAGAGTTTTTTGCAATCCATTGTTCATCTTGGTCTGTGTTGAGCAAGGAATGCAAGAGGAAGTACACCTTTGATCGACATGTTTCTATCGTGTACATTGCAAGGCACATTTTGTCCAACGCAATTTCTACTACATCGCCTTGTTTCGCCAGAGCCCTTATGCACACTCCTATGCTTTTCCACCAGTCTTTTGTTTCGTCATGATCATTCGGTTCCAGCGCTAGACGAGATAATTCAGTGATCCGGTCATGTACAAGATGTACTTGCTCAGGACAAATTTTATTCATCACAGATGCCACCACGATGCTCAGCCATTCAAAGTCATTTTCATCCTCTGACTGTATCAAAAGATCAAAACATACATCCAAAAGAGTTTTATGATCAATGCTGATCGATTCGATCGCGTCCTTGCACAATCCTAAGAAACAGCCGAGACTTGCAAAATATGACACTGTATGCCAGGAAGAAAGGCTTGATGAGATACTGGAATCGATCAATTTCTGTTGATCTTGTTGTGAAACTCGTCTGGAAATCTGGTAGGATGCATTCACGATGCCTCTCACTTGTTCAGTGGAACAGAGCAGAGATTGGCAAGATGCACTTAGGAGAACTCTGAGGACTCTTACCTCCTCTGGACTGGACTCTGGGTTGTCAGAGAAATATGTCTCCAGGACCACCAGCCCTTTCACCAGATGTTCCCATTTAGCTCTATCATTTGATGAGTTATCAGAAAGTCCTTGTATGATGTACGCGAAGACCTCGGATCCAACCGATGCATCATCTCTACAAATTGGTGCAATGATTGTGAAGATGCAATCTGCCAGATTTTCTGTGCATGCTTTGCTCTCAAGGGATTGTAATAATGGCTTCACAAGTTTATTTCCAATTCTATGCGACTTTCCTGTTCTTGATGTGCACATACTGTACAGAACATCGTTCATGCCGGAAATAAATGCCTGGTCCCCTTGTTGAGAAATGATTGCAGAGATACATCCATCTACCAGTGTGTCAACTCTCTCAGGGTTCCAGATAGCTTCGAAGCACTCGTTGATTACCAACATCTGACACAGCCGTATTTTAGTCATCATTGTGGTCACATGGTTGTATGCTGATTTCTCCCTGCTCCAAGCCAACTGATTGTTCTTCAGCCATAGCAAGGAATCTTCTGCTCTGCACATTCCCAGATGATTATCTAATATCAGGCATTTCAAGAGAATGCCTTGAGCTATTTCCAAACTCTTGCCAGATACCTTACAAGGATATAAAAATCCTGCATCTAAGAGCATCGAATACATCAAGATGTATGCAAAGCATGCACTCTCAATGCTCTCTGTTGTGTCAGCAATGTCTAGAATTGCTCCACCATACTGTTCGATGCACATGGAGCACGCCTCGCCTCCCGCACGAGCACTTGCCTGAAAAATTACAGATGACGCCCTCACAGATCCAACGGATCGCGAAAAAGCGTCTTCCTCGTCACCAACAGCTTTCAAGCAGGTCAGGGCATCACTCAATGAGACATCTGAGAGGACAGTTGATGCCATTGTCTGGTTCTCGTGCCCATTACAGGCATGCAGACATTTTGAAAGACACAATAGAGCATCACCTCCAATTCCAAGATCTTCAGCACTCTGGAACAAGGGTGGATAGTCTTTCCCATCTAGCAATGCCATCATCAACTCTGGTCGTAGCATGTTCCAAATTCTTCTGGATTCTTTTGCAATTATTTCCCCGTTTCGACCTGCCAACGATCGCAGCATGTGGATGGAATCTTTCTTTGCTTGCTTTACTATAGAGGATATTTTCTCTTCCACAAGATCCAACACAGAAGAATGAAACCCTCTCCATGCTAGCAGGGTCACTTCTAGAGCCTCTGCAATATCTTCCCTTGTGATGGATTTGTCATGTTCTGGAGGGGTAAATGATACGGGAAAATAGCACGAGAGAATGTCAAACATTTCCTCCGATGCTGCTTCGAGCATACTCTGATGCACACTCTGCTCCCCCAATGACTCAAATGTTTGTAATACCATCTGTGCAGCTTTAAATCCATCCATGAGACACAGTGGATCTTTTTCGCCATCAATCGACACAATAATAAGTTCTGTGAGGTCAATATCAGCATCTAATACACCTTGGCCATACTTTTCTACGATTTTTTGTATCATGCAGAGGGCAAGGGACCTATCTCTGACAGATAATGATCGCACATATACTCCATCATTAAGGGTCTGAAGCATAGACACTGCGTCATTTTCTTCAACTCTATCCGTCATAATGATTGAATGACACCCTTGCAACGCTCCATGCAGTGCTGGCCAATCCATAAGACGTGATGAGAAAAAATCTGCAAGGTAATGCACGTCCTCTTTCCTATCAACTATTAATGGTGCTAAGACAATCATCTCTGCAAGAAATGATATCGCCCTACTTCTTGGAACGTCATCCTCTGTCACAAGATAGCCACCAAGGAGCCTCACAACGTCCACAAGTGACGCCTCCTGGACCTGAATCGTTTGAACTACTTGCTCCACTCCCTTTTGATAGTCTCTTTCGGCCAACAATGTTCCATGAGGACCACCATATTTCACGAGATTCGCAAGCAATGACATCCATTCTTTTTTAGCAGAATCATCCGAAGACTCTCTCATAAAGAGATCCATGATGATGCCCGTTTTAAATCAAGTCAATGTGCATGTCCTGAGAGTCTCTCAGTTAGTTTTGCAATCCCATCAAGCCAAGGACCCGTGAGATAGTACTGCGCTTTCTTCAATAAGGTACATATACTGTGCATTTAATGGAACGATCCTTCCCTTGAGGCACTATAGAGGTAATACTATTCAAATTCTTTGTTCAAAGGAAGAGTGGTTTCATCCCATGTTCGACTCTGTAACCTTTAGTTGGACCTATCACGAGAACTCTTTTCATTATATATTACTATTATTCAAATATTTCAATTTCATCCATTATTTCCGTGTTGTTCCATCATCAGACAGTGCTGGTAAAGATTTTGTGCGGACACAGTTGACATCAATTGCAGTTTAAAATCTCTCTAAAGCAGAGCAAAATACACTCATAAAGAGTTCTTTAATATTGTTATTTGCATCACCAGCAGTCAGAGGGAGGACAAACGAGAAGTAACCTCTCTCTTACTTCCATCCGATGGTTCTCGCCTCCAAGGTACGTGTAGCTTTTGATGATCCATATTTGATCGAGTATTGGCCCTTGAAGATCAACATAATATATATGTGTTCTGATTAATGACTAAAACGATCCACCAAACCATGGATTCGTCATGTCCGCTGGCCGTTCGTTCTGGGGGATGCAGTTGAACTTCGATTGATGAAACTGGCCTCTGATCCTCTCCTGATATGTTATGCAGATTGTTTTTATAGTGAAGAAAACAACTGGGGGACGTGCGTGGCTTCCTAAGTGGGGATTTGCTGGTTTAACAAGGCAACAAAAGGCCAACAAGCGAAAACAGAGACAAGAGGAATTGTCAGTCCTTCGCTCTTTAAAGGAAGCAGCAGAAAAAGAATCTTCTAATAATGAATATCGCCTATCGGAGTCACGTGCCGTGTAGGCGTGTTGCTTTGCAACCTATGAACTTTCAAAGACACATTGTATGCAATGCAGCCTCAAATGCGTCTGGATTTGATGGATCATCCAATCATAATAGCATAGATCCTGCACGATTTACGACATCTGGTATTGGTGCCCAGATTAATTCCCAGGATAGTGCTATTTTAGCCACAACAACAACACAGGCAAGAATTGAGCATGCCACTGACTGTGGTAACGGTGCAGGTTCTGGGTCTCCACCAGATGATACTTCGAGGCGATGGGATGATTCTGGTGATTCTCCATCCAAAGGAACTGGTTTGGGACCTTTTGCGCTTTTGTTGAGGGGAGTTCGTGGAAGGCTTGAAGCTGACCCCTACTTCACCACAAAATTGCTTATTGAATGTGGACTGGATGCTGCAATTATTACTGGCGCCAATATTGCAGCACGAAAAGAACGTTTCCTAAGAGAGTTGGAGTTTACATTCTGTCATCTTGCAATTTCATTATTGAGCGACTTTGGGTTGGTGTATCTCCTTGCTCCCTCGACAACTAGGCCACCACCAGTGACTGGATCTCTCAGAGCACGTCTCAAGCTGAATCTTCTTCCAGCTCACGTGTTCCAATTATCTCCATCTGGCCAGGTTCCATTCAGTGCCAAGGCAAGGATTGCGACCCTGCTCCTCAAGGGAGTACAGTATGGAGCCATTGGACTGTGTATGGGAGCCCTGGGGGCAGCTGCTGTCCATGGCCTCATCATCATTAGAGAAACTATTGATCCATCCTTTATCCCGCCTAAATCCGTCCAATCAATTTTGGGAACGGGGGCTGTATGGAGTGGATTTATGGCAACATCTAGCAATATTAGGTACAATGCTCTCACTGTTCTTGAGGACATTATGTATTCAAAAGGCCCTGGAATGGGTAAAATCGGAAGCTTTGCGCTTCGATTGGTAAATAATTATGCAGGAGCTGCCCAATGGGTGAAAGTAACTTCCGTCCATAATATTGAAGAGGAATGGAAGCCAAGGCGAGTCACATAATGATAATGATGTTCATTGTGTTTTTTTTCCAGAACAATAATATCCTGTTCTTCTGTAATTCCATACCATGTTACCCATGATGCATCATCAACTAGACATGAGGTGCAAGTCACCAAATATACTACAGTAGTATATTTGTTTGCTCATGTTTGATGTCAGTGACGTCCCAGACTCTGGGAGACTCTTCCATAGAATGAGACAAACACAAGAATCGTGTCCTTCACGTGTCCATCACCCATTAAATTATAATTATCTAGTATTTCATATGATGGCTCAACCTGAGAAACAACAAGAAGAAGGAGAAGGACAGTTGTATCACGTAGTGAAACAGATTCGGTTTAGACGATCCAAAACGTCTGAACCTGATACTGTTCCCATTCTTTTACAGGATGTGAATGGTCCATGCCCAATATTGGCAATTTTAAACATTTTATTGTTGCGTGGGCAAGTTCAACTGCCCAAGGATGTCGGGGAGGTGTCTCAGTCCAAAGTTGTCCAAATATTGGCAGAATATCTGTTGGATAAGAATCAAGCCCTTGAGGACTCCCCTTCCACAAGTGACTCTACTAAGGCGAATCTACAATATAATCTAGCTGATGCAATATCACTGCTACCTCGTCTGACGACTGGAGTAGATATCAATGTCAGATTTAATGACATTAGGGGTATTGAGTTTACTGCTGATGTTGCAGTATTTGATCTGCTTGGAATCGATTTGGTCCATGGTTGGTTAGTGGATCCTCAGGATGTAGAAACAACGCAAGTGCTGGGTAATAAAACGTATAATGAAATTGTGTGCGATGTCATCACGGCATCATCATTGAGCAGGAAAGTCTCAAAGCAGGAGGATGATGTGTCAGCGCCCATACCAGAACATGGAGATATTACTCAGTCCGACCTGACCCAAGCTCTTGCGTCCTTGATTCATATTGAAGAAGATGATAGAATGCCTTGTAACGCGGTATACGAGTCAGAAACGCCTAGCCTTGTGAGTCAAGACAGTGTGAGCAGAGCTGTAAACTCCATGTTGCAGGATACTGTCAAGGATGTATTTAAAACACCTGTGGATGTATCACGGGCAACTACAATGGATACTATAGAACGATCATCTATAATGAAATCTCTATCCTCAAGCGTAGAGTGTAGTAAAGATGAACATGATGATAAAACAGTGTCTGCTCTCATTGCCAGGGAGTTTCTAGACTCAAACAGCAGTCAGCTGACTGTGTACGGATTGACGTGCTTGTTGGAAGGTCTTGATGAAGGACAGTTGGCAGTTTTCTTCCGCAACAATCACTTTAATGTCATGCTGAAACAAGATGGTTGTTTGTACATTCTCGTGACAGATCAAGGGTATCAGACTGAGACTGATATCGTGTGGGAGGCATGTACAAGTGTGATAGGAGATACAGAATTCGTCACCTGGAATTTCCTACCCTTTCAACCACACAAGGAGAACGCTGTACATGACGATATACTCGTGCGTGGTTTGGGCCATGATGCCCCCCCCATTGATGTGGAGAATGATTTTAGATTGGCTCTGCAACTCCAGAAAGAAGAGCAGGCTCTCGCAGATGCAGAGCAACAGCAGCGTGCACCTCCCGTGAAGAAGAAAAAATCAATATGCGTTATAATGTAATGTTACACTTGAAGTACTGTGCAATGCCCTCCTCTGCCAAATGCAAGGAGGCTCTCCTGACCATTATGCAATACACGAGATACACAGGTTGGCTCCACAGGAATATCTATTGGTACAGCTGACGTTCTCAAATCATCTCTAGTATATCCTATCCGTGTCCCAGAATCCGTACCAAAATCTATGATGAATATGGCATTCTTGGATCTTGAAGGGGTAACGAATTGAGAGCCCTCCAGCCAGCACCCACTCACCTTGCTTGCCCTATCAGCAAGCCTACGTTCGTTTTCATTCATTTGCATGCTCATTATCTCATGCGGTAATGCAACACGTCCCGAATCCCCAATTAATCGTGCATTGACAGCGTCATCTAAAGTCATCAAAGATTCCCCTTGCTGTGGTGTGGTGCGTGCCACAGGAGGAGCATGAATATGCGTCATACCCAATCTCGCAACATCCAACACCGTCGTCCATCCACACGACATATGAACCGCCACTCTAGAATATACATTTGGATCCTGGTGCAAGGACTGCGGTGTGCATGATGGTATGTATCCAGACTCATCAATCAGACCAGGAATCATGGCAAGCTCATTCATCATCTGGACAGTATGCAAGATTGGATGCTTATTCGTCACAGCACCAAAATTCACAGCATTTCCTGACACTCGTCTCAAATCCCATATTTTAATAGTATCATGATGTGTACCTCCCAACACCAATCGTCCATGGTCCATCATCTGGAGACACGTGATGGCACCACCAGTCATACTCCTCAACATACAGACAGGTTGCGATCCTGTCCGAGAATCACACAGTGCCACCGTACCATCAGAACATCCAACCGCAATACAATAGTTTTGCCCCATTGTCGCTGATTGATCGAAAAACGCCAGAGAGTCCCCACCAGAAGCCAACTTGATTGTCCGAGAGGGATCTCCTTGTGTCCTATTGATATCAAATACATACAACACCCTCCCCTTGTTCTGAAGCACTCCTATTTCGTTTTGATTGGATGTATTCCATCGAGCAGATGCTATTTTCGAGGATAAACCAATCCCTAGGGCCGTCTCAAGAGGTACACAATCCTCTGCCTCTCTTGTCTGCAACATGGCTTCTACATGACCCACAGTCACGACACCAGCATCATCTCCAGCCACAAACAACTCCCCTAGAGTATCCACTTCCATGCATTGATACGTGGCACGATGGTATGGCTCATATGTCGGTCGAACCACATGCCTTGGTGAGAGTATCCTCCGAGAAGAATACACAGCATGCATGACAGGCCTGTACAAGCCCATCCTCAGCTGATGTAAGGCACACATCGACCAAGGATCAACACATCCATACACTTGCCAATCCATCACAGACCTCGCCAGATTGCGAGTGGATGCATCTACCGAGACTATAGCCTCACCACCACCACTCTCCGTCTCCTCTCTGAGGGAACCACCATCCTGCATCTGCTCCCGTTCCGACAGCTGCAGCGATGATGATGGAACGTCATCATTGCTATCATGATTTTCCTTTTGTAGAAAGGATGTCAATGACAGTTGGCCCATGTCTACCTTTAGAAAGAAGGAAAAGAGGTGGTTAGCCAACGCACACGGATACCATCGTGGTATTCTCTACCTCGTCCGACGATAGACAGATGTTCATGTTTCACTTGTACATTTTGCAAGCAATTGGTAGCGTGTCTGTAGATGGACAAAATCGTGTTGAATGGAGGTACAAGGAGGTTTTTTTTTTTAAATAAACCCGGTCTCTTGTGTATTCCCATCAAACGTCTGCGTTGATGGGAAGAGAATGTCAACGAATGATGACATCGGTGCCACCCTGTACAAGACACATCCTCACAAGTCATGTATGGCATTCTTATTTATTATTAATGTTTCTACTCTACTCTACGCAGTGATGTGGCAGTATCTCTATAGTCATTCAACTACCCGTAGTATACATAGATATTCTTCTAGATGGTCTTCATTATCCATACAACAACAAGACACATGTGCTCTGTACCCCTCTTCTCTGGCCCATTGTATCTGCTGGAAAGGAAATAGACAGAAAAGCACCATGGCGTCATCCAACGACACCTATGGAGCTGTACGACCTGTTCCTATACACATATGCACGACAACATCGAGTGGAAAGAATGACACATCACAGCAGTACATTCAGGAATGGTTGGCAAAAGTATCTCGATATACAAAAGTGGAATCTGTGACGTTCAAACCTAATCCCCTCCGTTCCAAGTCATCGGATGTCGCTCGGCAAGAAGAGAGTAAACGACTAATCAAGTACCTTGCAAAGTCCTCACAGGGTAGTGGGAGTGCAAATATGTATGTCGTGTGCCTGGATGAACGAGGGAGGGATGTGGATTCCAGAGGAATGGCAGATATTCTCGTCAAGGCTAGTGACCAAGGATATGGATCGATTGCATTTGTGATAGGAGGTCCTTTTGGACATGATAAAGATGTGAGAGAGATATCAGATGATACAATACGACTCAGTAGATGTGTCTTGAACCACTCTGTTGCCTGTGTCGTCCTGGTAGAGCAACTCTATAGAGCATGGACAATCATCAAAGGAGAGCCATACCATCACTAGTGGTCCATCATGATGAACAACACAAGAGAAGGAATGTGATATCCATGAATGAATGTAATACGAAGAACATTGCTACCACCATGTGTCATACCAATTGGTTGGCTTGTATCACATGGTGGTCCTTTGAACAACACCAACAACATACAAGGCACATTCTCGAATAGAGTCGTACGTATTGTATTACTAATAACGATTAATATGATATACATTGTCAGATTCTCAACAAGAGAATCCTTCTTTGACAGACAATTGCGTGGGGACAAGTCATACTACACGTCGACAAGAGTCGGTCGTTGATTGCTCACTGGACGTTGTTTGTATCTCAGAGAGTCTGATATATACATCAGAGGTGTCTCGTGTATTCGTTGGCTCGGTTTTCCAGGACATATCATAGAAGAAAAAGAGTCCAGGCTGGTTGGCTGCTGGTAGAGTGTCACTCTCGTTCATTCATCGTAGAGAAGAGATAGTCTCCGCCTCGACATCTGGTGGAGAGGTGGAATACCATGGCTGCAGAAGAAGACAGTCATGCGTCGTCATTTTCTGCGCACAGAACGTCTGTGTCACATCGCGGGGGGAATGGTCACGAGCAGCATACAATAAAGCTGAGTAAATCCAGGGTGCCCTTGTCGGCAACGTATGATGAAACGCTGATAGATGGTGTGTCCAAGCTTGTCAAGGAACAAAAGATGGCATACAAGGAGCAAGTCAAGGGGTATGGGTGGTATGACTGGCTTGCATTTTTCATTCCATGTTTCCGTTGGTTGAAGACATACCCTGTGAAGCAGTGGTTGTTATGGGATATTCTTGCTGGATTGTCTGTAGGAGCCATGGTCATTCCTCAAGGAATGAGTTATGCGAATCTTGCAGGATTGCCTCAGGTATATGGACTGTATGGAGCTTTCATTCCATGTCTGATCTACTCTCTACTGGGCAGTTCAAAACAGCTTTCTGTAGGGCCCGTGGCGGTCACATCTATTCTTCTAGGGAATGGATTGGAGTCGTTGTTTGGAACGTCGTCGAGTCCGTGCTATAATGATGCAGGAGGGGATGAGGGGGTACCTGGGAATGGTGTTGACAATGTAACATGTAATGATTTTGAACGGGCAGCTATACAAGTCGCGTTTCTTGCGGGGGTATTCTACACTGCTATTGGTCTGTTGGGTCTGGGATGGCTCACGTATTTTCTGTCGCATGCGACTATATCTGGTTTCATGAGTGGGGCAGCCATTCTGATTGGATTGTCCCAGGTAAAGTACATTCTTGGTATTCACATTGAAAAATCAGATACTATACAAGGAAATCTGAAGAATATATTCGGCGCCTTGGATGAATTTAGTTGGCAAGAGTTCTGTATGGGTATGTCGTACATGCTGTTCCTGCTCATCTTCAGAGTGCTCTCCAGAAGAGTAAAGTCTCTTGGGTTCCTCCGTGCTCTTGGTCCATTGGCAGTATGCATCCTTTCCATTGCCCTCATGAACATTTTCAAATGGTATAATCCACCAGATGATCCTGTTATTGAAAATATTGGTGAGATTCCGCGAGGATTTCCGTCCTTCACGGCGACATGGTGGTTTCCATTGTACAATGTTGGCAAGCAACTGTTGCTTTCCATTGTCATTTGTTTCATTGACATGGCAGAGAGTATGTCCATTGCCAAGGCTCTTGCCCAGAAGAACAAATATAAACTTGAAGCAACGCAGGAACTTCGGGGACTCGGTATAGCTAATTTGTTTGGAGCCATGTTTAATTGTTACACGACAACAGGATCGTTTTCCCGCTCTGCAGTAAATGACTCTGTCGGAGCCAAGACACCACTGTCCAATTTCGTCACTGGTATCTTGGTCTTGATCGTTCTTGTCGCGCTGACGCCTGTTTTTACAAATATGAGTAAGAATGTACAGGGAGCGATCATCATTATTGGCGTCATGGGATTGCTGCAATATGAGGATTTTATAGAACTGTGGAGAGTCTCAAAGCTGGACTGGTTGGTCTGGGTGTGTACATTCCTCTTTACCCTCTTCCTCGGTGTTGAAGTCGGTATTTTAGTCGGTGTTGGAGTGTCTCTCGTGTTGGTTATTTATAAAACCGCATTTCCAAGAATCACTAGTCTAGGCAAGCTTCCAGAGACGGATATTTATAGAAACATTGCCATGTATCCAGATGCAGAAGAACCACAGGGAATGATCCTCTTCCGTATAGACGCTCCCATTTTCTTCGCCAACATAGAAGGTATCAAGGATTTCTTGATTGATAAATTAGCAAAGGCCAAGGCAGCCCACGAAAAGGTCGGTGATAAAGTACGATATGTTATTATTGACCTCTCACCATCTCCAGATATCGATGTTGCTGGTCTCCACATGTTTGAAGAACTCATCCTTGATCTAAAGTCTCAGAATATTTTCCTCATTCTGGCAAATCCATCCAAGACAGTTCTGGTTATGCTTGTTCGAGGAGATATTGTTGCCGAACTGGGTCCAGGAGGTATTCAAGTGAGCATGGGAGAAGCTGTCGAGTATGCTCGGATACACCTTGAATCTCAAGAAAACATGAACTATGTCGTCTAATTGATTGATTGATTGATTGATTGATTGATTGATTGATTGATTGATCTCAAACACAAACCATACATCATCATCATCATTAGATCATCATCATCATCATCTATGTGCACATAGGATAGTATAGTAGTATATTTATATCAACCACAACCTGCAGGTTCTAAAGAAACAACAACAAACAACAAACTCCATTGGGTTGAAACCAACTACAAGAGGTAACCACTGAACCAACCAAACCTTTAACCCTTTTGTTTATGTGTTGCATACAAATACGACATCACATTGAAATCATCACATAGAAATACACGAGTAGCATATCAACTACTATATGGAGGAAGAACAAGGAACGTCTCAAAAACGCCTCAACAGAGTTGACAGGTTGTTTGACACCTTGGGAGAACAACAACTCACCCTGTCTCACCATGTATGTCTTTATTTTCATTTGTATGTACTAGGTAATGTTTTCATCCATCATGTGCTATCGCAGGATGTCACCATTCAGGATCTCTTCGACCGTTTGAAAATCATAGAAGACTCGAATCGCCGAGACTCTGACACTCTGAAGGATTTCAGGGATGCTCGGGTATTTGAAAAGGTAGATCAGTTGAATGATATGGTAGGGAAGCTTCAGAAACAGCTCCAAATGCATATGAGAGAGTATCAGAGGCATGTTGGGGCAGAGGAGGAGCGGTTGGGGAGCATGGAGGACAAGTTGGAGATGGTGTGTGAGGATATTGTTGGGGTACAGGAAGATGTAGAACATGTGCATAAAGATGCGAGACAATCTGTTGTAATGATTGTTGAGAAGATTGCTCAGCAGTTTGATGCCATGGAAGAGTCTCTGAGGGCGAGGGATTCGATTCATGAGAAACATGTGCATGATGTGATGGGTGCTCTTGAGGAGATGAAGCATTCTCAGGAAGAGGCTGTGGAAGACATGAAAGAGGAGGTTATTCGTAGGAGTCGTATGGTGTTGGATGAGGCGAGGGTGTGTGTGGAGGAGAAATGTACCTCTTTGGAAGGTACCTTGCGTGCCCTCTCTGAGTGTGAAACATCTACGTCAGCGTGTGTGAGGGATACAGTCGTGCCGGGGTTGGAGGATGTGCGACAAGCTCTTGTTCATCAGCAGTCTAGTTTGAAATCATTGAGTGATAGTATGGAACAGCGCATGACAGAATGTGCTCAGAGAGAATGTGGCGTTATTGGGGCAAGAACAGATGATGCCATGAAAAAGTTTACAGAATATACATCGTATGTTGCACGGCTACGTAACGAGCTTCGTATCATGCAAGATGAGTTTGAAGGATCAAGGAACCTGTTGATGAAAAAAGTGACTGCAGAGTTGGATTCTGCTGAAGAACATATGACTGCTCTCTGCCAACATTTTACACAACAACATTAAAAGATATATCAATCAATCAATCAATCTTCATACACTCTGCACTCGTCTGCTGAAGGGTCTTCATCACAGAATTGCTCCAATGGATCCATCTTCACCTCCATGGGTGCACCCTCGACCCATCCAGAACCAAGCTCACTGAGCTTGAGGTGAGACGTGACATAGTCTGCACAGAATGCGTCATTATCAACCGCATATTTCTCTGCAAAAGGTTTGAAACCTTCATCTTCAAACAGGCACGCGTCCGTTGGAAGAACCAACAAGTCTTGATCCCTCTGTTCCTTGATTTCCACAAAGTATGTATTATCAAAGTTCAACCATTGCGGCGTCCAAGAACTGCCCCCCGGCTTTCCTGGCCCATCCTTGGTATACTTGGTCGATTCTTTACCAAAACCACTCCTCTCTGGCCTTGCACGGCCAAGCGTATGTGCACCAGACAATACCACAATGTCTTGATCATTCAATCCCATGCGATAAAACACATTACGCAAGTGCCCAGCAGGATTCTCTGCTTTATCAGGGAACGGACCGGCAGCAGCAGGAAGTCTTCCATCAGGAGTACAATCCTGAGGACCTGTAGCATCCTTTCGACCCACACGAAGTGGAATATGAGGACCACCCGCACATTCAATAGCTTCAGCAGAAGCCAGCTGAATAATGTCAGCCCAGCTCACGTCTGGATTTGCGCTCTTTACTGGTTCTAGTAAATCCAATGCAGACTGCAACCCATTATTTGCACCATATCCAATCTCAGGCTTGTATCGAATAGAAGCCGTGGCACCCCCAGCGGATGGCCAAGGTTCATCAGATAGGGACGCATCGTAGCTGCCAGAGTCATGCCAAGCCAACCTAACAAAGATAGGGTTTGCATACGTCTCTCGTATAATAGAACGAATAGCTGATCGAGCCTTTCGGACTTGATCTACATTGACAGCAGAGCATCGAACCGAGAAGGACAGTCGTGGAGAGATGAGTTTCTTCGACACAGAGTGTCGTGGAATAGTTGTGAACATTATGATGATCGTCTCTGAAAGATATTCGTCGTTACAGGTGACTATTATGCTACTGTAGTAGTATAAAAAGTATTTGATTTGATTTGATTTTTAGGACACTTGTTGTCCATCCAAAGTAGCTCACGGTGGTGCTACCCTCTACTTTACATTCTATGATGGAATATCAACGACTCGTACTAGTCCATCTATCAATCACTAGATCACTGTATCTTACATACATACATACATACATGCATGCAAAAAACCACCTCTCAAGGAGGTGGTGGTGCACAAGGATCAGTCTTGATCTGAACAAAGTCTGACAATAGAAGAATATATCCAGCACCTGGTGCAGCTGAGGTAGCAGTACCTACAGAGCAGTAGTATGTTGTGTCATCGCTGAGCCCATCCACAGTACCAGTGAAGCCAGAAGGACTATTCGTTTTCTCACCAAAGACATTTTCCTCGGTACTGCAGGAAAGTCCATATTCATCAGCCTTAGTGTCAGTGAAAGATCCTGTCCACGTGGTGTCGCTCACACTGTCGGTGGAGACAACAGGGATTTGAGGAGCAAGGGCAAAGATGAGTCCAACTGCTTGAGTGGAATCCACGTTTCCTGAGAGACCTGATACAAGCGAATCAGTAAAATTAGGGTCAGTGATTTCATTGTAAATCTCTGCAACAGAAGAGTTGCTGCTGTACTGTGCTGTCAGAGTGACCAGTGTGTCATAACCCCCTGATATGTCCCAGAGAAAGTTGTTCACCACTTCACATACTCCTCCAGGTACCTCTGTGAGCAGATTGGTACACATTTGCTTCAAATCATCATCACTGATTGGATTTGAAGGAGTGTAGCCACCAGTTAGTAGAACTGTAAATGTCACAGGATATGCATAGCTTGGTGCTGCTCCAGGACTGCTGGAAAATACAGACAGACCGTTTGAGATCTCTGTCTTGACTCCAGACGTACACACACCGACTGCATAGATAGAATTGTACCCATCGGTTGTGACTGGAATCTGCACACTCTGACCGAGACCAGAGGACACCTCCACTGTGGCTGGAACAGATCCAATGGCACCCCCAGTTGATGTCAACACAATAGATCCAACAGAGCAGCTATTGCCACCTCCAACCTCCTTGATAGTCACCGTCGCATATCCAGACGATGTCGTACTAGGCCCCGAGATGACTGGGCCTGGGATGAATGGAGGGCCTGATGGTGTTGGAGAAGGTGATGGTGGAAGAGGAGGTGATGGCGGTGCCGTGGATACCATCTCGTATTGCCTGATGAATTTCCATGCCGGGTAGATTTGCGATCCCTGACTGGTTGTCGCTGATCCCATCATGGACAGTGTGGGACGTGCCTGGCACCCATCCAAGGAGAGGACGCGAGCACACTCCTCTGGCTTGCTGGATGCATGCAGCTCAAAGTCTCCCTGGCTCTCACTGCCAGCAACAGCACGGACAGACCATACCCGGGGTCCACCATTCGTTGTGCCAGACGAATCCTTGGTACCGTTCAAGAACACACCGGTGCCATATGGTGGAGTGGAGCACGCGTTGGGGTAGGATGGAGTGCCATAAAAAGTACTCATGTACCCGAGGCACTTGGCCTTCTTACCCACGTCAGGGTCCACAAAGGCTTGCAGTGTCACCTTTTTTTCATTGCCATCACTGCCATCTTCAACACGAACTATCCACTCGCGCCACATCTGAGATGCACTCACCTGCCTCATCACTGGACCAGCCGTGGTGCTTGGAGACAGGGACACAGAGCATGTCCTGTTGTTGAAACCAATGAACTCTGCATACACATGTGCACGCGTGTTCAGACTCTTTCACCATATACATTCATTCCATACACAAAATAAGCAACCATACCTCCAGAGCCAAGTCCACACGACTGGGATCGCCCACCAGAGACTTGAATAGAATAAACTCCACTGGAAAGATCAGATAGGGTTCCGATTTCCTTGGGTTCGACTTTTTCCAATTTCCACGACCCATCGGTGACGCCCAGATCGGATCTTTTGTTCTTTGTACAATAGAAACCGTCGATGGTACTCGACAAGACGAGCAAGAGAAGCCAGAAACC
>PJEL010001179.1_pt1 | contig 27574 bp, 18 predicted proteins | sample 1853271 | NCBI WGS metagenome assembly PJEL01 (sample SAMN08108733, study PRJNA415343) | Invertebrate metagenome, whole genome shotgun sequencing project. | host: Globobulimina | place: Sweden: Gullmar Fjord | collected 2015-08 | reverse complement strand
CAAGGATTGAGTACTTTATATATATATGAATCATATGTATGGTGTTGTTTGACAAGGATGTAAAAGTACATGCCAAAAAAAATAATTGTACCAAGGGCTGCTATTTACAACGACACAGCATTCATCATCGTGGGATGATTGACTGTGCCTCTACTAGAAAGTAATGTGTTATATAGTATACGTATCGTAATAAATATCGTTCATCTCAAACGACGGGCCTCACGCTCAGACTCCATGAGAGTGAGGATATCTCCTTCACGAACTGGTCCCTTGACATTTCGCATAATGAGACGGTTCTGGTCATCTAAGAACTTGACACGGACCTGGGTCACCTGACCTCTAGATCCAGTTCTACCGATAACCTTCATGACGATGGCAAGCTTAATTCCAGAATCCTACACATACATACATACAGGAAGAGTGAGCAATGACATTATTCTTGACCATGGCGCCAACAGGAACAGTCGGTATGAAAACAACAAACAAACAAACAAACAAACAACCAAACAAACATCAGGGTTGAAATTGTAGTTTGGTATTTCAAAAATGAAAAGCAGAGGGTGATCCATCGACACCAAGGAAGACATGACAGACGCCACAGCGCAGCAGTCCATTGGTCCGACGACTGTCGGGCAGACTCGTGACTCTTGTACATACAGTATCATCATCATCATGATGCTAGATTCAGCATACTAGAATATCGATGATGATGAGATTGTATACACTGTGTAGACAGGTGGCGACGAGTGCTGCGGCCGCATTCGAGAACATCCTCTGTTTCCTCCATCTTTTCTCTGTCTCCTTGCCACGTACCATGATGATTTGTTTTTTTAGTAAAGAACAACTACGTAAACTTTAGTATACTGTGAGAGACTTTCTGTGTACTGTGATTGAAAAAACCGCCCCCCGGGGATAGTAGCTGAAAACCAAAAGAAAAAGAAAAATTCTATATACGAAATCATAGAAATTGGTTTCATCTTCAGATTCTGAAACCATCGACCCAAACAATCACAAGTAAGATTGTGTGTTGTTACCCTCACAGACTGTACCTCGTACTTACTACTGTCGTAATTAATACAGTATTTTCATATATACATGCATCCTGGATGTGTGAGACGACACGAATCAGAGACAAGCACGTTCGACTGCAGTCAATTGATGGATTACAGCAAGTAGAGCAACAGCAACAACAACACATGCAGGCCACCAACGCTCAGGTCTGTTCGTCTCCCGTGCAGATGTGTACGTGTGTAGAACATGGAGGGGTGCTGTATGATCAGCTTGGTCAGAATCTTGAAGAAATAGAGTTTGAGAAGTCTGCATGTCATGCAGCCATGACTGGGAATCTTGCCTCTCTGGAGAGAATCTTGGAGAGGCACCCAGACCAGCTTGATGGGGCATGTGATGCAACTGGTGGATACTCTCCACTCATCTATGCATCACGATCTGGACATGTAGATGTTGTACGATATTTGTTAGACAAGGGTGCGTTGGTGAATCAGATGACAAAAGGGATGGGATCGACAGCCCTGCATAGGGCTGCTTTTGCTGGAAATACAGAGATTGTTCGCATGCTGCTACAGGCAGGTGCAGATCCAATGCTGCGCGACTGTGATCATTTGACTGCGCTAGACAAGGCTCAAATGATGGCTTCTGAAAGTGACAATCATCGTACTGTGTGTGAACTCTTACGAGTTCACAAGACAAGCGTGTCCAACGCAAGGGCAGAGCTGTCCCATTCAAATTTGGGCAATGGATATTAACAGAGCAGCAATGTTGCATATCATTCTTTTGTTTACGTGTATATATAAATAATGTCACATTCTTTTTGTAATGGGTAATCTGAAGACGACGACGACGAACAAGCAGGTGGGAATTACACACGAGCAGGATCCCTATACCCATTGAATGGTTATGTATCGAAAGATATACGTGAATGGTTATGATATACGGTAGTATAGTATAGTCAATGAATGAAGATCCGTATAGAATACTTGGGATTGAGAGACATGCGTCGAAGGAGGAAATAAAACGTGCCTTTAGGAAAAAGGCTCTGGAATATCACCCAGATATTCACCAGAGCTCTCCAGAGTCTGTGCAGAAACGTGCTGCAGAACAGTATGAAAAGGTAGCACGAGCGTACGAGGTCTTGTCAAACCCCCAACGCTCACAGGTACATCCGTCTCAGGGTGGGGCTGCACCAACCTGGCGTCCTAGGCCAGCAGGATACCAGCATACATCATATTACCGTCAAAGAAAGCGTCATGGAAGTGTCTCGCCTGGATTTTTCTACACATTCAAAAAGTCGGGAAGCCTTGCGATTACTGTGGCTTTGGGGTGTATCTGTATAGGGGGGTTGTATGTGTTTGACCCGTGGATTCAAGAGATGTGGATTCAGAGGAATAAAGGGAAATTATTTCAAGATATGGTTGACGAGATACACGAGAGGCGAAAGCAAAAGCTTCAGAATGCTTCAGAAGAAGGCGTCAATAGGAGAAAAGATGTGCTCCTGGCCAAAAATACTACGTTTGTGTACAAGGAGGCCTTGAAGGCCTGTTTAGGAAAGGTTGCTCTTTCTTCCTAAAAGATGCTAGCTGACATGTAGTATAGTATACGAATATGAAATGAATCAAACATGTAATTTACGAGGGTATCATGAGCAGCCAAATACGCATGCTCCTGCAATGTATGTTTTCTTGACACCAGTCCGGGCTTGCAAGATGCGTTTGATTTCGTTCAACTTGGATGGTGTTAGCACCGAAGACGGTACCAGGTCAATCACATCATATTTGGATGATTTTTGTTTGATACTCTTTGGGTCTGCCGAGTCGTGGATGACGAAATCTGCGAGCATGTCATGTTGGATGAGACCCACCTCTGCATGAGGATTTCCTATGAGGACAGCACCTCGAGTAATACCCCACAGAGCATCTGTAAATGTCATTGCATGTGGATTCCTAGAATCTATAGCAGCTTCGAGTGTATCCCATGGACTAAGATCGGCAACTGGCCAATCACTTGCAAGCCCCATCTGCACTGCATGCCATGCAAACTCTTTCAAGGGATATGAATATTTGGCATCTGCTTCGTGAAGCCTGGTAGGAATCACATGCTTGTCATACACCCAGTGCAATGGATTTGGTGTAACCGACACTTTATTCTTCGCCATGCGCTCAATGACGTGGAGACCAGAAATGTGTTGAGCATGCTCAATACGGTGGCCTCCTTGTGTTGTGCTGTTTTCAAAAACATCAAGCACTTCATCCACAGCACGGCTACCGATGGCATGAATTCCAATTTGTAGCCCAGAATTGTCTGCATTTTGTATCATCTCCAGCCATTCTTCCCAATCCTCGACCGATCGGATTCCACGATTTCCTGGGTGCTCTGTGTCATCCTGGTATGCATGATGCATGAGTGCAGTTCTGCTGCTCAAGGATCCATCGTAAAAGTCCTTCACGTTGCCAAATGATAATGTGCCACGCTGGTTACCTATTGCATCAACCATAGATGCCATTCCTTCCCAAGCTTTTAGGGACACGAATGCTTGCATGCGGATTAAAAAGCTCCCAGAATCAACTGCTGGAATGTATATATTTTGAAGGTCTTCAAACGATGCAAAATCTCCTTCAACAAACGACACCCTACCCATGTCATGTACATATGTACATCCTTTGCTGAACGCGTACATCTGTGCTTGTTGAAGCGCACCTAGCAGGTCATCTACGGAAGGCCGAGGCATACGCTGTGTTACAAGAATCATGGCATTATCGCACAGAATCCCAGTCGGGTTGCCGTGTACGTCCTTATCAATAGAGCCTCCTATAGGATCTTTTGAATCTTTTGTAATGTTAGAATCCTGTAAAACTCTGCTATTCACAAGCATTTGGTGGAAATCAAACCGGAATATGACACATGCAACATTCCCTGTAGACTCATCAAGCCATTCCTTGGTACCCAACTCTCCCTTGTAGTTATACACCACTATCCAGTCATCTTGTTTTGCAACAACATGTTTTAATCGTGCCTGCAGCTCTCCAATACTTTCCATGCCGCCAGCGTCAATAGCTTTCTCCATCAATGCCAATCCGCCTGAGAGAAAATGTACATGTGGGTCCACCAGACCTGGTGTGACCAGGGCTCCATCCAGATCAACAATCATGCTTTGTCCAGTTATATTCGAGTGATCTACAAATCTACCAGTCTTTGTATCGACCGCGAATTCGGTTGCAAAAGAACCAGATCCACGCAAGCCTGTCAATATATACCCGTTGGTGTATCTCACAAACCTGTGCCCATCCTTTCCATCTGTTTCCCCCATAAGGTATGGACACGACTTTGCCCCAGAGAGGGACATCATGTACTTTTCAATAGAGTCCCAGAATATTGCCAGCACTCCAAAGAAGATACATGATCCGAGTAGGATTGTGTTTCCTGTTTGTCCCCCCTTCCTTTTGAGACCAGGAGCTGTTTGTCCGAGTCCCTTGCTCTCTTCCTCATTCACCATTTCTTGTACTATCCCAATCCTCTACCACGACATGGACGATATCAATCAACTATGGTGTCCAATGTTAGAGGACTTTCAACTCTCGCTTGTATGTATGATAATACAGTAGTAGTATTGTCAGAAAGTTTTGTATGACCTGTTGTTTGGTTGAGACTTGCCAGTGTTTGAGAAATGACGGCAATTACTCTGTTGTTACCTGCATGCTATATTTGGTTCGTTGCATTTCTTTTTTTAAATTTGAAATAGCAGACCATGTGTAGTAGAAGAACGTATTCTTGTTGATTGAATTCAATTTCTTCAAAGAATGTGAAAATTTCAAAGTGGATTTTTTCTGTTCCATCGCTCGAGCTAGCTCACGATAAAGTCGTCTACGATGCACACGAAGTCGATATATGTATCATTTGTTTACTTTATTTTCCTTATTAAATGAAACAGGGTTACAACCATGACGTCTGCCCCGACTCTGGGTCATATTGCAACTCACATTGAAGGTTGTGAAGGTCAAAACCTCGTAGCCCAGGGCCGTGGTGCACCTGCTGTGGCAGAATTGGAATCTCTATTATCTTCTAAAGGAACATATGATATATTGAAACAATCAAACCCTTATGAAATACTCTCAGTCGTAGAATCTAGGCTTGACCTTCGTAGTCACCAAGTGGGGTGTTTGTTTCTGCTGGACCATGTCTGCTTGAATCACGCCTCTGAACTGTTGAAAGGAAAAGAAGGAGATACATTGTTGTTTTCAGACTTTATTAGGGTAGGCTGTGCGTTCCTGTCCTCATGTAGACAGGATGATTATATAGGCTATAGCCATGTATCACAGAAAAGGCTGGGGTCACTCTGTGCTGAACTGGGGAAACTGGCCATGACGTGTGAGATTCCGAAACGTGTGATCGAACCATTGTTTTCTGGATTACAGTGTATGGTGAATGGTAGATTTGAGAGGATTACTCCTGTGAGTCAACTCCTGCTGCAAGCATGTGTCAAAGCCAAGTTTTATGGAAAGGCGAGGACACTTCTAGCCTCTCATAGGGCAACACTCACTTTATACGAGCCACGTGTATACAAAACGACAGAAAGTGATCTTCTGTTGTACTTTTATTCTGCAGGATTAGTATACACTGGACTGAAAGAGTACGAAAAAGCCTTTGATATGTATCTGGGGGCATTGGTTATACCAAGGCTGCACTTGAATGATGTTGCAGTCGACGCGGCAAAAAAGTACATTTTACTATCTCTAATACTTCATGGAAGTCTGACACAACTTCCAAACTTCACTCCTAATGTTATAAAGCGGAATATATTCTCGGAATGTGAGGGATATATGGAGCTGGTAGAGCAGATAAAGGCACTGAATGAATCCGGTACTTCTGGTGCAAAAGAGTTGGAGGACTTTATTACATCAAGGAATGGGACATGGGAAGCAGATGGAAATATAGGATTAGTCAACATTCTTCTACATATGCAAAAAGAACGAATCTTGAGAAGGCTAGGTGCTGTGTATACATGCATTCCCAAGGCACGGGTAGCGTCTGAACTTGGATTGGAAGGGTCTTCCGTAGATGAGGTATTATTGACGTGTGGTGGTGCGTATCATGCGCGTATTGATGATGCATTGGATGTAGTTTACTTGGAAAAGAGGGAAAGTGTAAAGATGAAGGATCTGATTGGACTGATACAAGAGTGCTTGGCTATGAAACAGGCAATTGATGAAGATTCTCATACGATCCAATGCAGTCCTGCATTCATCCTGCAGCAAGAAACGCATAAAATGGCCTCTACGTCCCTCAAATAAATAATCAATATCAATGTTAAAGAATTATGTGCATAGTAATCTTGCAATAACATGCTGCCAATATTGAGCCGACTTGCCCCATGAGAAATCATGTTCCATGCATGCAATCTGTTTGCTTCTGTACCCTTCGGAGTCATACAACATTGCTGCTTCCTCGATACCATGAACAAGCTTATCAACATTCTGTTTCGTATCGTTGCCTTGTTCTACCAAGATACCAATTCCATCGTCGCCTAAATTCTTCAGCCCACCTGTAGCTGTCATTATTGGCACAGCACCATACCTCGCAGCACATTGTGCAATAAGTCCACATGGCTCAAACTTTGAAGGAATGATGGCAAAATCAGCTGCGGCCAACATCCAGTGCGCAAGTTCTTCAGAAAAGCTGCATATACCTTTTGCATTCCCAGGAAAACTATACTCTAAACTTTCTACAGCATTCTCCATCCACTGATCCCCAGTCCCAAGGACAGCAACCTGTACGCGTCGACCACAACCAAACATGGTTGAAGAAGAATCGACTGTTTCTTCCTCGTCAGATGCATGGCATGGTTTGGGAGCTGGTTTGGGGGGCAGGATTCGCTGGATGGACCGTAATAAGACATCAATCCCCTTTTGCTCTGTCAGCCTGCCAATAAACACAATCAATATCGCATCCTCATCCTCATCCAAACCTATCCGACTTTGAAGGTACTTTTTCATCATAGATTTCCCCCGCGGAGCAGATATAACGCCATATTTGGCATCGTCTGGTGTGTGTTCATCAGAGAGTGGGTCCCACTCGTGAATATCTATACCATTCATGATTCCTAGCACCTTTCTGCGATGTAACATGTCTCCCATACCGCAATTCAACTCTTCATTTTCAGACATAATTTCTTCAGCATAATGTGGACTCACTGTCACAATCTGATCAGACAGAAGGAGGGCAGCTCTCATGAAATTCACCGTGTGATGGGCATTATCATCATCATTCAAACTCACATCATTCAAAGTCACGTCATCACGACCCCCAAGCACATGTGCTTCCCAAGGAACATGTGTACACATTGGTAGCAACAAATCTGGTGAAAGATGCAATCTATGACGTACTGCTTGCATTGGAAACACACCCTGATATGCCAGATTATGTATACAGAATACACTCTTTACGACACCTAGCGAGTCTACAATTGATTTTTCCCATGCAGAAAGATTCGTATACATGGATTCATTCCTCTTGCTATCTATCAACTGCTTTAATCGAAGAACATGAAGTGCTGTCGGCCAGTCGTTGAGAACAAACACGATATTCCTTCTTCTACTCATCTCATCACTATTGTCATCTGGGAGCATTGCCGCGGCAGCCAGAGCCCCCCAGGCCAGCGTATCATATCGAGCATCCATATTATGACAATCATATACGCCTCCGTCTGTATCAAGATATGTAAATGATGGATGTTCGCTTGCTACCGGTGGCTTTACCCTGTTCATGTCAAGCAATGGATGCTTCACAAACACTCTCCTAACACCACCATCCATGCATTCATGCAATGTCGCAGTATCCATATCAACAGTATCATCATATGAAATATCATAGTCTGGAATCGGCACAGCAACGCCACAGTCAACGAGACCATCATACTCTTCATACATTGGACTCACACTCCATATACAGCTTGTTCCAATACTGATTCTTTTCTTCTTTTCCCCTATATCATCCTCCTCGTGGAGGACATTGCATGCCATTTGCCATGATTCAAGGGGTAATCCTGCAAGAGCCTTGGGCAGAGCCCCAACTACATCAGCCAACCCGCCAACCTTTGACCATGGTGCGACTTCTGTTGATACAAAGACCACCCGCAATCTATCAAGTTCCACAAGGTGATCCGCTTCTTGACACCCTTCCACAAGAGATGAATTAATTCTACTTGCTTGCAGCATTGTTACCTTTGACAGTCGTGGAGACAGTGCTTGATGCCGTGCTCGTGATATCCTCTCCCGTCTTGTACTCTGCACACAGCTCTGTGCCACAACCCTCTCTGAAACACAAAGAGTCTCGCGAACAAATGATCCAAGACAATCTCGATACGTACGACCAGATCGAATCATGTACAGCACAACAACACCCAGTACTCGAAAACACGAGGTGTTTGTATTCCTAGACCACTACAAGCAAGTTAGAGGACTATGGGTTGTTCATTCTTCTTCTCACACAGTCCAGCGATCGCATTCATGTTTATATTTCTTATATATATGTAGTTTGCATGTAGTATTGGTCCAGCAATCAGATCCATACGATTGTCTATTGCATTTAATACAGTAGAATATCTTCAGACGCTCACTCACATGTGGACATGGCAAACGACAGAAACAGAGCCTGATTCCATTAACACATGTACCTACATTGATTATAGTACATTACAGAATGATTTATTTATATCTGTAGTAAAGATATATACATATCCATGAAGACGAGTAACCAATGCTTGATTGTGATTGACCATAGTGTCGATCTTCTCCTATTCTATTCGAATATGGCTGGTGCCACTTGTACTAGCATTCCAGACAGTATATTGATACAATCCATCCTTGACTACTCAATTCTCTTGGTTTACCCTATACATATCTCTGGATATCACCATATGGTGAAAGAGATGCTACTTGGGTTTCATATGCAATCTTCAGTGGCATATGCCAGCATGCATGCTCAAGCACCAGCTAACTGGATGATGACCATGGCAAGGTTTCATGGACTGATAGTCGGATAGCACCGATTTTCACTGGTCAGATATTCTAAAAATACATAAAAATACAAGAAGGGTAGATGGGATTAATTACTTTGTAGTGGTTGTTCTCTTGTACAAGAAAGCAAGAGAGACAACAGACCAACGACACCTTGATCTCAAATATTTACCAGAGGAAACTCTACCGACACACAACGTATTCGATTTCCTCGGAAATAATAATAGTAGTTCATATACTAGTGTTGACACATCATACCTAGCATTTGAACATACGGATGGAACCAGGAATCGTGTGCTAGAGTGAGCCTGTACGTTACACTATGGCAAGTTCCTCTGGAAAAGAAGAGGTGCCGGTTGGTACAGCAGAGGTACCTGTTGCAAAAGAAATGTTTCAGGATTCTATAGAGAGGGAGAAATCCTCAAATTCTAAGAAGTCAAGCACACCTACGGATAGAAAGAAGGGTAGAAAGAATGGTGGAAAGATGCTCAAGGCACTGTGCCATGTAGTTGACCATGGTGTTCCCTTGATTGTCGGTGCTGTCCATGGATGGTGTCATGTGGTTGCAAGAATTGTCCTTGGGAGGCCTATTCAAACAGGCTTGTTGGTCGCGAATGTATTCCTTGTGAAGATTGCTCTGACCTCTCTCCGCAGGGCCAGATTTGCTGCATCTGTCAGGGTGGTAAAAGACTTGAAGAATGCACAGGATTTGCGATACTTATTGGGACAGCTTCCACCTTGGATTTCATCTCCTGAATGGGAGGCGGGCAAGCCGTTTCAAGAACTGCTTGGGTTGCTTTGGCCGGCACTCAACTCCACCATCTGCCTAGCACTGAAAAATGTCATTGAAGACAGGATGCAGTCGAGTGCAGAGTATGGTCACATTCAATTCTCTAGATTTTCATTAGGAAGAGCTCCTCCCGTTATTTGTGGTATTAAAGCAGTGCCCTTGCACGAGGAAGATTTGCTGGCTCTGGTGGTTGATCTTGATGTGCGATGGGCCGGTGAGCCTGATGTTGTGCTTCACCTTACAAAAGTGTCGCGGGCAACGCTGGGTCTGAAGAATTTACAAATATCTACCATGGTTAGGCTTGTATTCAGCCCAATAATAGAGGATCCGCCATTCTTGCAGAGAATGACGGTATCACTGTTAAACAAGCCTCTGATTGACTTCAACTTGAGAGCCCTTGGTGGCCCAGATATCATGTCGTTACCTGCCATCTCAAGCTGGCTTCATGCAGCAATATTGAATGTGACTGATAGATTTATCGTATGGCCAAAGGAAGTATCTGTTCCACTCGTTCCTCATCTGAGGAACAAGAACCTGCCCACACTCTCTCCAATATCATCTTCTCCTCCTCTAGGTGTGATTGTGGTCAAGATTGAGGAAGCACGACTGCAAAAGAGAAGGAGTACATTCTTAGGGAGATACAAGCTGCCGAATCCGCGCATTGCCATGGTAACCCCGAAAGATGAACATGATGGTGTACCACAAATGACACTGACCAGTGTGAAGGAAAAGACACTCTTCCCGTCATGGAAACACAGTAGAGCATTCGTCATTGGATCTGTAGATCAGCCTTTACGATTTTTATTATCTCATAGACGCGTTGAGAATTTTTTCAATGCTGACATGCCTCTTGGTAGTGCGGAAGTAGATGTATCAGAACTCTTCACTGGAAGACACGTCTCTAGCATGGAACATGCATTCAAGGGCGATACCTCGACAAAATCGTTCAAGTCATGTATATCGACGAAATCGAGAGAACATATTGACAATCTAGAAGATCAGTACCAAAGTGCAAGCAGTGGGAGCATGTCACCTGTGAAATGGGAGGCACCAGTCAGGCATGTGGCATTTGCATCCCCTTCTATACATATGGAGATGGACAGTCCGTTTAGAGGAAAACCAGCCAATCCACTTGCTGAAATGGTCTCTGAAAAAGAAGAAGGAGGAGGGACTGATATGCTTGAGAGAAGGATTTTCAAAGAGCATGGTGGTCAGGCAGATGTGAATGGAAAGAATTGTCCTTGGACACCACCGACAAAGCTTGCTGTCCCATGGCAGAGTGACTGTGCCGATTCAGAGGGTCTTCGGCGTGTAAAAAATTCATCTACACAGCGTCTCATGGTATCCTCATGTCAGAATGGAACAACCTGGATTGAAATCAATTCCTCCCCTGCAATGACCATGTCTGGGCTTGTTGCAAATGCTCTGCAACCGTCTGTTGGAGCCACCTCCACGCCATTTGAAGGTACTCAGAACGACACTGGAGGAGATGCAGGGTATGGGAAGTCGTGGATGCAGTCATTCAAGTCATTCATGATGAAATCTGCATTCCATGTGGAGTATGATTCGGATAATGAGTCTGAGATTGAAGATAATCCTTCATTAAATCCAGAGAATTCAACTCTTGGCCACCACGCAAGTGCCGCAAAGGTAAAAATATCGTACAGATGGATTCCAGTATCTACCCACGAGGTACTGGAAAAGAAGAATATTGGCAGGGGCAGTACCATACCTGCCGAGACAGCTGGAGTGTTGGGGGTACGGGTTGCCTTTACAAAAATTGACTATGGAGATAATCCTCCAAACCCCATACTCTCATTTTCAGTGACGTCAGCACCGAGTCCGTATCCCTTACGACTCGATACTTCTAATGAAAATAATGACACATTGTTCTCGGAGTTTGCACAAAAGACGTGTGCATCCAATAGCAAGGTGTTCAGTACAGAGTGCCAGGTTGGCCACCGACCAGGTGTATTGCTTTGGGGACAGGTCTTTCATTTTCCAGTATGGAGAGCTGATAAAAGTAAAATACGAGTCGAACTTGGCAATATATCTAGTGCTCTCAAACTTTCATCGTATGGAAATGATTTGTTTCTGCTAGAGGCCAGTGGTGGATCATTTGATGATGATGTCGATGTGGAAGCATCTGCCCATATTCCCCTCACAGATGTGATTAAAAAGGGAATCGTAGAAGGTAACTATCGTCTACGTGAAGCAAAAACAGAGAAAATGGCTGGGGTACATGACGATCAGAGACTTGATATTGGAAGAGTTGTTCTCAGTCTTGCCTGGTACCCATGTCATCAACAGGATGACGATCAATCCGACTTGTAAAGATTGTAAGATCGTATACCAGTATGGTCATCATTTTGTTTTCGTGCCTACTACATGTGCATCATCATACGATGCGAGATCCAGGTTTCACGTGGATGGATATCCGGAACCAGGGGAATCTCACGAGATGCATCATCCATATGGATCATCCTCATGAGATGGTGGTTGCCTCCTCAGATCCGATAAGGGACTGACGCGGATCCACCACTTGTCCAATGAACAAGATCAGACTGAATCAATCACATTTATCCATTAATTTTTTACACGTATTAATCTTAGATTGCGTGGATAGATAGGATACGTGTCCAAGGACTATACACGCTGAGTTTATCAAGACTGCCATTTCCCCAGACCGTCGGTGCTTTATCGTAACGCAGGAGGGTCGTGAAAGATGGCTGCACAGGTTATTTCCACTCTACCAACCACAAATGCTATTGTGAGAAGTCGCACTAGAGCACCAGCTCAGAATGGAATGAAAAGAGCGAGTGTTCGAGTTGCTGCGGTCAGTGAGCAAGAGGTGGGGGTGAAACTCCCAGCTACTCACGTTTCTGCATCACAGAATGCCTTGAAACAGATTGAATCTGCTAACTTGCAAGGAATCAACCGTACGTTCTTACCTGATCTGTGTGAATACGTGTCCTGATAGTGGGTGTGGACAATATCTCCCCAGTTTGAGAATGTGGTCTATTGTCCTATCAAATGGTGGGTTTGATGGGAAGTGAAATCATCCAAAATTGGATAAGCCACAAGATACTCCGCAACACATATCTCTTGTTTTGTCGTTCTTCTGAGTTTCAACGACAAATCTGCATCTGGATCCGCGTATTTCATGTATCTTTCGTGATATCTGCAGGCTATGCTATGGAGAAGAAGAGCAGCATCATAGCCATTGGACTTACAATCCACAATGCTCCAGTAGAGTTGAGAGAGAAATTGGCAGTGCCAGAACCTGAATGGCCACGTGCAATTGAAGAATTGTGTGCATATCCACACGTCGAAGAGGCTGCAGTCTTGTCCACGTGTAACAGAATGGAGATTTACGTCGTTGGTCTGTCTTACCATAGAGCTGTCAGAGAGGTGGAAGAATGGATGTCCAAGGCCAGTGGTATCCCATTGGACGAGCTCCGCCCTCACTTGTTCTTGTTGCGTGATAGAGACGCAACTTCTCACCTTTTGAGAGTATCTGGAGGATTGGACTCTTTGGTCATGGGAGAAGGGCAGATTTTAGCTCAGGTGAAGCAAGTGCACAAGGTTGGCCAGTCATGCAATGGGTTTGGTCGTCATCTCAATGGACTCTTCAAGCAGGCCGTTACCGCAGGTAAACGTGTCCGTTCAGAGACATCCATTGCATCTGGAGCAGTTTCTGTATCTTCCGCTGCCGCAGAGTTGGCACAGCTGAAATTACCAGGAAACACGTTTGATGATGCATCTGTGTGCATCATTGGAGCTGGTAAGATGAGCAAGCTGCTCGTCAAACATCTTCACTCAAAGGGATGCAATAAGATTACAATATTGAATAGATCACTTCCTCGTTGCGAAGCTCTGGCAGAAGAGTTCCCAGAAGTTGAGTTTGACATTCACCTCATGCCAGACATGATGGATTGTGTTGCCAATTCTGATGTCATCTTTGCTGCCTCTGGGTCAGAAGAGCTCTTGATCCATGCCAAGGACGTTGCTGGAATGCCAGCTGCACCTGATGCTGTTGGAGGAGTTCGCAGATTCTTTGATATCTCTGTGCCACGTAACATTGCACCAGATATTTCTGTCGAATCCTGCGATTCCATTGTCTACAATGTGGATGATCTTAAGGAAGTTGTCGCTGCCAACACAGAGGCCCGCGCAAAGGCTGCTGCTGAAGCAGAAGTGCTCCTGAAAGAAGAACAAATGTCATTCGAGGCTTGGAGAGACTCTTTGGAAACTGTGCCAACAATCAAGGCTCTCCGTGGAAAGGCCGAGGCTGTAAGAAATGGGGAACTCGAAAAGGCCCTGAACAAGCTTGGTGATGGAATTACCAACAAGCAAAAGAAAGCTATAGAAGAACTTAGTAAGAGCATTGTCAACAAGTTGCTCCACGGACCTATGACTGCCCTCCGTTGTGATGGGGCTGATCCAGAAGCTGTGTCACAGACATTGGCCAACATGGAGGCATTGGAGAGAATGTTCGAGTTGGCGCAGATGATTGAGCAAGATAGAATTGCTTCTGCTTCACGTAAGAAGTAAATAAATATTTTGTTTCAACGAATGCACCTGTCTGTTTTGACAGCCAGTGACAATGGTGGTCCCATCATGTCGGCGAGTATCAGGTAGATTATGTTCAATATTTAATACAATATCCAATCCTCAGATCTACATGTATGATTCATGATCATAATCCTCTGTACATCGTCCTAGAATGTCATGTGTCGTCTTCTCCAGAGACAGTACGATCCAACCCTTCCACTAATGCCTGTCTGGAGAGAGAGAGAGAGTCCTACTACCGGTCCTACTATCTGGTCCAAATGGTTGGCACATTTCCGTCTATCATTTCATTTTTAATCTAATATTTTCGAGAAGATCATCCAGATCGATCACTCTCATCGAATATAGCATATGATCTCTCTGAGTGCGTTTGGATTGTCACCAACCTCGTGGAACAGGACCCGTTCTCCTTCTTTTGCACTTTCAAAGCGCTTCAAGTGTTTGCGATTGAGCAATCATACGTGTCATTATAAAACACAATTGAAAACAGATACATCAAGAGTCATACAAGTCATGGCAGGGCAAGAGCAGGGCAACCAGTTTGACAAGGCAGAGCCTGGAAAAACAAGAGTTGGATTCATAGGTCTGGGTATTCTAGGATATCCAATGACTAAAAATCTACTCAATGCTGGATTCAAGGTTACAGTATGGAACAGAAGCTCAGAAAAGTGTGAAAAGATGGCTTTAGAGCATGGAGATGCTGTGACTGTCGCCACAACCCCAAAGGAAGTTGTGGAACAAAGTGATATTATCGTCAGTGTCTTGGTTGACGGTGCTACATTCGACGCTGTTGCATTCGGAGATGACGGCTTGTTGAGTGGCATGGGCCCTGGAAAAGGATTTGTGGATGTAAGCACAGTCGAAGCTGAAACATCCCTCCGTATTTGCAACGAGATTACCACTCGTGGTGCATCGTACCTCGCTGCTCCTGTCTCTGGATCCAAAGGACCTGCAGAAACAGGCACACTGATTTTCATGACTGCAGGAGACAAGAACTTGCATGATGCAGCACTTCCCTTGTTGGAGGTGATGGGTAAACTGACAGTTTTTCTTGGAGAGATTAAAAATGCAGCTAATATGAAAATAGTCGTCAATATGATCATGGGAGCCATGATGGAATCATTCGCAGAGGGCATCAAGCTTGCTGAATCATCTGGTTTGAATGCAGAGGATTTACTTGCAGTGCTCAACAATGGCGCCATGGCCAACCCCATGTTTGCACTCAAAGGTCCTTCAATGCTTAAAAATGAGTATCCGACAGCATTTCCTCTCAAGCATCAGCTCAAGGATATGAGGTTTGCTGTAGAACTGGCGAAAGAACAAGGAATGGATGTCCCTGCAGCCTCAGCTGCAACCCAAACCTTTGAAAAGGCCTTGGAGATGGGATATGGAGATGAAGACTTCTCTGCTGTAAAGAAAGTTTCTTCATCCTAACAATACGAATAAATTCTTTCTGTAACTGATTGTATCTTCACATATGAGTCGTGTTTCAAATTGTCGTGGCCTTCGGAGGGACAGTCTGGTCATGGGAATGGCGACATTCCGACACAGCAGTCAGCATAGATGCCTTCTTTACCAAGAAACACATCATAGTATGCGATTACATGCATCTAGAAACAATAAAGATTCCTCAAAACCAAGCATGGACAGAGAGGTGGAAGTCTTGGTTCAACGGATAGAGCAACAGGAGGCGCAGCTTCAGGCCTCGTATAGTGATCAGAACGAGTTATTGCATAGATTAGAACGTGCATTGTGTGACCTGGAGATGGTACATGCTCAAAATCTGGAGCTGACCTCTCAGAACCAGGAGCTTGCTTCCCTGAACGATTCTCTTCGAGTTCATATGGAGGCCCTGAATACACCTTCAGATGACCTGACGTATGAACAAATATCTAGGATTGCTGCAGAAAAAGCTCTGCAAAGCTCGAAAGAATTCTTGGAGATTGCACTGCAAGATTTGAAGCGGGCTCTTGCTGAGAGAGACTCTTCTCGAGAAGAGATAGTAGCACAGCACAAGCAGATCACTCAGCTCGAAGAAGACGTCATCTTGGCATCTCGAGATGCGAAAGATAGTCTCCATCGTGAAATGGAGCTTCTAGCGGAGGTGGAAGACCTAAAGGAATGCATATCTGGACTTCGGTCTGAGAATGATACCCTCCGCACAAGACTGATTGAAGCACAATCCAAGGCATCATTTTCATCATTAGCAGACAAGAATAAGGACAATGGGCATATGCACGAGGACAGTGAAACAGATGATTTGTTTGAAGCATCAGAAACCGTTGATCCAGAGATTGTCTCCGATGTTGCAATAGAAGCAAAGAAGCGCAGCTACGAAATTCGAGCAGAAGCTGCGTTACTAGTTGAGACAGTCGAAGATAGGGCATCTGAACTCGTAGAAAAGGCGCAGAGGGAAGTTGCAATCTTAAAAGCAGAGCTTAAAAAAGTCACTGGTTCATCATCTGACGAGGCTTGAATTCAAATTTGAGTTTGCCCAAAACGAGATGTTGGATTTGATTACTCACCAACAGGTTGCCTCTCATAACTACTTTATAATAATGCATAATTTATAATTGCTATTTTAATACGGTACGTTGAGTAGAATGCACGCGTTTGACTCGCTTGCAACAATTTCATTTCAAATCGACTCATGACAATGTGTTGAAAACTGGCATTATGCAGACACGTTATCACACTGTATAGTTTTAAAAGTTACTCTATAAACAAACGAACGTACCTTATTTACTCATCGAGGTCATTCTGACAAGTTGATTCTATTGTTGATATAGCATTCCGCACGACTAGAAAGGTTCATCCGACTGTTATATTTTACTGCCTTTCCATAGTAACTATCCATGGTGTCTACGAGAAGTAGAAAATCATTCAAAGGGAAGAATCATGGCGATTTGACGCCAGAGAGATTTTTGAATCCTCCAGCAACGTTTGGTTGCTCAAAGTGTCGATATGCTGGATGTCGTGCATGCCGAGGCTATACCCTGGAGGAGATGAAGCGATGGAAAGCAGAGCATGGATCTGTTGGAGGAGGGAAGGGCCAGAAGAGGATGACACGAGGAGAAGAAGAAACTTCAAGGAGATCCCGGGCAAGGAGGTGTCTTGTGGAGGAGCAGACAACGTGCAGTTTGAAGGAGGATGTGTCCGAGTCTACCATTGTGGAAAAGGACGTGTTACATGTAGATACCCAAGAAAAAGAATATAATTGTGTGCTGCCAGATGAGGCGTCTGGGCCTGATGAGAATTGGTGGAATCCAAAGGATGATGACGTTGTCCGGACTGTCAAAGAATGCCTTCATGTGTCTTTTCATGAAGTACACAGTATGCCTAGCTGTCGTGAAGGTCAGATTGCAGAGATATCAAAATGGATGGATGGATGTATAGAATCACGACAGGGAAATGCTTTGTACTTGTCAGGGGTCCCTGGTACTGGGAAGACACTTGCTGCTCATGCACTTGTCAAGAATGCTGTCCGACGATTGGAAACCGAGAATGTTGCACCGCCCGTTGCTATCTCTATCAACTGTATGAGATTGAAAACAGCTACTGATGTTCTGAACAGAATAATTGCTGGATTTAAAACTGCAGCCCTCAAGACAGTGAGTGGACAGATTGGTTCTGACCCCATCATTCAGGTTCCTGAGGATGATGGTGGTTTTGTGCTCTCTGGGCCTTGGGCCAATTTGGCACCGGCTGAACACTTGAAAAAGATAGTGAATACACCAATTCTGGCCAAGAAACAGACTGCGCCATCATCTCTGCGACGAAGGCGATCAAGTATTAGTGAGAGTGACCTTGTGAAGCAGACTGGATTGATTTTTCTCATCCTGGATGAAATTGATGGTATGCTTGAAGGGAAACATTGTGAAGAGATCATGGGTAATCTCATATCAATGGCTGCATCTGAAGGGTCAAGGCTTGCCATGATTGGAATTTCAAATAGTATTGATTTGATGCAGCAACTCGTCAGGCCAGGAGCAGTACTCCATCGATACAATATGAAGCCACGTAACATTGTATTTCCCACATATCTCCGAGATCAAGTATCTCGATTGGTTCAGGAAAGGCTCGACACCTTGCCTGGTCCTGTATTCGACAAGAGAGCTGTAGAATTCTGTGCAAGGAAAATTGCAAATGCCACTGGTGACATGAGGAGGGCCTTGGAAGCTGCATCAGTTGCTGTCGATAATGCAGTCAGGGAAGCAAAAAAGTCTGGCAACGAAGAGATAAGTGAAAGTGCATCGCGTTTGGTCTCCATGCGGCATATGGCAGAAGCTTTGAACAAAGTGTCTGGTGGCATTGGCTCATCCAACGAACATGTCTGTACTATTAAAAAGTTGCCAGTTCCTCAGCAACTCATCATGTGCACAGTTAGTGCAATGGTTGGGGAAAACCTGAGGGCTCGGGGATTGAAGAATACTTCTCAACAGAAGAGTAGTCAAACTCACATCATGGGTATGAAACCCAGCCAATCGTTGATATCCCTGCCAACGTATAGGCATAGCGCATCAGGGGGAACGAAGACTATATCCCACATTGTGACCCTCTCGGAAATTGAGCAGAGCCACAAGACATTGTGTTCAAATGTTGGAGTTGATGTGTATTCATCAAGTGAATTCACAACCGCCATTGACGTTCTTACAACATTGGGTTTGATACAAGTGACAAAAGCTGGACAGAAGACTGATTTGAAACGTTCCAGAGTACAATTGAAAATAGGAGAAGATGATGTTTGGCTTGCCTTAGCAGATGTACCCGTGCTGAAGCATGTTTTGATGAAAAAAACGTAGAAAAACCCTTGACTATATTTGACAAGTGTGTAAGAAATGAAACAAGAACATTTCATGTGTGTTTGTTCTGCGGTGGTGGGGGCATTCTCAGCCTTGCCTTGCGTTCATTTTCCTGCTTCAGATGCATTGAATATCTAATCATACTTTGTATTGCTATATCTTGAGCATTACGGCCTCCGGTAGAGCTTGGTCTGTAGGAGAAGCTATCAATCTGCCTCACAACTTGTTCATGCAACTCTCCTGCGATGCTTGATGGTATGTTTTGCAGATGTCGTATTGCATCCAGGAGATATGGAACTTCAACTGGCTCTTTATTTATCCTCTCATCTGGCTCAAGATCACCGTCTTGCATTTTCAATTCGTTTATCTTCCACATAGACTTTGTGTGATCTACAAGATTGACAAACACTGCCATTTTAGAGTAGTCCAGATCTGGTACCATTGGCATGGAGTGAAACGGGGGCCCTAAAAACACTGGTATACATCCCGATTGAATGGCTAGGGGGAGTTCTATTGTTGATTGCCTATCAGCAGCCGGCAAGATTCCACAGTATCTGGAAGACCTCATTTTTCGAATCGAAGATGCCCTCTCAGAAGGAGATGCCTTGCAACTTTCCTTTCTAGAAACGATCGAGACGTCCTCTCTGTTTGCCAAGATCTCCACGAATATGTTCTTCTCGATCGCTTGTAGAAGCATGATATTCGGGGAAACATCGCCCTGTCCAGAATCTTTTGTTGGGTCCTTGAAACATGGAATACGCAGGAAGAACAATATGCTCCTTTTTTCCACTGAAGGCAATTCAGGAACATTTGCTTCTGTAAGATACCCATGCGTCACAGGAGGAAGAATGATGGAATTACCAAAGAATGCCCTATCCCGATCATTGTCACAGAAAATTCCTCGTTCTGATGCAACAAAGAAGGATGATTTAAATTTGGCACATGTATCCAACATGACACCTGGTGGAGCTCCTAAGGATGGTCTGATAAGCACGAACTTTTTTCCTTTCGATCGAGTAAATTGAAGTGAACTTGTCACTCCTTCCACAAAAAGTCTCGAGATATCAAGTGAAAGCTCATTAACAGGGTCCAGTCGATCTTCATCCCTAGACATTGCATGTTGAGCCACGTAGTACATGGACTCATAGCAATGCGTGTCCACAAGAATTAAATCAGCCTTATCTATAGACGTTTCATGATACCTACTTTTCTTAACAGCATCAACGAGCCAGTACCCTGTAGCATGGGGTGCATCCTGGTGTGCTGTTCTCCTCATGCCTTCTATCCCAGTGCCAGGATGATCAAATGGCCAAATATCTGTCAGATTACAGCGTGGCATACCAATACTAGGAGCCAAGTCATTTGCAAGATCCCATACAAATATTTTGCAGGAAGACTTGTCAATATCTCCGAAAGGAGTTTCCATATTATTTCCCAATGCAGTTGTATTCTTTGGGGCTACCACTGTACTAGCATTGTCCTTCTTTCCAACCTGTCTACGAGGAGCCGGGGGTGGGTATTTTGGAGAAGAAGGTAGAGGAGGGGAAGGAAGTTTTATTTTTCTAGCAAGATCTTTCTTGGTATCAGAGAGCGAAACCTGTGGAGATGGTGGGGGTGGAGATCTAGGAGGAGGAGGAGGTGTTGGAGCTTGCAAAGGCTTCAGTTCCATGCCAGGCAGCTTGTTCTCGTTTCCAGTCGACAAAAGAATGTCTTCTTGACGACGCCACGTTTGGACCTCTTCCAGTTCTTCATGGTGCTGGGAAAAGTCCTTTCGAAGCTTGAGAGCAAGAACGTATCCAAGCAGCAGCAGAAGAAGAGTAACTCGCCTTCTAGGCCAGGATGCCATCTGGACCACCTTTCCAGGGCCTCTTGCTCTATGAACATACATAAATATCGCTTTTATGAAAATCTTCAAGCTTGCGTAGCCTCACATCTACCGACTAAACTCACCGTATGGAGTGTGCCTACAAGTGGCCTCGCCTGTCCAGTGAAGACGGGGAAGTCGTCATCGGGTGTTCTGAAAGATTCAATCTTTAATTAAAACGTACATAGGGTTTTATTAGTTTATATTCCATTGAAATCCATCCCTCCCTGGCCACATTCTTTCCAAAAAGAGAAAAAAATGCAATACTTTGAGATGAAACCAAAAAAGACCGTCCCATCGAAAAGAGATGATAGACACACCCGGTTCCTTGTCAATACTCATTCTCATCAGATGTAAAAATATAACTAATGAATTTCTAGTATTATACGCAACAATCTGCGTCAAATTAACACCAGACTGAGAAGGTTGCTGTCAACCAACCAACCAACTAACTAACGACAACGATGGCACGAGTTCTTCCACCACACGCATCCATTGGTCGCGTAGAGATTGGGGAAAGTTCAAAACCTGCCTCAAAGGATGTGTTTGATAGTCCCACTGTGATGGCTAGCAGCCAAGAGACGGGGTCAACGAGGGGAATGGCAAGAGCAACGGGACCCGTTGACACTACAGCGAGGCGCCAGAATGAAACGAACGAAGGTCGTGCATATGAAAGTAATGGGAAAACTCTTATATCAGCATGGAGGAGGTCTCGTGGAGACGGGACGTATGAAAGCCCGATAGAAAAAGCAAAGGCAAGGTTGGCTTCTTGGTATGTGTCTTTTCGTTAAAATATGCCTCCTCCTTTCAATGGATGGATGGTTGATCTTTGCACCGGAAATCAAATGTATTGAGTGGTATGTGGAATCATTACGTGCATGTTTGTAGGCATACAATGGCAGAAAGACTGGAGACAATTGTGAGTGGTGCTGGTCAAAGAAAGACACATGGGTTTGCTCAAAGAGAACCCCACCACAAAGCAAAAAGCATAGGAGATCTCAAGAGAGAAATCATAGCATTGAAAAATGATTGCAAGACTCGGACAGTGACTCATGACCATGGTCAAGACGAATGGAGGAATGGTGCCCAACAAGTGCAGCAAGAAATGCTGGCAAAGATACGAGTTTTAGAAAGTAAAGTAGTTCGTTATGAACAAAAAATATCCAAGAGAGATGACTGTATTGATCAATTGAAAGATGAATTGTCATGCCTCCAGAATAAATTGCTTGAGATAGGTCAACAAATGAGGACGGCAGAGTCTGAAAAGGACAAGGCACTGAGGCGTGCCGCTGCAGCTGAGGAGGAGTTTGAATGCATCAAATCATCATTTGATAGAGATGTGTCCAAAATACGTCGGCTTCAAGAAGATCTTGATCGAGCCGAAGTGCTTGCAGAGGATTTGGAATCAAAGAGGGAAAAGTCTGATGAACTCTATCTTTTGGAGAAGAATAGGAGAATGGAGTTGGAACAAAGGCTTGTTGAATCTGACGACATGTTACAATCACTGCGAATGAAGCTTGATACGATGAAAGCTAAAATGCTTGCTGAGAAGGACTCATTCCATGAAGAGTTTGGTGCCCTTCGTCAGCATGTTGCTACAGCTCAGTCTGAGGCACTTGAATCGAAAAAATATGCCACAGAGCAAGCAGAGCAGCTTTTAAGTGTTGTTTCTCAGAGAGAGGGTGCACTGAAAGAAATCTCAAACCTGAAAAGAGCCTTGAATGAATCCAAAGCAACAGCTGATATGTATTTGCATAGAGCTACACTAGCTGAGGAAGCAGCAGCAGAGGCAACCGCACAACTGCATAAACTTCAAATTACGTCTCAGACGACTACTTCCAAATCTTCAAATGAGAAAATGCATGTAGAAATGGAGGTAAAGGCTCTAAAAGAAGTATTAAAATCGGTGACAGCTTCGGCACAAGCAAAAGATGAGGAACTGGTTGGTGTTTCCACACTATATGAGCAAGAAAAGGCATCTTGGGCAGACCGAGAGGCTAGTTATAAGCAAAAAATTTCGATTCTTCAGCAAAAAATAGATCAAGCGGAGAAACTGAGCTTGGAGGAGAGGCAAAAGTTTGAGTCTCTCAAACAAGATATCACCAGGGATCGGCAAGAGCATTTGGAAGCTCTGCATGAACTTGAGACTGCGCACACGGCTCAAATTGATGCTACAACTTGTGATCTAATAGAAAAGACAAATAATCTGGAGGTGCAGCTGCGAAACACTGAAGATATGCTCATGGTAAAAGAAGAGGAAATTGAGCAGTTGAGACATGAGCAAGAAGTGGCTCAAATGAGGGCATCAGAAGCTCAACAAAAAGTTCAGAGATTAGACAATGCACTGCAGAGCATGAAAGAAGAGCTTAGAGAGTCTCAAGAGGAAGTAGAAGCCCTTTTGACGGCACGATTGAATCAAGAAATTTCAAAAGCCAAGGGCACAGCATCAAGTGTGCATCCAGATGAGCAATGGCTCTTCTCTGAAGAATCAGTAGACGAGCCTCCAGTCATCAGAGAAGTAAAATCTCTAAAAGAGACTAAAAAGAGTCCCATGAAGAAATTGGCTGCGTACGTTCGTAGGAAAGCGTCTCCTGTCAAGAAACCAAAACAACTAAACGTGGACCCAAATATCTGATTTTATTGAATAGGGTCTCTTTTTAACACGAATATATCGTAATTGTAATATATCACATAGAAATCAAGACAGAGTATTGGCAAGAAGGCGAGAGGATCACACGGCGTTGTGAATTCGATGAAATGATGAACATGTCACCAACCCCAGTTTACAAGGCATGCGCGTGATCTGTTTTGTATGTACCACCATTGTGATAGGGTTTGATACCTTTATATGATATAACTTGCAGGATGTTGTCTTGCTCGGTGCTGGTCACAGTCACGTGGAGGTCTTGAGAAGATTTGGTTCCAAGCCACACCCAGGTGTTCGGCTCACTCTTGTCACCCCTGTGATGCACACGCCATACAGTGGTATGATACCTGGATATGTTTCTGGATTCTATAGTCTGGAGGAATGTCACATAGATCTATGTAGGCTTGCAACGTTTGCAAATGCTCGAGTTGTATTATCCTCTGCTGTGGGTGTAGATAGCAAATCAAGGACTGTGCAACTTGCCTCTCCAGGGCGTTCCAGACCCCCTCTCCAATATGATATATTGTCTATTAATGTGGGCATCACCCCAGATTCATGTGGGATTCCTGGTGTTGAGGAATTCACTGTACCTGTCAAGCCAATTTCAACGTTTGCTGAAAAGTTGGAATCTATATTGCATGGGTTCGAGACGTTTCTTAGCAAAGAACATGATGTTTTGTCACCATATCACATTATTGTCGTCGGTGGAGGGGCTGGAGGGGTGGAACTTGCATGTGCACTGCAATACAGACTTTCCTGTATTTCCCAGATGAATTCAAAACAGGGATGCTTTAGAGTGACGCTGGTCTCGAAAGGTCGTATATTGTCCTCGTCACACGCTTCTGTTAGAAAAAGAATGCTTCGACTTCTCTCCGAGAGGAGCATCACTCTTATCGAAGCAAACAGTGGTGTGAACAAGGTGGAAAAGGGGAAACTGTATACTTTAGACCAAGAGATAGTATTTGATGATTGTGTCTGGTGTACCAAGGCAAAGGCACCTGAATGGTTTCAAAAAACAGACTTAAAAGTTGATGACGATGGGTATATTCTTGTTGATGAATATCTGTCAGTCGTGGGGAGCGATGGATATGTATTTGGGGCTGGAGATTGTGTGACCTTGTCAAAAAGTCCACGACCAAAAGCAGGGGTGTATGCAGTGCGAGCTGGGCCAGTGCTCGCAGATAATATAGAGAGGGCCCTCAGGAATCAAAGTCTACGAAGCTGGTATCCTCAGATGTCAAATTTGAGTTTGATTGCTTGTGGGGATAAGTATGCTGTCATGTCAAAGAAATGGCTATCATATGATGCTGGTTTTTTATGGACATGGAAGGACTATATTGACACCAAGTTTATGGCCATGTATGGATCGGATCTAGGAAAAATGAAAACAAATGTATCAAATATGGTATCTCATGATACACCGGATGCTGTTGCGTCCCTACAGGAGATGAGATGTGGTGGGTGTGGGTCGAAAGTTGGATCAACAGTCCTGACATCAGTCTTGGAAGCCCTCAGAGAAAGACAGGGATTGACGCCTGAAGATGCTGGATGGGGAGATGATGCCGCCATTATTCCTAATCCTGAAAAGGATCATATAATGATTCAAACGATAGATTTTTTCAAGAGCCCCATGGTGCTTCAAGATCCATACATCTTTGGATACATATCTGCAGTTCATGCAATGAGCGACTGTTATGCCATGAATGGGACGCCAACCTCTGCACTTGCTCTGGCTGTTATCCCTTTAGCAGTCCCCGAAAAGGTGAAAGATCAGCTGCATCAACTGATGTGTGGAGCCTGTGATGCTTTGATGGAGGCAAGATGCAAGCTTGTAGGAGGTCACACCAGTGAGGGGGCAGACCTTTCCATGGGGCTAACCATCACAGGTCAGGTCAAGAACGGATCAATTTGGACAAAGGCAGGCATGAATCCAGGAGACGATATAATCCTTACCAAACAGATCGGAACTGGGATACTCCTTGCAGCAGCAGAATTAGGCATACCCGTGGGAGCATACTTTGCAGCTGCTGTCCGCTCCATGTGTCAGAGCAATCTAGAAGCACGAAACGTCTTACAAACCCATACCGTAACAGCATGTACTGACGTCACTGGGTTTGGCATTCTTGGTCATTTGATGGAAATGTGTATTGCATCCAATCAAGAAGTGGAAATGGTATTAGATTCTCTGCCTATTTTCCAGGGAGTAAAGGAGAGCATTGACAAGGGAGTGTCAAGCTCCCTTGCACCAGAGAACGAGCGTATGGTACAGAATACTGTTGTAGGAATCGAAGCAGCGAAGGATACTGGTATATGGAATGCACTTGTAGATCCACAGACCAGTGGAGGACTCCTGTTTACCATATCACCATCAGAAACTGAAGAGTGTTTGCAAAAACTTCTCAAAGCTGGTTTCCCTCATGCCAAAAAGATTGGACGAGTGCTTCCAACCCAAAGCAAAGCACGCATTCATCTTCAATAATATTTATTTATTTAATAGATACATAGACAGCCGTACATCTGTGAATTTATGATCAATCTTTGCTTTCTAGCGTAACCAAATCATTCCCAGGCTTTCAGTGTCACTCCCAACCATCCTTGGTTTCAAAACTATGGTATTAGAATCAGTATTTAGTTTAACATTACAAAGTACTAGAGATGGGCAGCGTTCCGATAGGGATGCACCACCGGTGCACTATTTGAAAACACTAGCCGAGGTAGGTTCTTCTCTTGTCGTTGGTGGAAAACAACCTATTTTTATCTCACATGGAGTCTATGGTGCACAGGAGGTTCAATCGGAAGGATGTGATGTATCAAATACATTGGATCCTAGTCTTATCGAACGATCTTTGATGTGTCGTTTGTCAGAACCACCCCAGAACTGTTGTATCTGGCCAGTGCAATATCTCATTGGATGCCATCGTCGCTCTATGGATCTTCTCAAACAAGCTCAAAATGATTCATCACAAGCATCAAATGAATCATTGATACATGCTTTGCATCTGGCAAGGCAGCTCTCAGTTTCATACACTGGATTCATCCTCCAGATGCAAATGTTCCCGCAGCCATCGGATGCAGAAGAACGAGGTGCTGGTCAAATACTCGATTCGTACATTGCAAATTCTACGACGTTTTACGCAGGGGGTGCCGAACATGGTTCTTTGATACCTGAACGTGTGAGGCGTGGGACCTCCATTGAAGCAATTCATCCTGAATTCCTCCCTGATTTTGTTTCCAGGTTTGCTGAAGATGGTGTTGAAGATGTGATCCACCAACTTGGAGTGTCAATCACAAAGATGATGTCTGGGATCAGTATATTAGGAGACTATGGATCTGCTGTAGGAACGTTGTCAAATATTCTCTCACATTCTGTAGTTGCGTCACATGTCTGTGCAACAGAGGCATTTTTGCCATCATCTCTTGATGACACGGTAGAGGGAAGGAACATCGAAAATGAGACGATATTGGGGGCAATGTTTGGTATTTCAGCAATACCAGATATCATGGAGAACCCTATGGTGCCTACGAGGAGCCGGACTCCTGATGTTGCTGATCAATGCTTTCCTGGAGGGGCTGCCGGTCGACAGGCAGATATTAGAACATCTTGTACGACAATTCAAGTATCCCTTGATCAGCTACAAACATCAATCCATAGAATTATCATGGTATTATTGAAAAATCCTGATACGAAGGATAGAGTGCTGACGTGGTTTGCTGGAGCACTTTCAGTAAATAAGGAAAGGACAAAAATGAGACCAGACATGAAGAAGGCATCAACAGATGGTTTCATGCTCAACCTGTGCTCGGTCCTGCTTCGATTATGCAGACCCTTTTTAGATCATACCAATGGCAAAGCATGGTCAAAGTTGGATGTTC
>PJEL010001178.1_pt1 | contig 27585 bp, 25 predicted proteins | sample 1853271 | NCBI WGS metagenome assembly PJEL01 (sample SAMN08108733, study PRJNA415343) | Invertebrate metagenome, whole genome shotgun sequencing project. | host: Globobulimina | place: Sweden: Gullmar Fjord | collected 2015-08 | reverse complement strand
TCTATCGCAGAGGCTTTCGTTCCCGCTGTCCTTTTTAATTTCTCAGTTTCCGTGAGGTGCAGGACTTCATTCTTGCATACATCACAACTATGATTGCAGGCCTCCCTGTCCCATTCCTCACCAAGGTATTTCAGGAGTTGTGCATGCCTGCAGATCGAGTTTTGACAGCAGTATTCAGTCACCGAATTCAATAAAGCAAGTTGACTCTGAAAGTTTGCTGTCCTCTTCCCTCGGCGTAGTAAATTGAGGATACGAGGTACATCTCTTTTACCGTAAAAAAGGATGCACTCACCTGGTGCTCCATCTCTCCCACACCTACCTGCTTCTTGGTAATATCCCTCCAAGGACTTTGATATGGTTGCATGGATCACATATCTCACATTGGGATGATCAATGCCCATGCCAAATGCTATCGTAGCGGCCACGACCTTGATTTCCCCACTCCTCCACTTATTTTGCACAGCGGTTCTCTGTCCTGGTGTCATCCCAGCATGGTAGTGTGCAGACGGTACACCAGCAGCATCATTTAACATACATGCCATCATTTCACAATCTTCTCTAGACAGGCAGTACACGATGCCGGACTCATTTTTCTTCCCTTGCACATATTGCAGGATTCTAACTTCCCATGCAGGCATATCCCAGTCGCCATCCTTGTTGTAATCCTTTGGAATGACTCTCATGATCAGATTTTCTCTGTAAAAGGAGACTACGTAGCTATCCCATGATTGCATTTTCAAGGATTTAATGACGTCTGAACGTACAGATGCTGTTGCTGTAGCAGTAAGTGCTGTCACAGAAAGCCTTGGAAAGTTGCGTGCCTTCACAAGCCCTATTCTACTGTATTCAGGTCTAAAATCGTGACCCCACTGGGAGACACAGTGACACTCATCGATAACGAGGCGCGCTAGCATATTTTTGCCATGCAAAACTTTCAACTTAGTTTGCAATTTCTCACTAGAAACAAACTGTTCAGGAGTGACAAAAAGCAATTTCATCGAAGGTTGTCCCTTCTCCAATTCAGCGTAAACTGCATTAAGTTCTTTTGGAGTCTGTTGAGAAGAAATATATGTTGCTGGGACACCTCCAGATGGTAGCCTACACAAAGCTTGTACTTGATCTTGCATCAGGGAAAGCAGAGGCGTGATGACAACTGTGAGGCCCCTTGAAATTACAGCTGGTAGCTGATAGCATAGACTCTTACCACCTCCTGTAGGCATTAAAACAAAAACATCTCTACCACGCATGCAGCTCTCAATAATCTGCCTTTGCTTTGTTCTGAAGCATTTGTTTCCAAACACATATGCATTGGCATAGTTCAGGATGTCTCCTGCATCATCAAAACCTTGTTTCTCGATTGCTTCATATTCTGTTTTCAGTGTTTTTGATCCATCATCTGCGTTAGCACCGAAATAGTTTCTAATGGTGCTTTGCTGCTGTTGGCTAGGAACACTGGCAGAGGGTTGGCCAACAAAACCAACACCTCTCTCAAAGCCCGAATCATCGATGGGATCATCCTCTTCATCGGCTATAGAATCATCAATATTCTCATCTCTGTACAACCACGCTAGAAACTTGGAAACTTCTTCGCTAGTACACTGCAAAGAGTCTCTGTCTAATCGTTGAGTGGCAGTGTATTCAAAGAATGCATCGTACAGAGACTCAAAGCCAAAAGATTCCTCAAATCCTGAAGAAATAAAAGTAGTTTTACATATCAAAAAACAAGAAAGATGGAAACCAATGCGTAACCGTGTTGGTTCCCAACCAACAATTCAAGAGTCAATTTCAAACGCACCGAGTCCACATAGAAGATGTTCCACGAGAGGATGTTTCTTCATATTTTCAAATTTAAATTAAAGATTACATGTATAAGCCCTCAGGAAGATTGTCTTTCTTACGATACAATACCTTCTCTTTTGCTTTCCTAAAGTCAGCCATTGTCACTCTCATACGGCGTTCTCTCAGTGCCAACAATCCCGCCTCTGTACACATGGCCTTAATATCTGCACCAGAGAGTTCATCCTTTGCCATGACAAATTCTTCCACATTAACGTCATCGGACAAGGACATTTTGGAGGTATGAATTTGGAAAATTCTTCGTTTTGTCTTCTGATCTGGCAGGGGGAATTCAATTTTCCTATCAATACGACCAGGTCTGATAAGAGCAGGGTCTAAGGAATCAATCCTGTTCGTAGCCATGATGACCTTGACATCATGTAGAGAATCGAAACCATCCAGTTGATTGAGAAGTTCCAACATAGTCCTCTGAATTTCCCTCTCACCTCCACTATTTGCATCATATCTCTTTGTTCCGACAGCGTCAATCTCATCTATAAACACTATCGATGGAGCCAATTCGTCAGCTACTCTAAATAACTCTCGCACAAGTTTTGGACCATCTCCTAGATATTTCTGGATCAGCTCAGACCCTACCACTCTCAAAAATGTTGCAGATGTTGAGTTTGCTACTGCCTTGGCCAAAAGCGTCTTACCCGTCCCTGGCTCTCCATACAATATCACTCCTTTTGGTGGTTTGATTCCAATATCATCATAAAGCTCAGGATGTGTAAGTGGGAGCTCAACCGCCTCTTTGATCTCTTGAACCTGCTGCTCAAGGCCACCAACATCTGCGTAAGTCTCAGAAGGAGAGTGCTCAACCTTCATCACACTGATCGCCGGATCTGCCTCATCACCCAAAATGCCTACAATCTGATTTCCTTTATTATGCAAAAGTACAGAACAGCCTGGTTCCAATTGGGAACGGTCGACGAAAGACATGATCCCAACATAATATTCTGGTCCAACAGGAGAAGACACGATGGCATGACTGCAAAGGCACGTATACGCCACACATTAAAAATGATTCAATACAGTACGATAGAAAAGCACATACTTTTCATCAATGAGCTCCTCGAGGGTCCCAACGCTAAGTGGAGAACCTCGCAGGTCATCAACCTTTGATCTGTCCTCTTCATTCCGCTCTTCCTGTGGCTTCAATCTTTCCTGGTTTGCAACATACTCCTCTTCCATTAGTAGCCAATCCTTTATCCTCTCCAATTTGAGCTGGCGAAGTTTGCACTTTGCCGTGGGAACTACCGTTGGTAATTTTGTCCCCAACGCTGAAGCTCCAGGACGTCTCCGTTGTTTCTTTCCTACTCTAGGAGGTGGTGGAGGAGGTTCATATTTCTTTTTATGCTCCTGTACAGTGATACGGTTGATTAATATTGCAGTGTTATTCGGATCATCAGTCAAGATTCGTTCCAACGTACCTTTGAGCCTTTGTTGTTCCCTCCTTGGGTACTCTGTCCTTGTCCCATTTTATTTGTATCTATTAATATATACAAAATACTGACAAACGGGTCTATAAACCGACAGTAATACAAATGAGGAGGAATGGAAGACATAGAAAGAGTAACCAGGTGATGGGTCCTCACCATACTCGGATTTAATTTCATCTCCTGGCTAGAATCATGCAGGAAGATCATCCTGATGTAGATCATGATCCGACTATGAACATGTGTGCTTCCAGTGGAGAGGTGAGGAGATTCGATTCAAGGATCCAAATTTGGACTTTAAAGTCTGAACCTTCAGTGACTGAAGTCAAAGTAAACTGAAGTAATTATTGCCTCTTAAAAAGAGCGAATGGCTCCCAGTAATCATGTGAATATATGAAAAGAATCAAGATGAGTATCTATATGTACATATTGTAATATGGTCGATGCTGTGAAGCAACAATGTTGCACGTGCATGGTCACAAGGGAATGGACAGAACAAGTGAAATTACTGCTGGACAAGCTGGAACAAGGATGCAAAGATATAGATTTAATTGAACAAGAACGTTTACTTTTGGACAAGCTTCTCCGGAAGAATAGAAATCAGCACAGGTCGACCAGATTTTTCAAGAAACTGGAGCACGTGCAGAGGTTGTTGAGAAAGTTGTGGCTTTTACGTGACAACATGCACATCGTTGCCGATCATATTGCACACATTGATATCGAGAAGAATCCTCAAATCAATATACCGTCCGGTATTGTGTCTGTACTAAGGAATGCATGCAGATCTGTTTCGTCTCTGCATGAACGAAGGGTGCCTTCTGTAGAATGGGGAATGGCGATTTTGAGGACCTTGATTGATCAAATCAATATGGCCGAGCGTCTGATTAAAGCATGCTACGAAGCTGCCGTTCAGTGCTCAGCACAACTGGCTCACTCGTTCTTCATGCCTCTCTCCATGGCGTGCCTCGCTGTTGTTTCCAGATTACAGATACTCTTTGTGAGTTTTCTTCAGCAGATTTGCAAAGACTATACAACATTCGCAGAAATTTCTCAAATTCTTCCAGAGGGAGGACAAATGATGGATCCATGGGAACTCCCTGAACATGTATTCTGCTCAGTCTTGCATGGAAAAATCCCCATGGTGAAGATGGATGGAACGCTGGTAGACCTGTTGACTGGAAAAGACATGCTTGGGTTATATCGGATAGATAGAATGAAGGAAGGGCAACGCATCGATGATTGCTGTCTCGTCGTGGAAGATCATGGTCAACCTGTGAGTAGAGAGGAAATCTGTGCTGCTATGCATGATGCAAATCATCCTGTTGGACATGAAATGCTACCAGCCTTTGATACTTCGAATGCGCTCGTCTTAGAGAGTGATAGAAAATTAGAATCTGTAGGTTACAAGAAGAATGACGTAGGAATGGATGCTCCAGGGTCCATGGAATCACAGGAAGGTCCTGGGTGTAAAGTAAGAATCACAGAGTCAGTTCCAGTTCTAGAAAAGCGAACGACTGCCTTCATCAGAGTAGGAGAAACTCTACCACGTCCACAACCCAAGAAGGTAAAGAAAAAGCCAGTACCTGAGCCGGTGAAGTCTTGGGAGGATTGGATAACATCTCCATCCTTTGCTGCCCAAGACAATTTCCAGAAAAAGAAGAAGAGACGGAGGTGAAAACCATGCACTCACACCATTCCCACGGCAAATCAAATTTTCCTTATTTAATATGCTTAGAATCACAAAATTAGCCATCTACGGGGTGATAACTCTGTGTATCTGGCTTTACGTGCTATCAATTTCTTCCGATCAATACGCTCGGACGGTAGTCCTCTTGGTACGTCCTCTTGGATGCCAACATGTGATGTATTCGCATGTGTTAATAGATTTTATGTACTCATTTGATGGCTGACGTGATAATATGATGATGCAGTTCCCTCTAGTAGTTGTAGCCATATTTGGTCTTAGTCTGTTTGTGTCTCTGGTCATTGGCGTACTGAACTTCAAAACCGTCCCCAAGGAAGCGGAATTGTTGCAGAAAGATATCAAACGAGCTACCAAAGAATTGAAATCTAAAGGCATCGACTTTGAATAGGAAGTAATGCACCATTATGCAGCAGCCAGCTAAAAGAAATTTCTCCAACTCTGGAACTGTACATCAGGTTCTTAGGGGAGCAGCTCAGTTGGAGGAGATCCTTGACAGTGGTTGGTGTTATGACTACGCAGTCCTTGTAGACTACACTGTTCCGCATTGCGGTCCTTGTAGAATGCTTGCTCCACTCCTGGAGACCTTTGCAAGACAATACAAGGGGAAAGTTGCAGTGGTCAAGATTGATTGTCAGTCAACGGTGGAGAACAGAAATTTGGCATCCGCTCAAGGAATACAAGGTTATCCCACCGTACAAATATATTCTGATAAGAATGTGAAGAAAGAAATACGTGGTTTAAACCAACAAGAGATTGTGGCAGCACTGGCAGCAGAGAGTGATGCCATGCAAGCAAAACAATTGAAGTCATCCAGAGCTGCTTCAGAAATGGCAGAAAACTTGGCAGATGAAATGGAAAAGATAAAGGAAGAGGAGAATGCAGAGGACTTCCTGGCCATGTCACGGACAATCTTGACCTACATGCGTAATATTGCCCTGCATCCAGAGGAACAAAAATACAGGAGAATTCGTTTGTCAAACAAGCATTTCCTTGCAAGACTAGGTTCAAAGCCTCGAGGTTTAAATTGTATGAAAATCATTGGGTTTGAGGAAATCACAGAGGAAAATGATGAAAAGTGGCTGGTGATGAAGACAGTGCCCCAAAGCTTTATTAAAGTGGCAAAGCTATTGGGACAAGCAATCCCAACGGGCAATACAAGTTCTCACACCACCAGAGACACAGTAGGAAATCAAGTGACTCCTCAACAACTATCAAATCTATTACAAAGTATCATGGGCCAAGCAGGTTCCCATGAAACTGGAAACCATTAATTAATTGTCTACATTTTCAATCCCGATACTACTGCCACATCTGGCGCCAAAATTGAACCCCTAAAGACGACCCTCCGAAAATACTATTACGATCCTGGACTCCACTAGCACTCTCGGTGGAAGTGTGATATCCCTGGCGTTGCTTATGCTGCACGGAAACACAATTTGTCTCAATCTAACCCATAGCTGATCTGACACCAGTTGAGTGACCATACCTTTTTATTCTCTTTGCATACTACATACAAACGTCCTCTTCTTCTTACAAAGCGACAAGCATCGCACAGTTTTCGTACGGAAGCTCTCACTTTCATGTCTTAGGTAAGAACTCTATGCCCACAATATTTCTGAATGCTAGTCTTCCAGTTTGAATGTTTAATTTTAATTGCATCTGTGACTATACCCATTCTTCAAGCATGTTTCAGCATAAAAGCCGAAAATGATCTTGTTCTCATTTCGTGTCGTACATATTTATGTACGACAGATTTCTTGTCGAAACAGAAAAGTTTCTAAATCTTTCGCCCTCTTAAAGAGATTTTGCTATAAAAGTTCAAGTATTATTGTAACCCTTTTCAGGACAGAGGTCCAGCCACAGGAGGCGAGCTAGGTGACAATTGTTGAGCTGGCTCAACAGAAAACGAAAGAATCCCAGAACACGCAAGGCTTGTGCCATCTATCGATGAATGATGTCAGAATGTCACAAGAATCTTCCACCAAGTACTAGAGAGGCACCAGATATTTCAGGATATCAGGAATCCATTAAGTTCAAGGGAGAGAGTAGTGTGTTGTTAGTTGAGGATTCGGTGCCAGGGTCTATATCCGAACACAATATGGACTGGTCAAAATTGAAAAGAGCTGTGAATGCGAGTCTGCTGAAATTCAGTGGGGCCGACCGTTGCTGTATGGGTTCCAGTCACAAAGTTAGTCCATCAGAATCTAGGGATTCGACACGAGTGTCCTCTCACTGCTCTGTCCATGGACAAAGAACGAAGGAAATTTCATCATTTTACGTGGAAGTGAGCTCTGGGGGGACGGTTTTCTTCTGTTTCTTGGAATCTGCTGAGCGTGGATCCGGGGAACTTTGTGTTGTCTTGAAGTTTATCTCAGATAGGCTGCTATGCCAAAGCGAACAGTTTGCTGCAGAAATCACAAACCATCTTGGTATTGACTGTCCCAAGTCCAGAATTATCCAGTATAATGATGATAATGATTCTGAATGGCAGATACTTCAGAATGCAGCAACTGCCCGTGGCTCTTCATGCAGCGAGTTGCTTTGCTGCATGGAGAGAAATCTTTCTCTTTTGCTTCTCGAGTATGTCCCTGGTGCACCTTTCAATACAAGTCCAGATGCTGTTGGAGGTTCAGAGATTATCAATTCAAGTCATACGCTTGGAAAGATATTAGGTTTAGATATGATTCTTGGAAACGCAGATAGATTGGCATGTGACAGATTAGGCTGGCCAGGGAATCCTTCCAACCTCATTTATGGAACCAATGGAAGGTTAGCGGGAAAAATTGTCTGTATTGATGCAGTAGTACAAAGAAAACCACCACATAATTTGACAACGGCGGAGGATGCAGCTTGCGAGGAGCTCGCAGAACTGGCTTTTAATAAAGTAGATTTTGTGTTTGACTTGCTAGAGAATGCGCTGTTTGCAAACAGCCAATTTCAGTTTGACCAGGGGCATATTCATGTATCAATGGAAGCTGCAAAGGCGTGTCAGCGAGGTATGATTGAAACTTTTGAAAAGGCAATGGGTTTGCGGGGGATATTCGAGATGCTTCATCAGAAAATAGAAGATTGGATTGGGGAGTTTGTGGAGGATATGGAACATGATATTCCAGCCGAGTCACATTCACTGTCCCCAAGGGATGGCAAAGAGAGAACTACTACCCCAAGGCGTTGGACATTACAATCAAAAACATCACTGATGACGAGTAAAATCAAAATGATTCAGAAAGAAGCTGGTAGGGATGAAGTGCTAAACCTCAAACTTGAAATGTGGAACTCTGCCTTGGGTGAAAAGTGTACAGAATTACAAGCTGCACTGAATGAATGGCAAGCGAGGTCCAAATCTGGACCATTAGAAACTACTCCAAGCAAAGGTAATGGTATGGGTCTAACGACAGCATTTTTGAATGCTAATGTTAGACCCGTAGTAGATTTATACGAGTTAAAGCTGAGGTTGCAACATGTTTTGCGACGATTGAGTATTTTGGGTCAGGCACTTAGTTCAGCTCATCCAAGTAAGCTATTTCCTAATCTCTACATATCAGGTGCAGTTGCAGCTAATAGCTTTCATGTACTACGAAATCTTGAGATCACCCACGTTTTGAATGCAACTGAGGACCTTTTCCCACCCGGTGATCCCAGATCAGAGTATATTTCTGAAAACTTCAAAAGTGTGCTCAGAATACCCTTGAGGGATGAGGATGATGAAGATATCGAGCAATATTTTCCCATCGCAGCAGATTTTATAGATTCGATGTCAGAAAACGACAAAATATTAATTCACTGTCACGCTGGAAAGAGCCGCTCGTGTGCCTTGGTCATTTCTTACCTCATTCTGAAGAAGAAGTACACACTAAAAGAGGCGATAAATCTAGTTCAGCAAGCTAGACCTCAAGCGGCACCAAATGCGAGCTATATTAATTCTCTTGGTTATTTGGAAGAAAAAGTACATGGGAAAAAGACTATCAAGGTGAGGAAAACCAAGCCAGATCCTTTGATCTGTGCAGTATGTGGCATGGCTGTAGGGTTGTCTCAGAAGACACTCCAAGTTCACATGAAATCCAAACACCCTGACTAGTGGATTCATTTCAATCAAATATGTCGTCCAGATCACAATCTGGATCAAGAATGTGTGGGCCAAAACTCGACACATCTATGCCGTCCATAATTAAATTTTCCAGAGTCTCCTCCAGTCCTGTCTCCCCTATACAAATAGCACCCTTAATTCTGCCATGTTTGAGGACCACTCTGACAAAGTTCCTCTCGGGATGCTTTCCCAGTATTCGGCTGTAGAAACAGATGGACTGTTTGTCCTCCTTTGGGTCTTCTAGTTTTTGACCATTGAAGCATCCAAGAAAGATTACACGTTTCCCTAGAAAATGGGTCACGTGTAAAAATATTTCAAAGGGTAGATCAGATGCCATTTGATCGTGGACATTGAGCATGCAGTGTGCTGCCCTCAATCCCATGGATCTTGCTTGAGACCAAAGTCTCATTTGAAACCAGAGCGATTCTGGATCATCAATAACCGTACATGCGTCTCCAGCAGCATATATATGTGGATGAGATGATTTCATATCATGTGAGACTTGTATTCCCCCGTCAGAAGCCCTCAAAACACTCTCAGGCACGAAAGAAATGTTTGGTGCAGGATCTACTCCTATGGCACTGATGATTATATCTACCGTAATGGTCTTGCCATTTGACAGGCGTACATCCTTTTTGCTGTCATAACTGCTTTTATCTATCCCCAAAACCTCACAAGATCTCTCGATGTGAAGATCAGATGTCCTAGTCTCAGGTATTCCTGATTTCTTTACTATCTGTGTCCATTTCGGCCCTACAGACGCCCCAGGAGCAGTTTCTTGGATTCCTTTACCTCTCTTCATAGTAGGATGTATCGTCTTTGTTCCTGCATGCTGTCGCATATGTTCCAGGTCTTCCAAAAGAAACTGTCCCACTTCTGCATCAAAGAATGCATCCCCTATGCTCTCATGTTTCACCACCCAGTGCGTTTCAACATGAGGAAATGCCGCCCTGCGTCAACAATCAGTATGAAAGAATATACATGATGCTAGATACATCTCACGAATACGTACACCACATCCAATGCTATCCCTCCGTTGCCAACAACCATCATTGATTTACAGCAATCTAGTTTTTTGCAGAGGGACAAAATGCTGTCAGTATCCCTCAACGTTACTACACAGTCACTTCCAAGAATACGTCTAGGTGATGCACCAGTGCAGATGCAAACGTCGTCGTACCTAATCGACTCTCCAGAATCAAGCACAACCAGCCTGTTCTCTGGGTCCAGACCTTTGACAGCACACGCAACATGTTGTATCGAATCAGACCCTCCAAAAATCTCCTCCCCCTTTTCGACAACCAAACGTACGTCCTCAAGCGTGTCTGAGATACTCTCCACAACCACAGCCTTTTTCACAACCTTTTGACTCGAAAGCAGAACCACCTGGTCGTCTTTTGAACAAAGTCTGCAAAGCTCCTCAGCACAGGTCACACCTGCTACTCCACCACCAATTACAACGAAAGTTTTCCCCCCACTCATGTATAGTATCAATACCTCAGACACTGGTTGTTCAAGGAGTGATTGTGCATCCCCCAAGCGACTCTCACATGCAGCAAACCTAGAACGTTATTGACAGATACTCTCTCGAAAGATACGAATAGTCACAGGTATACCATCAATCATATTTCATGTACATGTGAATGTGCCATCTGATACAATATACAAGTATGTATGTGACTCTTCAAGAGTATCAAGTTGATATCAAGTCTTCATCATGAAGAGAGATTGGTCACATGCATGACAACCCTAGCATTGGTTGAAATAGAGATGATGATGATGATGATGATTCAATAGAATAATAGTAGTACAATTGATTGATAGCACGTAGAAGACGGAATGTGGAATGCTGTATCTGGGGGTAAAACTCTCTCGGGTCTGGAACGAACGACAGAGTTTCTCAGACTTGTGTCAAATAAAACAGACCTATCGATGGTGGATGAAGATCGATGGAATATCTTGTTGGAAATAGATGAACCACTGACGGGGTATGCTTCGAAAGATGTTGTTGCACAGTGCAGACCTTGCGTTGTTGAAATGCGTACGTGACATTACGACACTTTTGTCAACTGAAAACTGAATAGATTCATCATCACGTTTCCCCGGTGAAACGTTATATGTAACATACTCATCTTTGCAATACAGTGGAAAACAATGGAAATACTGGGAATTATCAGAAAATGCTAGTTTGGTTGAGTAAGCATCTGAAGGGAGCATCGTCTGTGAATAGCTTTGGTCTGTCAAATTACGTACATGTTCAAAGAATATGTATGGGGTTAATCCTTCAGGAAGAAGGAGCTGAGAAATTCCTGGAAATGAAGCATGGGGTACCAGACAATGGAAAGTCACCACTCTTTGACCAGTTGACTGATGCCATTCTACAGGCAATACTTACACTCGTTGATAAAACCCAACCATCAATATTTCATTCTTTACTACTTCTTGAGCTGATGAAGTTTATCATAGTAGTATGTACTTCTGAAAATGGATACATGTCCGACGTGTTTTTGGGGTCTTTTATGAAATGTGAGAGCATGCCTTTGTGTGCAAGGGCTTTGCTCAACTTTTGGATTTTGCAAGACGGGTACACTATTCCGAAATCGAGTGTGTTTGATGATATAGGTACTGAAAGTCATTATGCTATAGTGGCGATGGCGAAATCGGTGCTTTCCTTACCATGGCAGGCAGCTGCTAGACTACGATCAAATAGTCCAGCAAAGGAAACTCCCATAGTTCCAGATGATGACCCCTTTGCTACCGTGTCTTCGTTGATAATATTAATATTTTATTTCTATGGAAGCAGGGATCATGCAAACGCGTTTAGGGGCACAATGGATGCTCTGGTGAATGATGATGCTGTCTCTGATGGGAAACACGAGGCAGGCAATGTAGATGCATCTGTATCCTTTCCAAAATTAGCTGTAGCACTAGGAAAGAGAATGATTTCCTCTGAGACAACGAGTCTTTTATTGTATCTTCTCTTGCAGGGAAATCAAAATGTTTTAGATTATTTCATGGTATGTTGTCATATTGCCTTTGCTTCCGAGTTGCTTTGAAATCCATGTACTTCCCCACATGCAGGCACGGACTGATATTGACGTGGTTGTGTTGCCGATTCTGGAGCTCTTGATGGATATTAAGAAGAAAAAGGTTAATCAAGTCTATATACTATTGATCATTCTGCTTATGCTTTCCCAAGAGTCTGCCTTTGGGTATAATGCAAATGGGTTGATCTTGAAAGATGTGGGATTCTACAAGGCAAGGCCTTTGCATACTATCAGACTGGATTCTCTGATGGTCCTCGTGCTACTTCATGTAGCACTTTATAATATACATTTGGAGCAAGACATGTATCTTCATACAAATACTCTTGCCATTCTGGCAAATATAGCGCCCACCCTATCAGACATATTCCCTGCTGCATGCCAACGGATTCTCAATATTTTAGAAAAATTGTACGAGAGGTTCCAAAGTCCAACAGATGAGGACAAAGGGAACGATGATAGTAGCCCCCAATTAGAAATGCAGTTGGTTTCGGACTTTTTCAGCATCATCTTGGAACTTTTAAACTCTGTTGTGGTGAATAATCTGACAAACAATCCAACACTAGTCTACTGCATGCTTCATAAAAAAGAATGTCTTGAGCGTATATGGAGTAATCCTCAATATAGTGACATGGCATATAATATTAGCATAGTGACTAAATTCTTTGGAGACCGGATTGAGAAAGAGATATCAGCCAATCGGCATGGACTGACTGCAGAGAGAATTCAGGATAGAATAGTCTTTGCAATGAGACAATGGAACACTGATACATTACAAATATCAACCGATTTGAAATTCTCTTACGAAGAAGGTACGTTTTACCAATTCATGATGCTACTGAGAAACGTTGTTCCCTGCAACAGTATTAATATTCATTGCATAGTGGCCCGGATTAATCAGATTCCAATGTTCATATGCAGAAGCATCCAATGTTGACTTTTTTGCTCCATACGTGAAGAGCATTGTCAACAGCTCTTCTTCAGGTCTAATTAATCTACTGGGAAAGTGAATTCATTTCAGTAAGAACGTGTAAAATGAGGAACTCGACAGTTGCAATACACGACACAATTATTCCAGTTGACACAAAGTTCTCCACATCCTTCTCTCTACTTTTCGAAAGGTAATCCATGGTCCGAAAACTACTCGTTTCCAAAAATGTCCCATAAAAACTCCTCCAAACACAAACCAAGCCAAGAATCTGGGCTGCCGTGACCCAAGGCTCACCAATGCCTCTTGCTGCTAATGGAAGGGTATCATGCCAGCCAGTCTCACCAACAAGTGATCCATTTTCCATGGATGCAGTGACGACAAGCCACGATCCATCCACAGGCATGGATATGAGCCATGCGTAAAATGCATTCTCAATCAAAGATTTCAATCTCTCTGATGTCTTCAAACTGTATCCTTGTGTTAGGTATGAAACCGACACAAATGTTCCAATAATTGTCAACGAGAATCCTGCGCAAAGAGTGCACGTAGAATTGAAATGGTGGGATCATGGCCAAACAAATTGACAAACAGAATATGCGAACCTGTAAACTCGAGGAACCTTTGAGGAACAAATGTCAAAGGTGACAAAAACCCTTGGAAGCCTGGTGATAAGCAGATGGCCAAGATTTGTTTGTAGCAGCAATAGCTGAACAATGCGACACAATCTCCTATCAATAATTCTTCGTTTTCAATAACAGGTTTCGATCTGAGAAGAAAACATCTTCGTTTTCCAACCCTTGGATACACAGGGAGCGAGATACGAGACCTTGTGAATAGTCTTCCATGCAATACCTTGTGATGTAGCGTACTCATTTACAAGAATTAAATTTTATTCATACTCTCTGCGGTCAGACTAGCCAATCATTTCTAGCAACAGCACGTATGGATGCAACCCTCTGCACTGCAGGGTCATGACTGATCAGTCATGGCTGGACCAGATGCTTCGAAGCCTTTGAGGTATGTGCTTGAGCAAGCATTGATACCATCAATTGGAGGTAGTATCATGGAACTTTGCCTTTTGCTTTGCCGAAGACTACTCTGGATTGCATTCCCACTACTATGGGCTATTCAGCCAAAAAGACCCCGGTGTCGTCAAATCTGACAAGGAAAAGTTCTCAGAACCCTCCTCTCCTATACAATCAAACACAGCATCTGCTGTAGCGAAATCTTCCCCTTTGGTATAGTAAGATTCAGTGACAACGACACGCATGCCTGCCGCCTTTCCTGCAGCCAATCCTATCTTGCTGTCCTCAATGACAACACATCGTGCAGGAGGCACTTCAAGCTCTTTCGCAGCCAAGTTGTAGATATCTGGGGATGGCTTCTTCTTTGGCACAACATCTCCAGCAAATACTCTCATCTCTTTTGCAATCTTATCTCCCAAAAGAACCTTGACAATATTGCTGACAGCTCTCTCATTGGATGTGGAGCAGACAGCAACCTTCACCCCAGCATCTATTGCCTCATTGATCAGTCTAATGACCCCAGGACGTACAGGAAGCTTCCCACTTTCGATAAGTTCATTGAATATATCCGTCTTCAATTCATGGAGCTCCTTCAAAAATGCTGTTCGCTCTGTCTGATCAGTAACTGATGCCCAAGGCTCCTCACTAAGATGCTGGCTAAAGAATGCATTCATTCTCTCTTTGCCACCCCCAATCTCAAGTAAGATGCCATATTCCTCCAAGCTCCACGAATGATCCAACCCTTTTCTCTTGAAAGCCTCATTGAATGCCACCCTGTGCCCTTCAGCCTCAGTATCCACCAGGACCCCATCGCAGTCAAACAACAGGGCCTCTGGCCAGTCGATGTTCCTCAATTCAGCCCGACGAATCACAGTTGATCCATATGATCTATTAGGAACTTTGAAACAAGATCTACGGGAGTATAGTCCATTGGTGAATCTTGGTTTTGGAGCTGACATGTGAAGCTCTCGACATGTCTTGGCCGGGTGCTTGGCCATCACAGGGGTAGTAGATACTCTCATCAACGTCGCCATTGTAACAGATTGTAAAATTAAACAGAGATAAGATCTGTTGTGTTTTTGGGATGGTACCATCATCCTGTTGATACTCATCTTGAAGTCTCACATCCACGCATGACTCATCAGTGATGCAATGCATCCTACAAAACCATCCAATGGATCGATCGATTGGATATCCAACCCTACGTATGGCCTGGTTGATCAGTTCTCATATGAACTCATGTGCGTCTGGAAGATTGATTGACAAGAAAATATTCATATACTACTCCACTAGTAGTACAACATGGCATGATTGTAGGACCCTATACATTTGGGTCCATTGATATATGGACCAACTATACCTGTACCTTAGCCACTCCTTGTCTGCATGGGGGATCCGTGCATTCGAATTCCTGGTGGGTCTCGTGTTGGTACAACTATATAACGACTCTCTCTTCATGGTTGCCTTGTTTGGGTTGCTGGACTCTTTGTTGGTTGCTATTTCAAGTCCATACCTTGGAAGATATGTGGATGCAACTGAACGCTACAATGCGGCGTCATCAATGTATTTTGTGCAAAATACTGGGACATTTGTGTCTTCTTTAGGGTTTTGGATACTGCTTTATCGCGAAGAGTTGAAGCATGGGGTGATTGGTGTGAGCTTTGCTTCCCTCTGCATCCTGTCAGCATGTGCATCTAGTTTAGGAGCCATGGGTTCATGCATAAGCGTGGAAAGAGAGTGGACAAAAGCTATTTGTGGATCTGATGATGGGGATACATTGGCAAGAATGAATGCTATGATGAAACGCATCGATCTAACCTGTTTGATTGGTAGCCCTATTGCAGTAGGGATACTCCTAGAAACCCTAGGGTACATGACATGCCTTGGTATTATGTGTTTGTATAATGTTATAGCATGGATTTTAGAGTGCCATGCACTGAGGCTGGCCATGGAGTATAATGATAGCCTCAGTCAGCCTGTGAAGAAAACCAAGGATGCAGAGATGGAGAAGACAGCAATGTTTGGTCTGAAGGATCAAGTATCTGTGTACATAAAACAGCCTTTCATCTACTACGCAATTTCTTTAGCTATTACATACATGACAGTCATGTCTTTTGGGTCAACAATGACGGCATATTTGGCATTTGCAGGGGTTGGGGAAGCCACTTTATCTCTATATAGAGGCTTTGGAGCAGTTTGCGGAGTGGCCGCAACGCTTATTTCCCCAAGACTTTTTCTGATACTGGGACTCAAAAAGACTGCTATGTACTCAATTATTGGACAAACATTGGTTCTGTTTGGAGCAGTTGCATCCACCATTGTCTTGAAGTCTTCCCATGTGGCAAATGTTGTCCTGTTGCCTTTCCTATCAATATCTAGGCTTTTTCTGTGGCTTTTTGATCTATCAGTGAATCAAATTATACAAGAAAATGCATCAGATGGATCCATTGGTACGGTTTTTGGTGTGCAAACAGCTTTGCAATATACTTTCCAAACACTTGCATACACGTTAACTCTGCTGTGGCCAGACCCCAGGCAGTTTCTGGCTTTGATGATCCTCTCCGACGTCTTTATTTTTACATCAATGTGTTTGACAATTTTTGGATATTTGAAAGCTTGAGTACGTGGGTACTGTAATGAAACCTTTGACCCAGGACTAGTAGTCCATTGACTACTTGGCAAAGTACTTGGATTTTCCCACAGCTTGCCTTCAGACCCTATGATTCTCAGCATATCATCTTTACCAGGTATCACTATCATCTTTTCGCGCCCTTTATGGTGGACGACCCGTACATACTGTGACATGAGTCCATTGTATCCACGTCTACCTCACATCGACATGCATACACATATTTGAATCCCATCAAGTCTTGGCATGGACCGATCGAAGGGATCCTTCGAAGGGATCCTTCCGGATCGATCGAATCCATGGATATGATCTCGGATCAGATTTTACAGACTCGAAATCAAATCTACTGGATATCCACCCTTCTTGACCAAATATATTACCAACAAAATATCATTCAATATTTAATTACATATTTCAATTCAATATGTTCACGGTACAGGTCAAAACAGCCTCACCTCTGGTGTCGGGAGTACCTTTCGGGAGAAGGATTTCAAAGACCCAGGCATCAGGTTTGGGAAGACCCGGGCAACAGCGAAGAGAGATGCATCGAAGAAAAGATGTCTTGTGTCAAGGGCTGAAGAGCCAGGACCTGAATACAGATTTCCTGTCCAGGGTGCAGCGCATGTCTGAAAAGTATGACTTTCTGAGTGCTTTCATAGGCTCTATCATGGTCACAGGATATTTTGTATCCGTTCATGGCCAGGATATTGGCACTGCCTTGGGAATTTCGAGTATGGCCACTGTTGTTGCTGTGGTGTTGGAAGAGTTTCTTTTCAACTCTTCCTCCTCCTGAGTTGACTCTTGCCATCTATCTGGCATGGGTCACCAGTGATTTGCCCAGGACTAGACAAAAGTATTTGGTTATCTGGTGCAAGCTTGTTGTATATTACGAATGAAAAGCAAATGAACGCATGGTCAATATTTGTTTGGCAAATCATCGTCTGCCAATAAGCATGGGACAATGAAAGTTACGTCATTTTTTAACCATTATGAGGCTACCTAGAAATCTATGTTTACTATATATATTTTCATAATGCTGCTGCTGAACTTTATAAAGTAGTAATTACCATGGTTTCGAAACATCATTCCTTCCCATCATCATTGGCCCCTCGAAGGTACAAGACATTATTGCATCTAATTAAAACTTCGCCAAGATTACCAGTGCAGTTTCCGTCAATATATTCCTCTGTATCAGCCAGCTGCAGATTCATGTACGCATCCACTGAAACAAGGAACCCTTTGTACTCCATACCCCACTTGAGCTTTACTATGACCGGCTTTCCTGTGAGCTCGTTCAAAAAAGGCTTAGGATTCACTGGAATAGTCTGCAAGCAAAGCACACACAAAATGAATACATATTTGCGCAGATGTAAACACACAGCCGTATCAGTGATGCATGTATATATCACGCACCGTTGCCATCTTCAGAAGGCAAATACTCACGACGCCAAGGAAAGAGAGAAGATGCTCAAGGCGTTTTTGATTTGATTCTAACGTATTACGTTCTTAAAGAAAAAAAATTAGAAATCGACATTCCACAGTCAGAGACTATGGTGACATTTCTTCCGTCTGTACATTCGATCCTGCATGTTGGGTATCCTTTCAAGGTATTATCCTGTAAAAGGGAAAATTTCCCAAAACTTATACAACAACCACGTGTGGTTAAGTCTTCGCTATTGGTGAGATATCAATCTTTGCCCATCAAAGAAGCAGGACGCTTGATTATAATTTTGCAGCAGCTTTGGTTTGTGTGGGCTTTCCTGCCAGTTTCTCTAGGACCTTGCCCAAGGTCTTCACTGTGTCTGGAGCAGCTAACAAATTCCATGCATTTTCTGCCTCAAATTCCAGATAGCCCATCCAATTATCAACAAATTCTTTGCGTAGAAGCTGTTTAGTTTCCTGAATACGTTTGTAAGACAAGACAATGATAACACTATGTCGTAATTATTGCAAAATATACAGCAGGACAAAGCACGCACCGATCGCCCCTTCTCTGGCAAGGTCACCAGTTTTTCTAGTGTATCCATTACTCTTTGCTTCAAGTCTGACTTGGAACAGAGAAAATCAACTAGACCAGCTTCGTACGCATCCTTTGACTTTAAAAGGGTGGCAAATTGTAAAATCTTCTGGGCCTTTCCACTGCCAATTGTCTTTTCCATCAATTGACCCCAGAACTTTGGCACACTAATACCCAAAGCCACTTCATTCAAACCAATATATCCATTTTCTGTCATGATTCGATAGTCACAGCAGAGAGAGAGGCAACAGCCCCCAGCAGGGCAGGCACCTCTAATACCAGCAACTGTAACCAACCGGGAAAGGTACAAATTGCCCAGAAAGGTATTGCTCAGCAACCAAAATGATCTATATCTAGATTTAGAAGTATTAGGGGCATATAATTCCATGATATCATTCCCTGCCGTAAAAACATCTTTTGGAACCCCAGACATGAAAGCAATGCCTTTTTTTGAAGCATCTGCCTCCACGTATTGCAATGCCCTGTTGAGCTCATCCCACATCACCACATTCATTGTATTCACAGGGTTTCTTATCATCCACACAATTGTGAAAGATTCAAATTCCTCCAGTCGTAGGTGAGAGAATTTGGGCGACTCGTCCACCATTGCAGAAAATGTCAAGTTTCTAAAGTCTCTACAGTAGGAGAATAGATCCAAGAGTACACGGATTAGGCTATTTTCTCATTAAATATTTCATAGTAGATTTATTTGGTCAATGGTAGGTGATAGACGACAAAATGATGGTTTAAACTTTTCAGTGAATGGAGTCTCATACCAGATCCCCCCAGCATTCCTTTCTCTTTGTCTCCATCACAAAACACGATTCTGCGTAGTCTACTATGTACCAGAGCCATGGCACACATAGCACATGGTTCACGAAATACATAACAATCATATCCGGTACATAGATAGGGAGGGAGCTCACAGTGCCCAGCCTTGTCCTTAAGGTCCAGGGCCGTCTCTAGGCTTATGAATGACTTTAGGGCAGACTGTGGTGCTTCATCCAGCCCATTTTGTGTATGTTGAATCGAATCAGGATACCATGTCACAATCTGCCATGTCGCTACTTCCTGGACTGCGTTCAAGACAGGGTGCTTCAGAGGGTGATGCTGAGATGTATCCACACCTGAGCCTACAATTGTATTGGTCAACGGGTTGACAATAATGCAAGCATTGCAACTATTTCCTGCATTCATGGACGCTTCCGAAAGTTTCCATACATGTATCATATGCTGTTTCATCATCATAACTTCTTCAGGATCCATTTCTTGCCCCTCCTTCTTTCCCATTTTGTCTGGAGCTCTAATGGACACTGGCCAATATTCCTTTGTCCATGCAATCTGTACATCTGGATCCGTTGGAGCGTTTCGTGGAACTTCGACCAGCCTAACACTGTACCAATCATCTTCTATGGACTCGGAAAGTTTTGATAGCACAGATGAAGCCTCCTTGGTCATGTCAACTCTGACAGGATTGTCTCTGGGTTGAAATGGCTCAATCAGCACCTGGACATGACTCCCCCCATCAACTTTTCTCACTCTTTTTGAATGAGTTATTCCTTTTGGTAAAGGTAATTCTAAGCTTAATGTTGGTAGTACGAGTCCACAGTATTTTGGATTCATTTCAATGGCAACCATACGTTCAAGTTCTAAAACATTGGTTGCCTTTGACTGGACAACTACAGGTTCCCCGAATTCTGGGACCCATTGATTGTTCTTGTCAGTTTCTGCCTTCATCTCACGTATGCAAGATGTATCTACGTCTCTTTTCCTCTTCATTTCCCTCTCCATCGTCATATGTACTTCATGCCTCACAACTTTTCATAGTTTCTTGAGCATGCATCACATGTCAACAACATTACAGCATCGATGGATAGTGTGATATTGGAATTAGATAATCAGATTTGCAAAAGATGAATTGGTTTGTACCTTGTATACACATTTATATGCCGAAACACGATTGTTTGAACAATCTGGGTTTCAGCCCAGAGGTTCAGGTTCAGAGGTCAAAGTTCAAATTTCCAACATTTTCTTGTGTTCTTGTTGGTTCTCAAGGATGCCAGTTAATTTACTTGTCTATATTACTTTCACTAAGTATCAGGAGACAATGACTGTTGAGGGCGTTCTCCAAGAGTCCCTCGATGATTACTCTCAACAACTTGATGAGAAGATAGCCTGGGGGAACTCTATGCGTCAACAATTTAGTCCCCAAGGTGTTTCTTTAGAAGATGGTTGCATTAATCAGGACTTTTTTAAACCGAAGAGGATCATTATCCAGTTAACTGAGGCCAAGCGTTGGGGCGAGAGTGAGAAGTTGGCTCTGCTTCAGGGTATTGAGAAGCATGGAGTGGGCAAATGGCGTGAAATTATCCAAGATTATGCTGATCTATCTAGATATGATGATCAATTCATTAGATTGAAGACAGCAAGACTGTTAGGGACCCAATCTCTTGCTCGTCATATGGGCTGGAAGGGTGATGCTCTTGCTGTGCAAAAAGAATACGAGTTTCACAAAAAATTAGGTGAGGAGCTGGGCTGTTGGAAAGGTGGTGTGCTCGTTGAAAACGACCAGGGTAGCGTTGCTCAAGCTCTAGCCGAAAGGGGAAGTTCATAAATGCGTTTATAAAAGTCTTGTAAATAAATAAATTCGAATTCAAACAAGGATTACCCCACGGTAATCATCCTCTGACAATATTCCAATACTGTATGCCTTGCCTCTGTTCGACGTTTCCTGTAATGAACCAAATAAAATCGATTTCTCAGCTCTTAGAAGCCTGGCAGCGACAACTTGGCGGGCAGTGCTGTTTGGGTCAGAGATGATATTGTCATCTTGTTCCATGGATGTGGCATACCCATCAAGTTTCTTTTGAAGGTGAGCCATCAAGGCTGACAAGGCTACTCTTTCATTCTCTTCTGAGATAATGCTTTCATTGCCATCAAAGGAAGATTTTCTGACGTCTTCTTCTGTTCGGGCGAAAGTCAGTCTCAGGTAAGCTAGTAAATTATCTGGGATTGGGCTACTGGCACTGAGTTGAAATGTCTGGTTTGTAGAGAGACCACTTTCCGACACTATTGACCTCTTCATCCTGAAAAGTGGGTCATTACTTGGTATCGTGACTGTCACAGACATTTTGTCATATGGGTTATTCGAGTCCACAACTCCGTAGTTTATAAGAAGCTTACTATTTGGTTGAGGCCCACACCATGCAAACACCTGATCTCCTGGTTCATATTCTCTGTCCACTGCAAGTTGCACCTCATGTGCTTCTTCACAGAATTTTAAAACTGCCTTGCAAGTGCTTGAATATGCTAACAGAGGAGGTCCGAGAGGCACCAGTGCAAATCTCCTGCTAAGTTCCACTCCTTGAAGATGTACAACGGAACCCTGAATGGCAGCAAAAGCCTGCTTGAATACTTCAAAGCTAAACTGCTCAGTTGGTAGCTCAAATGGATAATTTCTGAATAGACTACTACCCATGAACCACACCGTATCTAATTCGGAGTATTCCTTTTCGATACCCTCAAGACGGGCATTGATTTCTGCAATAACTGGACTACCTGCCAAGAGCTCGTTAATCTCCTCCTGTGACCATAATAGAGGGCTCTTGGCACCCTGAAATCCTCTTCCTGCTTGTTTATCTAGCTCTTTAATAAATGGATAAATAGACGAAGATTTGCCCTTCTTTTTCTCATAGCAGAGATACAAGGTGAGGCAAGCCTGCAACAAACGAATGTACAGCTTGAGACAAGCCAAAGACTATGGAGATAATACATGAATAAAACCTACCAGTTCACTCAGCTTACTCGTTGTTAAAAGCTCTGCCACACCACCATCCTCAAAGATTCGATCCAGCGTAACCACCAAGTTATCTGGAATTCTCAAAGCCACCTCTCCAGGTTTCAAACTCTTTGAGGCCACTGTGACATCCACACTTCTACCACCCCTCTCGACATTCTTCAGCGTGACATTTTGCTCAGGAGCACCATTGTCCTACACATACGCAGAATGTACCATTATATATGCCCTTACGTCGAGCCTCGGACCTTCACCAACAGTAGAACACCAATAAAAGAGGTCACTGTTAAACGTACCGATACCCACTGCAGGAACGCTTGCGACGATTCAGATCCCACTGCATGATTACTAATTCTACGCGTATTTTGGACGCATCGGGTGTTTGGTCTACGTTGAAAAGGAGGAGATCCTCCTTGACTGGAGAGTCTGGCTATGACAGACAGCGAGTACATTCCCAAAAGACACTGATTTCCAGTTTCTATAGATAAATCGGATATTGATTATTATTATTATTACACATACAGTCAATGCTATAAAACTATCATCCACATGTAGGCAAGCCAGTCTTACTCCTCAAATCTCTTGAAAAGAATAGAGCTATTATGCCCACCGAAACCAAAAGAGTTTGACAAAGCAATGTCCACTGTATGGACTTGTGCTTCTTTTCCTACCAAAATGTTGAGATCAACGTCATCTTCAGGATCATCAAGGTTGAGGTTGGGATGGAGTTTGCCTCTTCTAATTGCCTCTATAACTGCGACTGCCTCTACAGCCCCTGCACCACCCAGCAAATGCCCTATTAACGACTTTGTCGAATTGATTCGCAATTTTTCATGTCCTAAAGCAGTTGTTATTGCTCTGTATTCTGCCATATCACCAGCTGGTGTTGATGTTCCATGAGCATTCACATAATCTACATCTGTTGGATTGATTCTAGCATTTTCTAGGGATTGTTTGATGCAAGAAATTACCCCCCTTCCTTCTGGTTGAGGTTCAGATATATGGTGAGCATCACAAGTAAATGCACCGCCAATAAATTCAGCCAGGATTGGGGCTCCTCTGGCCTTGGCATGCTCGTATTCCTCCAGAGTGATAACTCCAGCACCTTCTCCCATCACGAAACCGTCACGATTTTTATCCCATGGCCTTGAAGCAGCAGCTGGATCATCATTACGCTTACTCAAAGCTTTGCAGGCGATGAATCCTCCAATGCCGGAGGGAATAACCGCTGCGTCAGCTCCTCCTGCAAGCATCAAGTCTGCCTCTCCACGTCGAATATGCTCTGCAGCCTGCATGATGCAATAATTTCCAGTTGCACAAGCCGTCGATATTGAATAATTAGGACCCATAAATCCCAAATCGATCGCTAACATGGCTCCTCCCATGTTAGATATGGCAAATGGGATACAGAATGGGTTCATCTTACGGTGCCCTGAAGTTGCCAATGCCTCTGCGGCAGTGCTAAATGTCTTCAAACCACCCATTGCGGTTCCAATTAAAATTCCACATTTTGTTCTATCTAGTTGTTCCAGATCACCACCATTCCAGTCAATACCGGAAGATTCAAGGGCTTTCTTGCCTGCAACCTGGAGATAGAGCATGACTTTATCCTGCCTTTTCACCCATTTCTTCTGAACATATCCTTCGGCATCAAATGATTTGATCTCTCCAGCAATTCGAGTGCTAAAGTCAGATGCATCGAAAGATTCAATTTCGCTAATCCCGCTTTTACCCGCAAGTAAGTTTGAGTAAAACTCGTCTGTCTCGTGACCGAGAGAACTCACGACTCCTTGTCCTGTCACAACTACTCTCCTTGAAGCGCCTTTACCATAGGGAGGATCTTCTGTAGATACCGCTGACACAACAACACGTGATCGATGCCTTCGGGAGTGCGAGACAACTTTGATGTGTTGCTGTCCATTGGCAGTCAAAGATGCCGCTCCATAAGCACCCATTTCTCTCAATGAACACCTGTAGCCGTTAAAAATGATTTAAATGTTATTATTACATGTCAAATATCGAGATCAAGTCGAGCAGAATGAAGTTCAACTGCAGCAGTCTCTTACGACATGTTGAGACAGATACTGAGACATTTCTCTAACGCAGACGACTCTACACGTACCTCTGGAGTCTTTAAATATCTTCAATAATCAAAATAAACGATTTCTAATTGATTGTGAATGAGATCGATGTTTGCCATGGCTGTTTTGTAATGCGATCTTGAAAGATGGCCAAAATGTTTGTGCCCATCAAGATAACGATGGCATTTTCATGGCGAGCGTTTACGAGTTTGTCAGTCGGGATCTGGTACATTTTCAAATCTATCATGAAGACGTGAACAAACATGAGATATCATCTCGAACCTCATCAGAGGTTGCTGCTTTCAATGCAGCATGGCATCTTTAGTAAAACACCTGTGTCGTTCTGGCGAAAGAGAGTATCAGAGCAGTTCCACCATGCCACATTGTCGAGTAAAGTGACAAGATATTCGACGAAAACTGAATCTGGAATATATCATGAGTGGGCCCGAGAGCAAGGGGTCCAGTTTGACAAGGTGGAGCAAAAGGACTTTGGCGATATGCGAGGCATGGTAGCATTGAGTGATATTCAGGGGGGAGAAATTTTCATCAATCTACCTCGATCGGCTGCTCTTGTAGTGGATCCACTTGAGAAATGTCCCTGTTCCGACTTTGTTGAACCCGGATACTACAAAATGTGTCCCTGGTATGTTAAAATGGCAATACTCTTGCTCTTTGAGCAAAGTAAAGGTTCATCATCTCGGATATATGGGTACATTGAACAGCTTCCAGAGAGCATCGATACTCCTGTACGTTGGAATGAGAAGGAGCTTGATGAGTTACAAAATCCTGGTTTCAAAAGGTCTATTATGAAGCAGAAGGAGGACTGGAGTAAACTGTACCAAGAGTTCCAGAAGAATTCTAAAGGAACGATAAAGACATATGAAGAATTTTTGTGGGCATTGGAAAATGTTAGGAGTCGATCATTTAGTGGACCATATGCTGGGTCTCCAATCAAAGATAGAGTAACCATGGCCCTGCTCCTTGCTGCTGGTGGAGCTGGATATGCAGCCTTCTCACACATTCCTTTGGAGTCGCTGCTCAACGCTGGAATATCCGTGGCATGTTTCAATCTATTGTATGATCTGGTACTATCCTCTAGATTGAAATGGTATGCAATGTGTCCCATTATTGACAGTTTAAATCACAGCGGTGTCGTGAATAGTGTCATAGAATATGAGTATTTCAAAGATACCTTTGTAGTCTCCACAGATACAGCCTATACCAAGGGTGGCCAAATTTTTATTTCATACGGAGAAAAGACAAATGAGCAGCTCTTACAGTATTATGGCTTTATTTTAGACGATAATCCGCACGACGCGTGCAATTTGGGTGCAAATATTGGAGGAAATGATGTAGTTCTATCAATCAAGTCAAATGGGCAGCTTTCCAAAGAAACAATGACAAGATTGGAGGCTGACACTTCCATAAGGTCCAATCTATCCGGAAAATTTTCAGATGCAGTCAATGATGCCCTCATTGATACTATACAGAGGGAACTGCAGCAAAAGAAGTCATCTTTATCTGATGACCAACGGCTACTCAACTCAAAAGGTATGATAAAAAGCCAAAGGCTTGCCACAGCTATCAAGTTTCGTGTATCCCAGAAAGAGTTATTGGAAAAAGGATTACGGTTAGCAGAAAAACGGAAGATAAAATGAGACTTTTGAGTTGTTACACTTGATTAACATCCAAATCCAAACATTAGTAAAGAAAGTTTCGCCAAAGTTTTACTTGTGCCTGTAACAAAATGGCTAGACTGTTTTGATGCATGAATTGTACTGTGATTACTTGCTAACTCTTACGACAGATGCACGTGAAAGTAAGCTTCCTGGAGCATTGATCTGTCCACCCACTCCTGGGACACCTCCAGAAGCATACCCACCTGCAGAAATGCGGCCTGAAAGTCTTGCAACACTGACCCTTGACATGGATGAACGGTTGACTCCAATACCAACATTTGCTCCAATATGCTCTCCTTGCTTGTTGAAGAATGTCAGATACAATGATTGATCACGAATACCCTCCTCATTGAGAATATAGTGCATCAACCATTTGATTGGATCAAGCCCGAATGACCAAATGGCTGACCAAATCCAGGCAGCAATGACATAGTAAGTGCAACCGATGACGGAAGCAGTGAATACTGGCTCAGTCCCATAAATTGGAACCTCTCTTGAGCTGAAGAATGGATTGTTTCCACCACTGGAAAGAGTACAGAACTGACAATCCTCAATTGGATTTGGTGGGTTTGTGTATCCATTGAAACCAAACACGGCGATCAGTGTGGCACAGAATTGAGCAGCAATGAATGCAACATAAGTCCATAAGCCAGCACGTGAGATCCATGAAAACGCTGTAGTACGCACAACAAAGACAAGTGCCTGTCCTGAAATGGAGACTTGGAGGTATAATGCTGCTCTTGACATGGAGCCACGGACATACTTCTGCTCAGTCACACACTGATCCAGCACCGAAATTTCACCGTATGGTGTTCCAAAGTCATTGGTACCGTTCAATTGCTTTTCTGTCAGATCATAAACTTGGGAAATTGGCGTATTGGATTCGACCTGGTTATCAGGATTTCTGTCATTGTAATTTTGAATACCTGAGGTACTGCACCAGGCAGTCAATGAGCTGTTTCTCTCATCCAAAGCAAACATTCCAAGGTTGTCCTCGAAGAAGCTCATGTGAGTGAGTACGTAGTAGAATACCCAAGAAGACAAGGTCAGATACAATCCATAGACAATGCCAGTGGTAAATATAGAGAACAGATTCCATCTGTTTGGTACGTGGGATGGTACAACTCTGTCTTTTGAAAGAGCAATCATAGCACCATCATTGAAGACAGCCAACAAAACAATCAGGATTGTTGGGAAGAACCAGTCATAAATGACAGTAAGCAATCCAAACGTGAAACAAATACGGAAGGTCATTGCTACTGTATACATAGCATAGGTGGTCATTCTATGGAAAATTTTTCTCGCTCCTATTACCG
>PJEL010001177.1_pt1 | contig 27591 bp, 19 predicted proteins | sample 1853271 | NCBI WGS metagenome assembly PJEL01 (sample SAMN08108733, study PRJNA415343) | Invertebrate metagenome, whole genome shotgun sequencing project. | host: Globobulimina | place: Sweden: Gullmar Fjord | collected 2015-08 | reverse complement strand
CATGCCCCGCACTGCCCGGACTCACTTACTGTCTGTCCCAAAAGGTTCTTGGATGCAGGGCTTGTGATATTCAGGTCGTGGTCCGTGCCATCGACAAATCCCTTGTGTTTATGACATGTTTTACACAGGTCAGATGTAGGGGAATTTGTTTTTCTCAGAAAACTGTTTCTCGCATCCCCTTCAACATTTTTAAATGAGTAATCCTTGACAGGATTTACCGGATCCCATATATGGGGTTCATGGCATGTTATACAGACAAGTTTTCCCCCAGTTGATACATTGCCTTCAGCGTCATATAAAGGTAATGTTGATGTGATATTGTAAACCTTGAATATACTGAATCCTTCCAGAGGAATATCTACTGGATGATAGTAATCTCCCAGAAGTTTATCTTTTGCGGCTCCATTTTTCTTATGACAGGATGTACATAATTGAGAGATGAAGTCTGTATCTCTTGAAAGCTCTTTTGCCCACAGACGCTTTGCCGTTGCGTTATGAGGTATGTGACATACACCGCACGGACCTGAAACTGCAGGACTGAATCCCTGGATATTTTTTTCTTCAGGGGCTGTTACAGTAAGGTTGTGATCGGAAGTCATGACCTGTTGTTTGGGAGAATGACATATTAAACAGATGTCCGAAGATAAACTGGCAACCCTCAAAAAACTGTTTGAAGCGTCGCCTTCTATATTTTTGCCACCTTTACTGGCTGGAAAGTTCGGGTCCCATTTATGTATATCATGACAGGTAAAACACTGGACTTTACCTGTAGACTTTTTTGTTCCATCCTCCGTGAAGAGAGGCAGCTTATCCGATTTTCTTTCATTTGCAGTAAGTGGAACATTTATGGGATGAGTAAATTCGCCAATACCTTTTATTTTGTATCCAGTATCGTCTCCATGACATGTTAAACACATCTGTGTTGCGGGATTTCCTTTTTCAAGCGGCCTTGCCCATAGCTTTTTCCCGGAGGCTTTGTGGGGGGTATGGCATGCTCCGCAAGGGCCGGATTCAGTCAAAGGCTGCTGTTTTATGTTTGTTTCGTCAGGGAGGGTTGTACGAAGGTCGTGTTTTGTACCGATCAGTGACTCTTTTTCTTTATGGCACAGGATGCAGAGCTCTGAATTTTTATTACTTGTGATCAACAGCTTTTCTCCCAGTGCTCCGTGTGTTTCGTGACACGACTGGCAGATGACCATGTTTTTGTTTCTGGCCTTTGTACTCCCCATCCTGAATATTTTATCAGGCAGTTCAAGCGCATCTGTATGCAGGGGGTGGCTGTTTGATTTTTTGTAGGAGGCTTTGTCTCTATGGCACCTCTCACAGAGTCCTGAATCAATATTTGCTTCTCTGTAAAGGGTAGTTCTTCCTTCAGGATTATCTCCGGTTGCACCCTGTCCGTGAGCGGAATGGCATGTGCCGCAGTATATTTCTCCTTTAACGCTTAAAGGCAGTTCTTCAGGAACAGTGATGTTTTCTGAAGGTTTTACGAATACCGGGTGTCTGTTAAGTTTCCAGGTTATATGACGTGAATCCAGTACATATCCGTCGTGGCAGCTGTAGCATATTTCTTCTGAACTTACAACACCCTGGGTGTCTTTCATAAGGACATTTCCGGGTTGAAAATCGGTAAGCGTTTCCTCTCCGGTCCTGAAGTCATCAAGCCACATAATGTGGCAGACAACGCAATCACGTTTTGATGACTGTTCAAGAGCAAAAGCGGTATGGTTTGCAGCCAGGATTAATAAAACAACTAATAAATATATGGGTGATTTGAATAACTTAGAAAACATAACTTTGACATTTGTAATTTGAGTCTATTCCAATATTTGCAATGCTGTTATTTTATTCCCTCTCATCTCAACTACCAGTAGTCTATCATTTTCGTCAATCAGAATGCCTACGGGTGTATTGAATTCCCTTTTTTTATTCTCTTCGCAGAGAACTCCCAGGTAACTTCCCATATCTGTAAATACCTGTACTACTCCCATATAGCTATCAGAGATAAATACTCTGTTTCTATTGTCCACTGTAATCCCTTTTGGCCTGAAAAACTTGCCTTCCAGTACGCCCCAGGACCCTATAGTTGAGATAAAAGAACCGAACGGATCAAACTTCTGCCCCCTCGTATTCAGTACATCTACGACAAAAACTTCATTGTACTGATTTTGCGCTAAAATTCCGGGATACCTGAACTCTCCGTACTCTTCACCAAACTTTCCCCATTCAAATTTAAATTTCCCCTTTAGAGTGAATACCTTAATCTTATGGTTTTCGTTATCAGATATGTACAGGGTATTTTTCAAATTTGAAACCAGGACATCGGCGGGATCGGACAGATGAGTATCCGTATTTGTAGCTAATGAGAACATATGCGTAAAATTTCCCTGTAAATCAAAAGCCTGGATCCTGTGATTGCCGGAATCAGCGATATATACCATGCCGTTATCGGATATATCTATGCCAAGTGGCTGCTTGAATTGCCCTTTGTCGAAGCCCTCTTTTCCAAATTCAAATTTCCAGCTTCCATCATTGCCAATAACGATGATTCTGTTATTTACTCCGTCAACAATATACATGTCTCCATTTTGAGCAACTGCAATATCGCTTGGCTGGTTGGCGCCGGGTTTTATGTCAAAGAGGAATTTAGTATTTATGCATTTCAGTGCGGACGAGTCTACAGGTATGCTGAGGATAAAAAGAACTGTAAGTGATATAAATAAAGTATAAAAGCGTTTCAAGGTGATTTTAGTACCCTAAAAAGAGTTTAAGGGCCCAGGCAAATATTGACCTGGACCCTTATTAATTTAAAGAAATTTAATATTATTTAAATAGGTTTGGTATGTAGAATTTTTCGTATTTCGTAACCATACCTGTGATGTTCAGCTGCTGTAAATCTACTGTCCTGTTTGCCTGAAAACCGAGTTCTCTGAAATTAAGGATACCTCTCTTGGAATGGCAATCTTTACATTCATGGCCTTTAGGCTTCGTATTTATATGGAATTTCTTTTTAACATTATCTCTCTGCTCTGGAGTAAGCTTGTCTCTTACCTTCACATAATCCAGGGCCAACGGAGCATCCTGTATATGGATTGTTGATTCAATAGTGTCACCCTTTTTGAAGAAGGGTGCTATCTTTGAAAACAAATCCTCAACTTCTACGAGATTTCCTGTTTCTATATTGTAACTTGTCCCGAAAAAGGGCCCCTGCGGGTTTTCATCGTAAGGATTGTACCATTTATAAACGATATCCACGCCTTCCTTTTTCTCTATATGACATGTCTCACATAAGAAGAACTGTGTGTGCATGTTTAAAAGCGCCCTTACCTTTTTGTTTTTACTGTGAGGGTAGTCAGAGTGGCATATGTAACATACAGGCTTCTTGTCCTGAGGAAGCTGCGGGTATTCAACGACATTATGAAAATGCCTGTGTTTTTCGTATTCCTCCTGTTTTCTCACCTCTTCAAGGATTGCTGATCTATTGCCCTCTTCGATCTTTTCTTTAATGGGAACAAGGACAGCTGGTCCGTGCGGTGAGAAGGTAACCTGATATATGGCCCCTATCAACACAGAAAGAGTAACTATTTTAAATATAAATCCTATTAAATATACTGATTTGGGATGTTCTAATCTTCTTGGTTCGCCTGGCACTGGAAACTCACCTCCTTTTAGTTCGTATCGAAGCCTTTTTCTTTCATTATTTTTTTAATATATTCTTTTTCTTCAGGGTATTCTTCGAGATTCTTGATATATTCCAGAAAGTGTTCTTCAATCTGGTGTTCCCTGGTAATATTTCCGGTCAGGAAAGACCATTGCAGGGGGAATCTTCCTGGAACAAGATGCACGTTTGACCAGTGCCAGAATACGATAACAGTTACAGCCATGATTGCTTCGTCAGCGTGCATTAATCTCGCAAAGTCCTGGGCGAATCTGGGATTAGGCCATATGGTTGACATTACTTCCGGAAATAACAGGGTCGTTCCTGCTGTAATCAGTACGAAGGTCCCCCATATAATGGCTATATAATGTAATTTCTGTTTGTACATGAATTTGTTCATCTTGGGTCGGTACTTTTCTTTTCCGATAAAATATTTAATATCATGGACAATGTCCTGTATGTCTTTTAAGTGAGGAATTTGAGTCCTGCTGAGGTCAAATTTTTTCTTGAAGACCTTGTGCAGGGTACCGCCAACGATTGTACAGATGTGATAAGCGCTTGCAAGAACCATAAGACCGGCTGAGTATCTGTGGATAATCCTCGCTATATCAGGGCCTCCAAAGAGTTTCATTACCAAAGGCGCCCACCATAAGCTCGCAAAGTGCAGGGTGAGACCTGTGGCAGCCAGAATAAGAAACGTAGCGAATGTAAGGAAATGCTGTATGACTATATGATATGAATATCTGTGCAGATCTCCGAGAGGATCTGACTGAACATACTTGTAAATATCTCTTGGGATGTTACCTACGCCTTCCACGTATGTGAAGTCTCCTCCGGTATCGCCGATATCGGGTGAGTCTGCAATATTTTCATTGCTTGTTGACATTATGCCTCCTCTGTTTCTATATAATTCAATATATTAAAAATACCTTCTATTTGCGTTTTGACTTCTTGTGCCATGAGGTGCCTTTCCTGATCTGCAGGCCTACGCCGTCTTTTCTCCTGCCGTATGATTCAAACATGGCAAGACCTATAAGGCCGAAGACAGACTGGTAAAAGACGAATCCCAGGATCTTATTCGCATAATACAAAATTGGTTTTTCATGTTCTTCAATTGCTGAATGCACATCGATTTTAACGAACCGCTCATTTACATTTTCATGGCACTGTGAGCATGTTTTAACCAAGTTCTTCTCATTAACAGTAGATTCCGGCTCGTCTTTTTTATAAATGTCATGAATCGAACTTGTTGCGTGACAACTTACACAGTCGGCTGTTTTCTGTGAACCGAGTCCGACTGCCTTGCCATGGATTGACTCATTATATGTTTCCACAGCTTCCATGCTTTCCTTTGAAACTTTAAGAGATTTCATTAATACGAGGTCAGCGTGACAGTTTTTGGCGCATAACTGAACAATTCCCTGTGGTGTTCTGGAGGTCTTGTTACGCAAACGGTGTGTAATATGTTTGTATGCTTGAGTAACACCCTTTCTCTCGTGGCAGTTCAAACACCGTTTCAATGTTTCGTCAAATTTAATCCTGCCTTCCGTAACCCTTGTAAATTGAGGGTTTGTGTGGCAGTACTTACAATACGGTTTTGCTTCCTTAACCGCTTCGGAGTCATCTTCATGCAGACCATGAACACTCTTGTTATACACATTTATGATTTTTTTGTGAGAAAAATTCTCTTTGGAAAATGGAGGTTTGATGTGACATTCGTTTGCGCAGTTCACTTCTTTATCAATAGGATCGTGAGGTATACGGGTAATATTAGTATGACAATCTCTGCAGGGAACATTTCTATGAACAGTGTTTGCGTAAATACTCTCATCTACGTAATAAACCTTTTTACTTCCCGTGTCATCAATCCGTCCTATCTGTCTGTATTTATGACACATAAGACAGTTTTCCTTGTCAGCGGCTTCAGCTTGAATCGAAATAAGCGGGAGTATTAAAATGAATGCAAAAACTATGGCGGTATTTATTAATGCCTTTGATGGTTTCAAGTCACTTCCTCCTGTTTTAACCATTACAATTTGGTTAGATTTTTAATAATCAAAAAGTAGCACTTTATAATGATTATTTCCATTACTCAGGAAATGCGAGAAAATATGTTGCGAATGAGACTTAAGTTTTGCTTATAGCTGTATAAGTCATTCTTAATAAAGGAAATTCACATAAAGTATATATTAATAACACGTCATAATCTTATTGTCAAGATTAACAAAATATTTGCATTGCTAACACTGCAGTATTATAGGAAAACAGTTCTAAATAAAAAATGGAAAGAAATAAGTTTGTTTATTATGAAGAAAATTATAGCGGATTAAATTGTTGCAGGCCCTGAATGCTATTTAGTTAATTAAAATAGTTGATTGGAACCTTATCTTGTATATCTTTGTCTTTATGACATGCCAGACATATTTTTTGGCCGAAGCCGGTCATGCGTGTCATGTATTCTTTATTTTCTCCTTCAGTTACAGTTTCTGTTGCTAGTCCAGGCAGGCGAATCCTGTCTTTCTCACCGGCACCTGCTGCAGCGCCCCTGTCTTCAGGCATAACGCCTTTTTGATGAGGGTTATGACAGGTGGCACACATAACTTCCCCATTATAGTTAAGCGGGAATATTACTCCGAACTGTTCTTCCGTCTTTTTCATCATCGAAAGCATTTTATCGGACGGCTTGCGGAGGTGATTGGCATTTAAAGGGTGTGCAACTATATATAGATTACTGCTGTGGCATCCAGAGCATAGATCTTCAATGTTCCGGTTGAATTTGACTTCTGATCGGTACTTGCTAAAGGCAGCAAGTTTTTCATCAGGTTTTTCAGAATGACAGTATAAACATTTTTCAGTTATAATTTTTCCATTTGAGTTCAGTTGGTTGTGCGGGTCACAAATTCTGTAATCATTCTTCTGATGACACTTAAAGCAGACATCTATTTTACGGGCGGAGGTCAGGGGTGATTGTCCTACCAGAAATCTCTTTAAAGGTCTTACATGGACTTTATGCCAGCCCCATTTGCCGCTGTATGGTACATTGACGTTGTCTGCTGGATTGTGAGCGGTGGTTGTTATTGGAATACTGACACCTTTATCCTGTGCCAGGAGCATATTTGTTCCAGGGATTAGCGGGAGTAATAGTAGGGTTGTTATGACTACTAGTTTCCTCATCATGAGTATTGACTCTAACTGCTTGTTTGACAGTATGTTTCTTTTTCTGCTTCCGAAATATATATATTTATATTATCTTTTTCAAACTCAACAAAACTCTTTGTTAATTTGGCCATTTCTCTGTAAAAGGAGAGTTTTGCTTCATTAATGACTTTTGTACAAAAATCAGGAATCCATGTGTAAAGATGGTCATCGATAAATATTTTTTGCATCTTCAGACAATAGAGCAGTCCTTCATTATCACCTTCTGTCATGGTCTGTGCCTCACGTCTGGCTGCTTCCTGCATGAATTCCATTTCCACACTAATGTGGTCAGGTAACCCGTTATAATCCGATTGGTATTCAAGCCCTGCAGTCTCAATGAATTTCTTTACCTCAACGGTTGATTTGCCCCAGAGCTGGCCCCAATCTCCATCATTTCTTTCATTGTGAACAGATTCGTGCGGGGATATGTGCTTGCCCGGCCCGATAAACAGCCGTGTAAATTCTACAGCAAGGTCTTCTACTAATTCTTCTTCCTGTTTTTTAAGGAAGTCATCCCCGAACTCGGCCCCCATACCGGACAGCACTGAAAATAACCCGGTATCTTTGAAACGTTTTATTAGTGTTTCAGTCATTTCAGTCCGGTAAATCAATGTTAGCATACCATAGATATTACTTCGTTGTTGGGCTGAGTAAATCAATTTTTACCTCATGTATAAGATAAAATATCCCCTTCCATTTTGGAAGGGGATATTACTGTCTGTTTTATTGGCCGTCTATGCTTTTGAGACTGTTACTACTGTATCCATACAGCGTAGTTGACCGCTTATCGGATCAGATGCGTTCGGTATTATACGGTTTGAGTTCACTCCGTACGTATCCCAAAATTTGTGTTTGATGTCAGGGTCATTATCAGTACCTTCAGGTGATTTTTTACCTGAACCGTAAATTCCGCTTTCTTCACGTCCAAGATGGAATGAGATGGCTATGACACCAGGAACTATTTTTTCATTTACATTAGCACTTGTCACAATCTCACCTATTGATGATTTGACCTTGATCTTATCTCCGTTACTTATACCGAGAGATGCCGCTGTTTTTGGATTAATCCATCCAGGATTATCATGGTGCATTTCACTTATCCATTTGCGGTGTGAGCTCCTCGAAAGGATATGGACAGCTACTTTGTACGTAGTAAGGATCAGTTCACCGGGCTTCATCGCCTCATGTTCGGGAATCGACATCCAGGTCGGGAGTGCCCCGAAACCCTTGTCTTTCATAATCGCGGAGTAAAGCTCAAAGTATCCAGTCTTGTTGAGCTTGTCCGGTTTGAAGCCTTTATAGACCTTATCACCGATTTTCTGGCCCACGTACTTTTTGTAAGCGCCTTTTGTACTAGTGTAGTCACCGCTTCCTTTCCAGTATACGCCTGTTGCCGCGTCAAGAGTCGCGCCGTCAGTCTTGGCCTCTTTTTTGTAGCCTCCGAAGTCCGGCGTTGCTTTTTTGTCATACAACAAGCCTTTTTTTACCATTTTTGCCAGACCGCCTGCTGCTTTAACAGCTGGAGTCATATCACATGACTTGCTGACAAACTCTTCTTTTGTAGCTCCTACGCCTAAAGGCATTCCCATTTTATCAGCCAGAGTTATTACAACATCACCAAAGTCCCTTGCTTCACCAAGCGGTTTTACAAGTGGCTGGCGGATATAGTATTCCGGTATCTGGGTCGGGGAATAGTTATCTTCCCAGTCCCATCTTTCCATATACGTAGCATCCGGCAGTATTAAATCCGCAAGCTTGCTAGATTCATCATAGACATTAGTACATGCAACTGTGTATGGGAGCATTTTCTCGTCTTTCAGTATGGATGCAATCTTATCTGTTTCACCATTTACATATGCAGGGTTGTAGCAATACCACATGTAAACTTCCGGCCTTCCGTTACTGCCGTCCTTTATCATATCGAAGGCTTCATGACTTACATGGTGTGTCGGGAGTTTTGCATCTTTTCCGTCAACAATCTCAAGTCTCTTTGGAGCAGGTTTGTCTGGACCCTCAGGATATTTCCATTCCGGTTTAACGCCTCTGCATCTTCCTCCCGGGTTATCGATGTTTCCGGTTATGGCTGCAAGCATTTGGATTGCACGCTCTGTTTCAACTCCATTGTAATGGGCAATCGCTCCCCTGAAGCTGATTATTACAGCTGGTTTTGTTTTTGCAAATTCCTTGGCAATGGATACAATCTTTGCAGCGCTTACCCCGCTTATTTTTTCAGCCCATGCAGGAGTGTACTGCTTAAGATGGGTTTTAAGGGCTGCTACTTTATTATCTGTTGTGTCATCAACTTTTTCCGTGGCCCTGATGAATGTGAAAAATTCTTTATCATAAAGGTCATTCTGCATTACTACATTACACATTGCCAGGACAACCGCTCCGTCTGTTCCCGGTTTGATAGGCACCCATTCGGTTGACTTGGCAGCGGTATTGGAATATCTTACGTCAAAGGTCACGCTTTTTACCCCGTTTTCAACCCTTGAGTCTATCAGTCTGTTTGAGCAGGGAACATGATTAATATGGGCCTCCTGCACGTTACTTCCGAAATTCAGGACATACTTGGTATTGTCGAAATCCCAATTGTCAAAGAATTTGCCCCATGTCAATTCCTGGGCCACTTTTTTCGCGCTTGTACTTGTTGAAGTATGGTTTCCGATAGTCCCTGTCCCGTACGTTGCAAGGAAAACGTCCTTGATTAGTTTTTCTGAACTAGCCCTTAATGTACCGTAGTGAAACATGAATTTTTCAGGAGTTCCCGCGTCACGGAGTTTTTTCAGTTTTCCTGATACTTCTCCGATAGCTTCATCCCATGAAATCTTTTTCCATTTTCCTTCACCACGTTTACCGGCACGTTTCAAAGGGTACAGGATTCTGTCTGAAAAATACTCTTCATTGATTCCTGACTGTCCCTTTGCGCACATTTTGCCTTTGGTCCTGTTGGACTTGGGGTTGGACTCGATTTTTACCAACTTGCCGTCTTCGACAAAACCCATGGCCGCGCACCTTGTAACACATGACAGGCATGCTGTGGGTTTGGATGCCCTTTTAGCAAATGTTAAATAGTTAAAGTCCTTGCCGCCTCTTTTTAACTTCACAGCGCCGGCCAGGGAAGGGGCTACAATGCCTTCACCGGCTGCAAGGAGGGCGCCGCTAGCAATTCCTAACTGTATAAAATTCCGGCGTGATAAATCTGCCATTTTGTTTTCTCCCTTTTTTATTCTTATTCAAATGCTGATTTGAATTCAGCGAATTTAGTCTCTTTTGAAAGCTTTTTATTGTATTCTACCAACACTCCGTCCGGGTCTATGTAAAAGACGTGAGGTTCTGTCTTTTCATTCGGCAGCAGGGTTGACTTGTCCTTGTTTTCGAGCAGCTTGAATTCCTTGGCAAGTTTTGCGACCTTGCTTTTGGGATCATTCAGGTCACCGAAATTTCTGGCCTTGCCCTGACAGGTGTTCGTGCATGAAGTTGTAATCCCTCCGTCAACACGGTGCCGGCAGAAAGTGCATTTGCCTACTCCAACGTCCTTCTCCCTGTTGTCTTTTGTCAGTTTTACATTGGGATCAACAGAACGTACTCCGTAAGGGCATGCGTCAACACATTTGTAGCAGCCTATACAATATTGAGGGTCTATCAGGATCATCCCGTCAGGACGTTTATAAGTTGCCCCTGTACGGTATTTTGCTTTTCCGAGTTTCATTCTTTCCCCGCTTTTTGCTTCCGGGCATATTTCTACGCATGGCGGTACCTGCCATTCTTTTGACGGGTCTCCTGCGCAATGGTTACATAAACGCGGCAGGAAGTGTTTTTCCGGGGTTGGATATTTGCCATACTCTACGTTTTTAACAACTGTATTATACCTTCCGAGTGCTGCTCCGTACTCAGCCTTGTCCGCAATACAGCAGCCCCTGCAGCCGATACATTTTCTGAGGTCTACTACCATTGCCCAGCGTGGAGTTTTTCCCCCTTTTTTCTTTTTCTTCTTTTTAGCCTCTGCTTCATTAGGTAAAAGGCTTGTCGCAGCAACAGTTGCTGCAACTACGCCGCCGGTCTTGATAAGATCACGGCGGGACACTGAATCCTTTTTATCCACTATGTCCTCCTCTTTAAATAGGTATGTTCTTATATGTTGGTAATTGAGTGCAGAAAAAACCGCACTTGATTATTCTTCCTCTTCCTCGTCTTCCTCGTCTTCATCGTCTTCATCGTCTTCATCGTCTTCATCGTCTTCTCCACCTGCACAAACAAGCTCGTCTTCTTCGTCACATTCGCATTCATATTCCTCTGCCTCTGATTCTGCGTCTTCATCTGCACATTCAAGCTCACCGTCTACACATTCACAGTCTACTTCCACTTCTTCTCCTTCATCTTCTTCCTCTTCTTCAGCAAATAGGTCTATGGCGTCCTCAAAATTGCCGATTGACACATCGAGGAGCGAAATAGAGTACTTCTTGTTATGAACGCCGCCTCCGTATTGAACGATGTTCACATTCTCTTGCCCCTGTTTCATAAGAGCTATTGCTTCGTCTATTGTCTCCTGTTCAGCTGTGCCTTTTGCGGCTTCTATCGCAGCCTGGGCTTCTTTCCCGATTTCCACTACTTCAGCAACTATTGCGGCTGTCTTGCTCTTCCACTCATCAACCATGCCTTCATGTTTCGGGAGATGACAGGCAGCGCAGGCCTTGCCCGTTCCAGCGGCAATTCTTTCACCTTTAATGATCTTTTCTTCATAATGGCATGCCATGCAGTTGGTGTTAACCATGCCCATGAGCCCCGGGATATTTGATACCCCCGGTCTCTTTGCTCCCTCCAGCAGCATTCTCTGAAATTTGTGATGGTCAGGATGGCAGCCCTGGCATTCCAGCCTTGATGTATCTAAATAATCCGCCTTTGCGTTATGCTCGATTGGTGTATGACAGTCAAAGCAGCTTGCGTTTTGAGCCGAAACATGTTTTGAATGCATGAGTTTTAGATTTGATGCTTCTTTTATAATGGCCTCTGCATTATCATGGCAATGCAGGCACTGTTGTGCTAAAACTTCACCTTTGCCCCTTATCATGTGGCGGTGGCAGCTTGCGCACGGTACTCCATCCGCTTCAACGGATTTGTGATCTATCGTTTTTTCGCCTTCTTTTACTGGAGCGCCTTCCTTCTTCTGTCTCTGAAGCGGTTTAGTCGGGATTTTGTGGCATAATGAGCACTTGGCCCGATCTTTATTTAATTGTGCATTTTTAAAGTGGCAGAGAAAACATTTCTCTTTGGCAACCTCAAAATGTTTTCCTTCTGTTTCGCGCTGATGACAGGTTGTGCAATGTATCTCCTGTCCCTCTACCCATTTTGTTTTATCGAAGTGTGTCTTATGGACGTAAGGGATTATCCTCTTTGTTTTATCTTCTCTTTCGGATTCCAGGAAATCGATTCTCTTGGTCCAGAACTCACCTCTTTTCCCAATGCCGTTGGTATCATGGCACCTGGACATTGTACAGCTTCTGTCGTCCAGTCTCGGTTTTGTTCTTACAACAGACTCCTCCATATCCACAATGGTTATTAGTTTTGAAAGGACCTCAAGCTCGGTCTTCATATATTCCATGTCCGTCTTTTTCTTTCCTGAAGCTGTCTCTTCATCTTTCGGAATATTCTCATGTTGAGGGATGTTGTTATCTATGCTTTCTGGCGGATAATGGCAATCTACACAGGGGACGTCCTTGTGTTTGCTCATCTGCCAAGATTTATGCGCCTTCTTTATTACCTTTGGATAAGAAAGGACATGGCAGTAGCCGCAGAAAAACTGTGAATCGAGTCTCTTCTCAATCACTTCTGTTAAACCTGCATTTTGTGCAGCATAAAGTGGTGATGCGATTAATGCTAACAGGACTACAGCAGTAACTAGTATGCCCTTTTTCATGACTTGCTAACCTCCCTATCGTCCTGGTTCTTCAAAGTTTTTGTTTTTTACGTCTTGCTTAATTACATGAACCGAGTATGGTCTCGGCATATCAGCCAGTTTCACCGCATTAAGGAACTCGACAAGGTTCTCCGGTGGAGTGTTCTTGTGATGATGACATCCATTGCAGGAATTGGGTTTTTTATCGACTCCCCCTGCGAGAACGCTTTCTTTAGGAGATATGAACTGAAATGTATGACTGTGTTCATGTCCTGTTGTCTTCGGCATATGGCATGAAACGCAGCTGCCAAAGGTGTGAATCCTGTGTGCCGCTCTTCTCTGTAATGTAATATGACAATTCATGCAGAGTTTGTCAGAAGTTAGTTTTGTCATTGAAGTTTTCACTTCATTTTCTTCCTGATGGACATTATGGCATGTTGTACACATAATCCCGGCCTTTGAATGCTCGCTTGTATTCCATTCATTGTATTGCTGGTGGTGCTTTTTGTCTTCGTCAAGCTCCTCATCGTAGGAGAGATACAGCGCCTTTCCAGGTTTGAAATCGAATGCATAACTGTATTTTTCCGGGAAACCTTCCTTATGTTCTACAACATCAGCCGTGCTTGCGCCGAAGTTGTGGCACTGACCGCATATCATTGCCCGGAGTCTCCAGGGAAGCTTTGCCGGGTTAATGATGTTCTCTTTTTCATAACTGAAGAACTCACTGGCAGCCCTTACGTGATTACTTCCCGGTCCGTGACATGCTTCACAACCTATTCCAAGATCAACCCATGTAGTATCAAAGGAGTCGCTGGGTTCATCATAGTTTATCTCAATTCCTGTGACGTGGCAGCCGCCGCATTTGAATTGCCAGATTCTTTCCGTACTGCTCCAGTAATCGGCATTTCCAGGGTAGGCTTTTTCCAGGCCGTTTGTATCGACCCATCTTTCAGTCCTGACATCCCACTCAACTGGGAGTATGTGCAGTTCACCGTTTGGAAATTTGGTCAGATAGTTTTGACGTCTTCCAATACCTATGACATTGGCAATTTCGTAATCATGGAATTCCCAGTCAGGCCCGATCGTATTCATGTAAAATTTGCCGTCTTTTTTGAACATCCTTGTTGTAACTTTTTCTCCGGCGCGTTCAGGTGATGTGTTTGTTACTACGGAGAGGAACTCATTGTTTATTTCAAAGTCACCCAGTACAGCATATTCACCAACTGGTTGCATGAACTTTGAATGTAATGTGTTCTTCCAGGTATCATGCTTCTTCCAGTGACAGTCCTTACATCTTGTAGAGCCGATATAAGTCGCTTCCCCGAAGACCGGAGGTGCTGAAGCCTCTGCCATGTCCATTACTTCAACATCATGATGCTCTGTGTTACCGGTAATTTTTGCTATGGAAAAAACCAGCAAAAATGCTAGTACCAACCATATACCCCAATAACCGACAATTATGTCTTTAGTGTTTTTTTGTTTTTTAGGTCCAACATGTTCTGGTCTATTCGGTGACGCCTTCAATTTTTCACCTCCATATATCTATAATTTAAATTTATTATTTATTATTTATTATTTTTTCTGAAAGCCATCACCGAATGTATCACCGGCAAGTGCTTGTTCTCTAAATGCTTCTCTGCCTTTTCTAAAACCCTGTCCAACTTTTCTCGTGGTTACAGGTTCAGGTATTTTCTCTTCTACAGGTAATAAAATGGTCAGTATCGTATATAGAAGTATTACAAGAGCAAATATCCCGAGTATTATTGTTACCTCTGAAAACGTTGGAATATAATATATTTCACCCATGCCCGGAAATAAAGGGGCCAGCTGTCCTACGGATACCAGGTTAATACGATATGACATAATTGCCACCTGTACTATTGAACCGACAACCAGCAGTCCTTTGGGGGTCCTCCATTTTTTGTATAACAGCATAACAAAGGCAAGAACCAGCCCGCCGATGTTCAGGACAAACGTAACTATATACCGGCCCGTTATTATATGCCACGTTTCCATGGCCTCCAGTTTTGCGCTGTATCTGAGAATGAAATAATCGAAGAAGTCCAGGAACACGGTCAATAGAACAAAGAAACATAGTACCCTGCCCATATGGTCGTAAGTTTCTTCGCTCAGGATTTCCCTTTTTTCCGCCCATGCGGTTATTACTGATGCCATTATAGCAAGTGCAAATCCGCTTGCAATGGCTGAGATAACAAAATGAACAGGCAGCATGGGTGTGTTCCACATTTCCCTGGCTTTGACTACGCCAAAGATTGATCCTGTAAAGGCGTGCACTACCCAGAGGGCATACGGCACTGCAAGTATCCCGAGCCATTTAGATATTGCTGTCTCCCTGGGGCTTGCTTTCCCTAGTAACACCTTTATTGAGAAATAGAGTTCTGATCCGAGTATTGCCATAAATCCGTAATAGCTTGTTGAGGATACGAGAAACAGAGACGTAAAATTATGAAGAATGATAGGTACTTTTAAACCTCTGAAAGGGACCCCGAGGTCAACAAGCACGCATTGTGTGGCACCGATAACGCATACCAGTCCCAGAATAATCGAACGGATTGCAATTGGTTCATAATCATGACGTCCAAAACCATGATGTATTAATCCCACGATTGTTGCGCCGGCGCTTAATCCTATAAAGTATGCCAGCCCTGATATATATATTCCCCAGGGCACAACATCACTAGAGCCGGAATCTCCGGGGCCATAAGTTAAATAGCGCATCCAGTTGAACTGGCCAAGGGCTATGATGGCCAGCAGTATTCCTATAAATATATAAAATGATTTGCTTCTGTTTAATAAGTTATTCATTTTCTAATTCCTCTGATATTTGTTGGAGGAGGCAGTGGTTTGTACCACTGCATATGCTTTTCTTTGGGTTTTGTAAGATACCAGATGCGTGGTCCTGTATTAAGAACTTCCTTGAGCCGGAAATTTCTTTCATTTCTGACCAGTTTTGAAACCTCACTGTCCGGGTCCATAAAGTTCCCGAATGTTCTTGCCTTGTTTGGACATACTTCAACGCATCTTGTGAATTTACCCCTTCTGGTACGGTGTATGCAGAATGTACATTTTTCCACAACTCCGTGCCTGCGCATCGGTACAAGGGGATTGATTTTGTCTTTTGGTATATGCGGCTCCCACCAGTTGAATCTCCGGGCGCCGTAAGGACATGCTGTCATGCAATACCTGCATCCGATACATTTGTCGTAATCGATGATCACATAACCGTCCGGATCTTTATATGACGCTCCGGTCGGGCAGACCTGAACACATGGCGCATCATCGCAGTGATTGCACTGTGTAGGCATATACCACTTATCTTTGCGGAGCTTTGTATAAAACATTGTTGATCCCTTACCCATCATTTCCGGAGTGGCGTAATGGCCGGTTGAACCTGTGGCGGCCTCGGTCTCAAATACCATTATATAAGGAGGAGAAATTGTATCTGGAACGTTGTTCTCCCTCTTACATGCATACATGCACCGCCTGCAGCCAATGCACTTGCCAAGGTCAATTACCATCCCGAATTTGGCATTTGTGATCGGTTTTGGTACATATTCAATTTTACTTTTACCTCCCGGTTTCCCGAACAGCTGTTCAACCGCATCTTTAAGAACAAATAGAGGGTCAGGCATTAAAGTGCCTGTTCCGGCTGCTGAGGCTAGTTTAATGAAGTTTCTTCTATCAATTTTTTTATTCATTTAGTTATATCTGTCCTGAACAATTGTTTGTTTGGTACAGCTTATTACATTTAGTTTCTTATCTGATTATTCTGTTAAACCAGGAATAATTAGATACTATTGTTTGCTTCTGTCAATAGTGTCAAAAAATGGTTTGATCAAATCCATCGGCAGAGGGATCGGAGCTAATACTGTTGCATTACTCTCTGTGGCTATCTCAACCATTGTCTGCAGGAATCTAAGCTGCATTGCCATGGGTTCAGTCCTGATTATGGACGCTGCATCAGCGAGTTTTTCAGCTGCCTGATGTTCACCAGCTGCATGAATGATCTTTGCTCTTCTTTCTCTTTCAGCTTCAGCCTGTCTTGCAATGGCCCTCTGCATTGTTTCCGGTAAATCAAGGTTTTTCACTTCAACGTGTGTCACCTTTATTCCCCAGGGTTCTGTCTGTTCATCAATTATATGTTCAAGTGTTGAATTCAGTTCATCCCTTTTTGCAAGTACTTCATCAAGATTGCTCTGACCTAAAACACTTCTCAAGGTTGTTTGGGATATCTGTGACGTAGCATAATGGTTATCCTCAATCTCTGTTACGGATAATGAAGGATCAACAACCCTGAAATATATAACTGCACTAACTTGTACTGAAACATTGTCCTTTGTGACTGCGTCCTGTGCAGGTACCTCTATAGTAACTGTCCGTAAACTTACCTTGATAAGTTTATCGATAATCGGGAGGACAAATACAAGACCGGGTCCCTTGACCGGCATTAATCTACCGAGTCTGAAGACAACACCCCGTTCATATTCCCGTAAGACAAACACTGAGACTGTGAAAAAATAAATTCCCAGGATGACCACCATTAAAAGGCCTATTGAAGTTGTTTGTGGCATATTTAACCCTCCTTAGTTCTAACTTAGGTTTTTTAATTAAATTCTATTTTTGTGTATTTAAGAAATGTAAAACTGAATTTATTTTCAGCAATTGATTTTTATATTTGCAAATACTATTCCAGAATTTAGTCTGACCTTGAATTAACTTTTTAGACAGTCTGAAATTCAGCAAATCCAAATCCGGAGCATGGATTGGGAATCCTGTAATTCAAGAATGCGCCCTAAAAAAAACGAGCGTAACATGTTGTATAAATGATTAACTGGAGTTGTTTGAGACAGATGATGATGTTGCCTGAACTACTGGGTTAGTGACTCTTGTAATTATTCAATTATTAGCAGATCTTATGAGGAGAGTGTATAGAGAGTCTCTTTTAGGGAAATTTGATTTTCATCGAATTGTACAGACTATGTACAATGCTGTACAGATGACATGCAGTATTGTACAAGTTCTATCCAGATGTAATGTTTTTGTACAATGTCGACTTAGCGGTTCTTCTGTTAAAATTAAGTCAGACCGAAAAAATATCTTATCATTTAATCCGATGAGGTGGACTGAATGGAAGGATTTACACTGCTTCCGATTTCCTGAAGTTCCTTTTCCTTAAACTGTTGAGGGTCTGCGGCAACAGGGGTCATGTCCTTGAAATCCGTCTCTATGTCCCTTATGAATCTTGCCCTTCTTTTGTTGTAATACAGTTCCTTTCCTTTAATGTATATTCTGATGTTATGCAGGAAATAGACCTCAAAACTACAGCCTGCAATAGCAAAAAGGATCATTATTTCCTGGACTCTCCCCAGTACCGGGGACGCTTCAGGATTAATCTTTAGTATAATAACAACCATTAAGAGCAGGAAAAATATCACGCCTTTGAAAATTCTGAAAAACCTGTTTTTGAACTCCGAAATTTCCGTTGATTCAAGATAATCGAAGAGACACCCTGCTTTATCCTTAAATGTTTTCCATTCATGTATTTTTGCATAAAAGAGAAGAGAGTTTCTGTATCTGTTTACTGCTTCGTTAAATTTCTCATTGAATTCCTTTTCCATGGAAATCACCTCCTTGATGCCGGGCTCTCTTTCCGGCCTTCCTATTATTTTTATCGGTCTTGCCACAGGATTCTTGAGTCTCTAATAAATGTGAAAAATAATGAACAACATCGCAAAATACGAAAGCTTATTAAAGAGGTCTCATTACAGCCGGCAGAGGCCATAAGAATGCCGGATAAAAGTCTGAATGTTCATGGGAATATTAAATCTGAAATGCGGTTAAAGAGGCGGGGCTAACCGTAAATTTTGACCTGAATGTTAGCTTGATTTTCAGGAATTGTGAAAAAGACAAAAAAAGATTACAGACTCAGCGGTTTTTCTGTTGAAATTAAGTCAGACCTGAAAATCAATTTCCTATCATTTTACTGCTCAACAGGATACCAGTTGAAATTTACCCTGTTTCCCCATTCACCCCATGAGCCAATATAATTTTTGACTGTAGGAAAATTCAGGATATGTTTAAGGACAAAAAATGTATTAGAGGTTTTCAATCCTCCCTGGCAATATACTATTATCTCTTTGTCTTTTGAAATACCTTTTTCCTTATATATGTCTTCCAGGTCTTCAATTGATTTAATAGTCCCGTCAGTATTGAAATTAGTAGAATAATAACCCAGATCTATAGCTCCGGGTATATGTCCTACCCGTCTGTTAGTCTCCTGATTGCTTTGTCCAGTGTATTCATCTGTGCCGCGGGCATCAATTATTAGGACATTCGGATCACTTAAGCGCATCAGCACGTAATAAGCGTCTACCCTCATTGATTCATCCGGAGATTCAGCCTTATAGCTGGTTGGTTTTATTTGCCTGGCTTCTCCTGATGTTTTACGGTTTTCCGCATACCATTTAATCAGCCCACCATTCATATAGCTGAGTTTCTTATGCCCGAAATATTCCATAAGCCAGAGTGATCCGAGAGTGAAAATAGTTTTACCCTCATAACCGTATAAAACGACATGGTCATTTTTGTTAATTCCAAGATTGCTCATTAGTGACTCAAAAATACTCATATTGGGAGCAATGCTGCCGTCTCCGATTATACTCATTACAGCTCCGATGTTAAGATATGCTGATCCTGGAATATGCTTGCTGTCATACTCTGCTTTCTTTGAAGGCCAATCATCCACGAATAATATTCTGATTCCAGCATTGTTCAGGTTTTCTGTCATCCATTTTGTATCCACAAGTGATGGGAACCCTTTACCTGCTTCTGCTTCACAGGTCCTCTGTCCAAGAAAGAAGCTGCTTAAAAAAAACACTATAAGAACAATTATTATTTCTTTTTTATTTTTCATTTCAATTTACCCTGTAAAGATCTTTATATTTGTTATGCATAAAATCTTTGCTTATATTATTAATGTGACAAAGCAACCAATTGCTCTGTATATAGTTATATCGTACTTATATCTTAAATGCTAAAATTAATCCGGGAATAAAGAAGAAAAACATATTGGAGAATTCGTGTGGTTATTCAGTCCCCCTCATTGTAACAACACGAATCTAAACACAATTTAACAACTTACTCGGATGATCTTTAACTTGAAATACTAACTTCTCATGCCTTTGTTTGTCAAGAAACTCAGCGCTGTTTTTTAGGATTTTATCTAATGTTATTGGGATGACAAATTAATAGTTAAGTGTTGGAATATGCAATACTTAAGAGATGCTGTATTTGTTCTATATTGAATTAATATTGTAATCCTGCATTTTTTTTCGCAGAGTAACTCTTGAAATTCCAAGCAGTTCGGAGGCATGGAGCTGGTTGCCTTTTGTTGTGCTGAGGGCTTTTTCTATTAATCTCTTTTCAACATCTGCAATTATTGAATGATAGATGTCAGGCGCTTTTCCTACCAGGACCGCTGTGTCGAACATTCCATCAATTGCTTCGTGAAGGTTCCCAAATTCCTGTTTTGGTTGCGCATTGCCATAGGACAGGTCTTGAGGGCCATTTCCTTGAGAGTCGTTATCAATGGACAAGGTATTATCTTGTCTGGATGGATCGGTGTTTAAAATAAGATCGTTTTCATTAAGTATTTCACTTCCTGCAATTACAACAGCTCTTCTTATAACATTTTCGAGCTCTCTAACATTGCCAGGCCAGTGATGTGAGATGAGTTGTTGAATTGCATCCTGTGAGAACCCTTTGATCTTTTTGTTGTCCTCTCTGAGCGCCCTTGCAAGGAAATACTCTGACAGGATAGGGATGTCTTCTTTCCTTTCCCTAAGAGGGAGTATGTTTATTGCAAAGACATTCAGCCTGTGAAGCAGGTCTTCCCTGAATCTGTTCTCTCTGACTTCATCATGCAGATTTTTGTTGCTTGCAGCAATTAATCTTACGTCGGTCCATATTGTTTCATTACTACCAACTCGTTCAAAACTGCCGTTTTGCAACACCCTGAGCAGTTTTGCCTGGGTTGCGGGACTCATATCTCCTATCTCGTCAAGAAAGAGCGTCCCTCCATCACACTGTTCAAATCTTCCCAATCTTCTTTTTTCAGCCCCTGTGAAAGCCCCTTTTTCATTTCCGAACAATTCACTTTCTATTATACCCTCAGGCAGTGCGGCACAGTTAACAGCCATGAAAGGGTGTCCCTTTCGGTTGCTGTGGTTATAAATTGCCCTTGCGACTATTTCCTTTCCCACACCGCTTTCTCCTGATAAAAGAACAGGTACATCTGAGCCGGCAGCCTGTCCAACCATTTTGCACACTTTGAGAATGGCATTACTATTGCCGACTATTACTTCCGCGTCTGCCGGCAAATTATCTATTTCGTTGCAGAGAAATGCCTCATGTTTGAGTCTTGCCGATGAAAGGGCTTTTTCAATGACTTCTGTTAGCTGGTTGCCGTCCAATGGTTTTGTAAGGTAGTCGAAGGCCCCTTCCTTCATTGCTTGAATAGCAGTGTCTGAATCACCAAAAGCTGTCATCAAAATAACAGGGATGCTGTTTGTCATTTTTTTGATCTCTTTAAGTGCCTCCATACCTCCCATTACCGGCATTTGGAGATCAAGGAAAACAATATCTACATCAATAAAACTTGTATTAAGAACATTAAGAGCAGTTGCGCCGTCCTCGGCAGTCAGTACTCTGAATTCATCTTCAAACATCACTTCAAAAGAGTATCGCACAGATTTTTCATCATCAACGACTAGAATAGATGGCTTCACAATGGTAGCTCCACAGTTATTATTGTCCCGATCTTGGGTATTGACACTATATTGATTTTACCGGAATGGTCACTAATTATGGAAGAAGTTACTGCGAGTCCCATTCCTGTTCCCTTTTCTTTTGTCGTGAAAAAGGGATTGCAGATATTAGACAAGTTCTTTTCAGAGATTCCAACTCCTGTATCTTTGATGACAGTTGAGAGGTTTCCATTTTGGGTCGAGGTCTTAATGCTGAGAGTTCCCCCTGCTTCTTCCATTGCCTGAAGCGCATTGAGGACAATATTTATGAAAACCTGTTTGAGAGCATCATGGTTCCCCTTAATTATTGGCAGGGCGGATGTTAGTTTCTCTTTAAGACGTATTCCTGACCGTTCCATCTGCGGTTTGGTAATAATTACAACTTCTTCAAGTATTTCATTAATATACACATCAGTTTTATCGGTTTTCCCCGGTCGTGTAAAAGCCAGAAATTCCGTTATAATATTGTCAATTCTGGTGATCTCTCCCTGAATAATATTGAATTGTTTAGGGGACAAAGGCTGGTTCTTTTTTTCTACAGCCTGCATGAGCATTTTAATGGAAGTAAGAGGGTTCCTTATCTCATGGGCAATTCCTGCAGAGAATTCTCCAATTGCATAAAGTTTTTCAGTCTTTATAAGATTATTCTGAGCTGCTTTGGCAGCATCAAAATGATTCTTTAGTTTCAGGGACATCTTGTTAAAAGACAACGCTAATTCCTTTATTTCACCTTTTCCTACTACTGGTATTTCAACGCCTACTTCTCCATCTTCGATTTTTTGTACTCCATTATTAAGGATAAGGACAGGTTTCAATACTCTCCTTGCCATCCAGAGCCCTAAAGCGACACTGATAAAAATAACAGCGGCAGCCAGTATGAAAAGCTTCTGCCTTATATTTTTCAGGGTCCTGTAAAGAAATTCTTTTGTTATGCTTATTCTAAGAAATCCTATTATTCCAGCAGCCTTTTCATTAACAGGCAAACTCAAATGAAAAAAAGGCATTTTGTTATCGTCATTTATATGTAATGCAAAGTTTTCAAAAACAAATGGTAAAAGTACTATCTTATGAAATGTATTGTTTTTATATGTTTTAGCTATCAATTCTTTGTTTCTATTATAGACCTCGAAATAAACAATTAAACTCTCCTCACTCTTCATGGAACTCTTAATCAGGGAGTCAATTCTAGGGTAGTCTTCGTTCAGGAGGGGTTCTATCATCTGGTTGGCGATTAATTCAACAAGGTACTTGCTTTTATTATGTAGCTCGGCTTCGAGTGTTTTCTTTTCTTCTATCAGTATTAACCAGCCAACAGTTATCGTTGCTACAGCTACCACAATAGTTATAGAGATTGAGATACGAAAAGCTATGCTGTCAAGAATTTTTCTTGAACCCATTGTTATAATGACACCCTTCTCTATTTTAACCTTTTAATAATAGATATATTCACATCAAAGAAGATGGCGATAAGAAAAGACAAAAATTATTCCTGATTTATCTATTACAACTTCCGGTTTCATTCAAAGGAAATAATTTCAGAAACGATAGAAGCATTGATTTAATTAGTATTATAGGGGATATAGAAGAAATATGTTATAGTACTCAAATGTTTAACAGTTTGAAATTTAAATTGGCATTTTTCACCGTTCTCATAATATCGGTGATCATGACTTTATCTACTTTCAGAGATATTAAACAGACTGAATTAAAACTGCTTGATGGACAGAAAGAAAAAGCCATCTTATTATCTGACAGAATCTCCCACAGTATTATGGTGCTTATGCTCCAGAATAAGTGGAAGGACCTGCAGACCATGATGGAGAGTCTCGTAAGCGACGCAACAGACCTTAAAAAAATACAGATTGTTCGTCCTGAAAATCGCATTATTGTTGTATCGTCTGATCCTGCGGAAGTTGGGAAAGAGCTCATCAGGGAAGACAGTAGGCGGTTTAAAAATGTGGAGACCGACGACGCTTTTTTAATGAAGAAAAAGGGGATGCAGTATGCCTCAAAAATCACTCCTATTGAAAACCAGCGTATTTGCCACAGATGTCATGGGACCGAAAAAAAGGTGCTGGGTGTGCTGAATGTTGAAATTTCACTTTCGAGAATTACCAGTACTATAAAAGATTACAAAAAAGTACGCTTGACTGAGGCATTTCTTGGGTTTTTGCTGATTTCCGGGGCAGTAATATTGGTAGTCGGCATTTTAATAAACCGACCTATTAACAAAATGATACGTACTATCAGGAAAATAGAGGAAGGCGATCTGTCCGCAAGGATGGAGGGGGACAAGAAAGATGAGTTTGGTCTGGTTGCAAAGAGCTTTAACAGTATGCTTGAAACCCTGGAATCTGCGAACTCGGAAATAGAAATGTGTCATGCGGAACAGATGCAGAGGGCAGCAAAGTTGGCTTCTCTTGGAGAAATCATTTCCGGGATTGCCCATGAGATAAAAAATCCTTTGACTGGAATAAGTTGTGCCGTCCAGGTAATTCAGTCTGAAATGAAAGAAGATGACAGTAACAGAGATATTACCACGGAGATATTGAATCATATAAAAAGGCTGGATACAACGGTTAAGGATCTTTTGAACTATGCAAAGCCGAAGCCCCCAAATTTCCTGCCTCTGAAAGTTAATGATGTGCTGGAGAAAGCAATTTTCTTTGTTTATCCTGAAGCAAAGAAGCATAATGTTGTAATTAATATGGAAATTGAAAATAATATTCCAGACGTCATGATGGACTCTGATCAGATGCAGCAGGTTTTTTTAAACTTGCTGATAAATGCTATTCAGGCAATGCCTGATGGGGGTGAGTTAAAGATTATAATATCAGAGTCCGAAAAAGATATTCATGAGATAGATGATAATATAAAAGAACAGTTGGCTGGTGATGAAATGCTGATAATCAGGTTTAGAGATACTGGAAAAGGTATAGGATCTGATGATATTGAAAGTGTTTTTGATCCATTTTTTACAAGAAAGTCAAAAGGTACTGGTCTGGGACTCGCAATAAGTCAAAGAATTATACAGGAACACGGTGGGGGGATTACTGTTAGCAGTCAAGATGGTAAGGGTAGTGAATTTGCTATGTACCTCCCAGTGATACTTAAATAAAGCCGTCTGTTATGATAAATGCCTTGAATATGATTCTAATTAAACATATAATGATTGTCTAATGATATTTAATGGGGGAGCATTTGGTCCAGAGTAAAATACTTGTTATTGATGATGAGAGATTCATAACAAAGAGCCTCAAACAGCATCTTGAGAAGGAAGGCTGTGAAGTATTCACTGCTGAATCAGGTGAAGAAGGGATAGAAATATTCAAATCTGAAGTACCTGATATCATTCTTCTGGATCTAAATATGCCCGGCATTGGAGGCATAGAGGCTCTCAAGTCAATAAAAAAACTGAATAGCGATGTTATTGCAATAATTATAACTGCACATGGCGATATTGAGACAGCTGTTTCCGCCATAAAATTAGGGGCATATGACTTTGTTGAAAAGCCGTTTGAGCTGAACAGGATATCTGTATTGATCAGGAAGGCGATGGAAACGGTGCACCTGAAAAGGGAGGTCAACTTTTTAAGAGGGGAAAAATACGATACATACAGTTTTGACAATATAATCGGCCATTCCCCTGCCATGAAGGGTGTTATTGAGCTTGCCAAAAAAGTTGCGGCAAGTGATGCCAATACAATATTGATACAGGGCGAAAGTGGCACGGGTAAAAGTTTACTCGCGAGATCAATGCACTATCACAGTCCAAGGGCAAAGGAGCCGTTTGTTGAGGTTACATGTACTGCAATCCCTGAAGCCCTGATTGAGAGTGAGTTGTTCGGTCACGAAAAGGGCTCTTTTACAGACGCCAAGGCATCAAAGAAAGGTCTCTTTGAGGTTGCAAGCGGAGGAACTATATACCTTGATGAAATTGGGGACATCCAATTATCAGTGCAGGCTAAGTTGTTAAGGGCCCTGGAAGAAAAGACGTTCAAGAGGGTTGGGGGGCTTAAGGATATTACAGTAAATGTCCGCATTGTCGCTACTACTAACAAGAAAAACCTGGAAGGTGCTGTTAAAAAAGGAGATTTCAGGGCAGACCTTTATTACAGGCTTAAAGTATTTCCGATTTTTATTACACCGTTAAGGGACAGGAGGGATGATATTATCCCGCTTGCAATGCACCATATACAGAAGTTTAATAAGGAATTCGGAAAGAATGTTCAAAGCATATCTTCGGAAGCTGAAAAGCTCATTGTAAATTATCCATGGTTTGGAAATGCCAGGGAACTGAGAAATGTAGTAGAACGTATCTGTATCCTTGAAGATACCGATATTGTGTACCCTGAGCACCTTCCTACTGAAATAGTTGAGTATGTTGATAATGAGCCTCTGGAGAGCGTAGCGGTTGATTTGCCTACAGAAGGGCTTTCCCTTAAAAATGTAGAAAAGGACTTAATATCCCAGGCATTAAAGAAGGCTAACGGGAACCAGACCAAGGCCGCCAAATTACTTGGGATTTCAAGAGATGCTCTCAGGTATAAAATGCAGAAGTTTGACCTTATTAAGAGCTGATTGCCCTCCCTCTCTGATTCAATACTATCATTAAAGTACAGACGTATATATTTGTGAAATTGCTATGCAATTTTTGTCTTATTGATAATTAGCTGTATTTAGTTGAATTAATTGAATAAATTGGCATGGAAAGATGTTAAGAATACATCAGTGCCACTTTTTTGAATTTTTTTGTTTGTTAGCAGGATTCTCTTATGTTCGTATTATATATTTATATGACGCATTTAAGTCTTTAAATGTAAAGAATAATATAAAAGAAGATCAATATATCTGAAAGAATTTGTCATAATTATTCATTATTCCGCTATTTTTTTACAGACATTTTTCATTGGGGATTCTATAATAATACTATCCTAAAAAAACCTTTGTGTGAAATTACGCTAGATGTGCTAAATAACGCACTTGTTCTTGACAGTTTATTGTCTGCAAGTGGTTGCTGATAAAAGAGTTTTTTTGGAAATAAACATTATAATGCAGATAGTTAAAAGTATTATCAGTAATAATTTCAGTTATAGTCCTAAAATTTACAAAAATAAAATACCTGGTATGTGATTTGCATTAAAGAATTTATCCACAAAACTAAAGATTGAGAAAAAACATTTTTAAGCACAATTTATTGTATGTACTACTATATCTGTAAAGGATATATCTATGTAGCACAGATATAATCGTTTATCTATATAGTTATATATTTCATATACATATAACGAGGCAGAAAGAATGTTGTTAGTCCACAAAAATAATAAGGAGGTACGAAAAATGAGGAAGTTGGTTTTAGTATTATTTGCAGTAATGCTTTCAGTTGTTATGGTATACAGTAATGCCGATGCAATTGGAGGTCAGTGTTCAAATTGTCACACAATGCATAATAGCCAGGACGGTAATGCTATTGATTCAAATGGGCCTAATTCACAGTTGTTGGCTGCTGGTTGTGTGGCTTGTCATACAGGCGTTTCAGGTCAAAAGGCACTTGTAACAAATGCTCCTATTGTCCTGCATACAAGCGATCCTGTAACACAGGGTAACGGTAAAACAAATGCTGGCGGTAGTTTTTACTGGGTTGATGATGATGGTGGTGCCGTAGATACCAAGGGTCATAATGTTGCCGGAATTTCACTTGTTGATGGTAATTTAGCTGCACCTCCAGGATTTGATCAGACAGCTACAACCGGTGCTACTTTTGCCACTAAAACACTTCAGGTAACAGGCGGCGCAGGATGGAGCGGAGCTCTCCAGCTTACATGTGCCGGCACATTCGGATGTCATGGTACACGTGATGCAGTAGACTTTGGCGGTATAAAGGGTGCTCACCACATGAATACCGATACAACAGCAACACAGGCAACAGCTCCTACTACAGTAGGTAACAGTTTCAGATTTCTGGCTGGTATCAAGGGACTTGAGGATGCTAACTGGAACTTTAATGAAGTAGC
>PJEL010001176.1_pt1 | contig 27686 bp, 27 predicted proteins | sample 1853271 | NCBI WGS metagenome assembly PJEL01 (sample SAMN08108733, study PRJNA415343) | Invertebrate metagenome, whole genome shotgun sequencing project. | host: Globobulimina | place: Sweden: Gullmar Fjord | collected 2015-08 | reverse complement strand
AACATCCTGCAGCGTCAGCGTGATCTGGCTGTTCAGTCTAAAAACGGTTCAAACTCTGACTCTGACCGTACTGCACTGAATAAAGAATTCCAAGCGCTGAGCAAAGAGCTGGATCGTATTGTAGACACAACGACGTTTGGTAAAGGCGAGAAGTTGTTTGATAAGCTGAATACTGGTGTTGATTTCCAGGTAGGTGCAGATGTTGATCCTAAAGCAAAAACAGTAACAGCGGCAGACGCTAAAACTGTACTGGGTGAAGTTGCTACTGCACTAGGTGGTGTCACTGATGCTGACCTTGGTCACGTAGGAACTGCGTTGGCTAAAACTGGTGCCGCAACTTTGAGTAGCGATGAAGTTACAGCAATGAACAAAGCCTTTGGTACAACTCTGACAGGTACGCCTGCAGCTAGCACAATTACTTATACTGATGAGCAACAAAGTAAAGTAGACCTCGCAAAAGAAGCAATTGCAACTGGTCTAAAACTAGATGGTACAGATGCAGCTGCCGATGTTGATGGTAAAGGTACTAACGATTTTTCTAAATTGGCTGCTGCAATGCAAACAGCAGGTGTAACTTCTGCTGTTGATCTTTCTGATTCTAACGTTATCAACGTAAAAGTAGACAGCGCATCACTAGAGACAGCTTCGCTAGGCAAAATTGATTCTATGGCTGGCTCTGAAACAGCAATCCAAGAAATTGATAAAATGATTGATAACGTAGGTTCAGTACGTGCTGACCTAGGTGCTACGCAAAACCGCTTCCAGTCTACTATTAACAACCTTGGCAACATTGCTGAAAACATGTCTGTGGCGAAAGGCCGCATTATGGATGCCGATATCGCAGCAGAATCTGCCAACATGACGAAGCAGAACACTATGATGCAAGCGGGTATCACTGTGCTTTCACAGGCAAACCAAATGCCAAGCATGGTTTCTCAGCTACTACGTTAATTTTTGTAGTCAGCAAGTGGTAAACCACGGTTTATCACAACTATCAGAGCGGAAGTATTACTTCCGCTTTCTTTTTATCCAGCCTTTATAAATCGACCACACCCTTTAAAATCAATAAATTAAAAGTGGTACGTTTTTTGCTTTATTGCGCATTAGTACAATCTATTTGCGCGCTGCGTTTACACCAGATATTGCAGTACGTGCGAGTAAAGCGGAAATAGGCAAATATTCTCCTTGGCGGAGATCAAAGTTGGCGGAGAGTAAATCATGTTAATGACAGGGTTAGGTTCAGGTATTGATTACGAGAGTATGATCGGAGCGATCATCGCTTCAGAGCGCGCCCCGAAAGATAACCAGTTAAATCGCCAAGAGGGCATGAACCATGCCGAGAAGGATGCGCTGAAAGAGATTCAGTTCACCATCAACAGTTTTCGTGACACCGTTGAAGATTTGAACTCCAGCCGTGAGTTGGAAAAGCTAAAAGCGGCACTGAGTAATGAAGATTTTTTGAGCGTTGCGGTTGATGCCAATGCCGTTCCTGGTGAGTACAACTTTGATGTGAAAAATCTCGCTCAAGCCCAGCGAGATCAGTTATTCAAAGCGCCCAAAGATGCAACATTTAAATCAGGCACAATTGAATTTGTCACGGGCGGTAAAACCGTAACCGTTAAAATTGATGAGTTAGCAACAAAGCTATCGGGTGAAGCAACAACTAAAAAACAAGAACACCGCGATAACACCCTAAAAACAATCGCAGAAAAAAACAATATCGATATGACGGCTGCGGGTTGGGAAGCTCAGGCTGATGACATTCTGACCAACCCGCTGAATGCCAAATACGATCAACCGCGTCATGAATCCTATGATAAGCAGCAATTAACTTATCAGGAGAAAATTGATCGGTTAGATGTTGCAGGTGGTGGTGCCGGCGTCACTCTTGATGAACTGCAATCTGCGATCAATAGCCACCCTGATAATGATGGGGTAAAAGCTACCCTCGTTCGCACGGGTGACGACATTAGCATGGTATTAAATGCTAAAGAAACCGGAAAGGATAATGGCTATACGCTGAATAGTGCAAAGCTTTCAGCTGTTGTGCTAGGCACTGGGACACGCTCTGAAGGTGAAGCATCACTGCAAGACCCGCTAGATGCAACGGTCATGTTCGGTAGTATGGAACTGAAGTCTGCATCAAATAAAATGGACAATGTGATTGATGGGATCTCATTGAACTTGAAAGCGGCGGGTCAAGTTAACGTCAAAGTCGAACGTGATGACAGTGGCGTGAAAGACACCATCAAAACGTTTGTTGACAGCTATAACAAAATCATCGAAACCGTAAATACCTATACCAAGTCAAGTGAAGATGGCGCAGCGGCGCTGTCAGGTGACTCGGCAACCCGCAGTATGGTCAGCCGGATGCGGGCCGTGATTGGTGACGAATACAAAGCATCAAGCTACCAGACGTTGTCTCAGCTTGGTATCACCACTACCCGTGAAGGCACGCTGGAAGTTGACCAGAAGAAGCTGGACAAAGCGGTTGAAGATGACTTTGAAGCGGTTTCCAAGCTGTTTTTGGGTGATGAAGCCAACCCCGGCATGATGGATAAGATGATGGTGATTCTTGATGATTACCACAAAACGGGTGGTACCTTCGATCGCCGGGTTGATCAGCTGGAATACAACAATAAACAGATTGCGGAAGATCGTGAAAAATTAGATTCACGAATGGAAGCCAAAGCCCTGTCGTTACGTGCCTATTACGCGCGAATGGACACCCAGATAGCCCAAATGAACCAGACACAGAGCATGCTGGTCAGTATGCTGATGTAGCAAAGAGTGAAGCATAATAAATGATGAACAGTGAAGGCCTAGGCGCCTACCAACATTCGCAAAACCATGCCCAAGCCGCGGCTGCTAGCCCGCATCGTCTGATTCAGATGTTGTTAGAAGGCCTGCTGGACAATTTAAGCCGTGCCCGTGGTTTTATGGAACGCGGCCAGATTGCTGATAAAGGCATGATGATTTCAAAATGTCTCGACATTTTAAATGGCCTTAGCTCGGTCTTAGACGAAGAAAAAGGCGGCGATGTTACCGTCGAATTGTTTCGTTTATATGACTACTGCGGCAGGCGCCTGTTTGAAGCCAATATCAATGATGAGCTCGAAGGCATTGATGAAGTGACCCGCTTAATTACCGACATTCTTGAAGGCTGGGTGGTTCTTAAGCCAAACCGAGTGCAGGTCGGTAATGAGTCTTGAGCAGCAACTTCAGGGCATTATAGCCAGTTTTGAAAAGGCTTTGGCCAAGCAAGATTGGCAAACCCTTGGAGTGCTAGACAGCAAGTTGCAGCACGCGATTCCCAAAATTAAACAACAATCACTGACGGCTGCTGATAAACAGCAGCTGCAGCGGTTGAATGCGTTTTATAGCACCATGATTGCAGCAGGTGAGCGCGAAAAAGTGCACACCCAGCAGCAGATCCAGCAGCAAGAATGCAATAAAGAAGGCGTACTTGCGTACTTGCAAAACAGTTAATGAATGAATGACATGAATATTTCAGCCACTATCGCTGCGCAACAAAGCGCGACAAGCAATGTAAAAACAAGCCATGTTGCAGAAAAAAGCGTCAGCTCAAATAAAGCGTCGTCATCGACAGCAACGTCTGATGTTAAGCCTAACGAGCTGGATGGCGACCCGATGAGTTTTGCTCAGTACGAGCAAAAGATAAAACAACAGCCAGAGCAATCGGAAGAACCTGCGGAAGCTGATGATAATGCGCTACCGACAGCCGAAGAGCTGGCACTGCAGATTGAGCAGTTATTGGCGCAAGTCGCCGATCCCGCTGCACAGCCACAAGCGGCGTTGTTAGTGAGCGGCCAGTTAGCGAATGGTCAGTTAGCAAATGGTCAAGCGGAAGCCGCTAAAACTGAAGCGTTAGCGTTGGCCCAGCAAGTGCTGGCTGCTTCAACTGCGACAGTTGCTCAACCGTTATCGGCGATGAACCCATTACCTGGCCAAGCGTTGTCAACAGGAGCAGATAAAGCGGCTCTGCTGGAAAGCGCGCAGCAATTTCTGACTCAGAACTCGGATTCTTTTGCTCAGGCAAAAGTGGGGGACGGTTCTTTTGCGTTGGCGAAAAATGCCGTGATGTCGCGAGATGGATCGCTACTGTCTGCAGATAACCCAATGACGATGAATGAGACTGCACTGATGGATAAATTAGCCAACACGCTGCTGCCTACCTCATCCGCCTCGCCACTCGCGATGAATGTGGCGAATAATATCAATAGCAATACCGGCCAGGCGCTTAACGGCCAGAGTCCGTCACAATTGGTTGCTGCTTCTTCAAGTGTCAGCCAGCAGTTGCAGGCGAGTGTAGATATTACCAAACCTGAATGGGGGCGCGATCTTGTTGAGCAGCTTCGTTCTCGACTACAGCTGAGCAAAAGTGATCAAATTCAACATGCTCATATACGTTTAGACCCGCCTGAACTGGGGCGTTTAGATGTTAGCCTGCGCATGGATGGTGACAAAGTCTCGGTGCATTTTACTGCGGCACACCCGCAGTTACGCGAAGCATTGGCGACTAATGCCGATCGCCTGCGGTTTGATTTTGACGGTAGCCAGATGCAGTTAACCGATGTTTCGGTTTCAAGTGGTATGTACCAACAGTCGCAACAGCAATCAGGTCAAAGAGATGAACCAGAAATCATGACTAACCAGTTTATAACGGCCAGTGAAAAAACAGATCAGAGGTCAGCAATGGCGACATCTGTTGGCCGTTATGAATCCATGATTTAAATACATTTAAAGGTTTTGCTATGGCTGATGAAGCTAAACAAGAAAATAAAAGTAAAAAGATCCCACTGATTATTGCTGCGGTCGTATTGGTTGTTGCTTTAGCTGGTGCTGGCGGCTGGTGGTATTTCCAGCAACAAGCAAAGAGCATGGCAGTAGAGGTTGAGCCACAAGTGCCAATTGCTGCACTGGTTAAAAAACCGGTATTTCTCGAACTGAAAAAATTTGTGGTGAGTGTTCCGGGTGACGATCGTCTTCATTATTTAATGATGGAAATGTCGGTAATGAGCTACGACCAAGATGAGCTCGATAAGCTACAAGATTTCCTGCCAGTTATTCGTAATGCAGTGATCACATTATTGAGTAAACAGCATTACAACGACCTGACGCAACTCGGCGTGATGGAGCCGCTGCAAATCGCATTGCGCGATAAGCTACGCAGAGTCATGAATGATATGGCGAGCAGTAATGGTATCGATCAAGTACTGATCACCAAAATGGTGATTCAGTAAAGGAGACGGATGTGCACAGTGCAGCAATGTCTTATGACGCACAAGGGCTTCATGCTTATCAAAAAAGCCATCAACTTGGCCAGAAGGCGCGTGAACAGCGGTTAGTGAGCAAACATGCAAGCTTAGTTAAGCGTGTAGTTCGCCATCTTACCGCGCAAGTCACAACGGTGATGTCGTTAGAAGATATGGAGCAAATCGGCCTAATGGCATTGCTCGATATTATTCGTCGTTATTCTGATGAAGATGATGCGTCATTAGAGCGTCTGGCTGTGCAACGGATCCGTGGTGCGATTCTTGATGAGTTACGCCGTATGGATTGGCGTTCGCGCCGTTCACGCCAGAAAAGCCATGAACTACGAGATACCGAGCGGGTTTTAGCTCGTCAGCTTGGGCGCATGCCAACTGATCAAGAACTTGCCGCCGAATTGGATATAGAGTTGGGAGACGTTAAGCAACGTCGGGTTGATACCCAGGCCGAAAGCCTTACCAGTATGGAAGCCTTACAAGAAGACGGTGAGCAATTCTTTGGTTTGAGTTTTCAATGTAACAGCTACGAGCGCGTGGCATTGAAAAAAGCTATGGCTCAGGCCTTAGCGCGTTTATCGGAGCGAGAACAAGTCATGTTGAGTTTTTACTACGAACATGAAATGAACTTAAAAGAGATCGGCTTAGTGTTTGAGTTAACCGAGGCACGTGTTAGTCAGATCCATAAGAAAGCCCTGAAAAGTTTAAACAGTATGTTAACGGATTGGCGAGAGTCAGTTTAGCGGAGTTGTCACATGCAAATTATTATTGGTTTCATTATTGTATTCGGAAGCATTGTCTATGGTTACACCCATGCATCAGGGCGATTATTAGCGCTCTGGCAACCCGCTGAATTTATTATTATTCTTGGCGCGGGTTTTGGGGCTATGGTGATCTCAAATCCACCTTATGTCTTAAAAAACATCCTGACTCGTCTTAAGATGATGTTTGGTAAAGGGTATAGCGAAAATTATTATAAATCAGTGTTAGAGCTGATGTTTGAGCTGCTCGAAATTATTCGTAAAGACGGCATTAAAAAGCTTGATGATCATATCGAGAACCCACAAAACAGTAGCATCTTTAGTAAATACCCAGAAGCGATCCGCTCTAATGTATTAGTCAGTTTTATTACCGACAATTTACGCATGATGGCGATGGGAAAAATGAACCATCATGATCTGGAAGCGGTGTTAGAGCTTGAGCTGCATACCTTAGAAGAGGATTTGAACCGTCCTGCGAAAGCGTTAGGTAAAGTGGGCGAGGCGATGCCGGGCTTTGGTATTGTTGCTGCAGTACTCGGTATAGTGGTAACCATGCAGAGTATCGGTGGTGACCTAGCACTGATCGGAGTAAAAGTTGCGGCCGCATTGGTGGGAACCTTCTTTGGTATTTTAATGTGTTATGGCGTATTCGAGCCTCTTGCTGCCGGCGTTGCGAACCTTGTTAAAAAAGAGATGATGGCAATGCATATGGTATCGGCCATTTTGGTCTCTCAGGCTCAGGGTAAGCCGACGTTACTGGCTTTGGATGCAGGGCGTAAAGTCTTACATACTGAGGTTAAACCCTCTTTTGCCGAGATGGAAAACTGGATGACAGGGCAATAGTCAATCATGAGTAAAGAACCCCATATTATTATCGTTAAGAAAAGGGCGCGAGGTCATCATGATGAGCATCATGGCGGTGCATGGAAGGTTGCTTTTGCCGATTTTGCTATCGCGATGATGGCGTTTTTTATGGTGCTGTGGCTTATGGGGATCACAACTCAGGAAGAGCGGATTGAAATTGAGCAGCGGCTGCAAACCGCCTCTGTTTTTGATAACATTTTCGAAATCACCAACAGCCCACACCCCATTGACTTTGATGGTAATGCTTCTCCATTTGAAAACCCTATCAATAGTAGTACCAATAGTAAAAGAAGGAGTGATACGTCTGTTGCGCAGCAAACTCCTCAAGGAGATGACAAGGCGAGTGCGGGGCGAGGGCCTAAATTAAATTCGATGTTGGCAGGTAAACAGCTTTCAACCGCGCAGCTGACGATGTTAGCTAAAGGGTTGAAAGAGATGGCGGAAGCACTGTCGGCGTCTAATAATATTGTGTTGGAAATTGTACCGCAAGGTCTGCGAATTTTGATCCAAGATGATGATGATCATTTTATGTTTCAGCGTGGTGGCATTGAAATGACCCCTTTCTTTGAAGATATGCTATACAACCTTGCCCCAGTACTGGGCCAAATAAAAAACCGGATGGTGATCAGTGGTCATACAGACAGTATCCCTTTTCATCGCCGTGATTACAGTAACTGGGACTTATCGGGATCTCGGGCATTGAAAGCGCGTCAGGTGTTAGTCGACTCCGGCCTTCCGGTTGCGAATATCCTACAAGTTGCAGCGATGGCTGCACGTATGCCAGTAAATAAACAAGATCCTAAAAGTGGTAAGAACCGTCGCATTGAAATGATGGTTTTAACCAAGGGCGCTGATGATCAACTTGCGCAACTCTTTGGTAAAGATCAGTTAGAGGCGAAAGGCCCTGCTGTTAGCAAAGCACGAAGTTATGCCGAGTCTAACCGCCCGGTGTCACGTCTTGATGTGATGGTGAACTAGCCATAGAGTTTATTTTATGCGAAACCTGAGTCGCCATTGCTTCTCAGGGTCCGCTGCAAGATAATGACCTCATTCTGGCAGTACAGAACTACCACAGCTCACGAAGCCATGGCGCAATATTTGGGCTGGGAATTGAAGGGATTTGCAAGTTATTAAATGTGGATGACCAGATGTTTTCGTTGATGTTGCTGAAAGTATTATGATTTTTTTAAGGAAGACTCGTGCTTCCTTATTTTTATTGGGTTTTTATTGTTTAAATAAAACCTTTTGCATTGTTTTTTTTAAAGTAATTAACTTTTCATGACGGTATCACCATTTGGATATTGTTATAAAAAGGGCGTTACTAATTATTATTAGTGAGTGAAGTAATGACGGTATCGGCGTTTAAAATTGCGGTTGACGATGGTTCAACAAATGTAAAAGTAAGCTGGATTGAAAACAACCAGTTAAAAACCATCGTTTCTCCAAACTCTTTCCGTAAAGATTGGAAAAGTGCAGCGCTGCGACGCGATAAAAAAGTTTATAACTACACCATTGGTACAACAAAATACACTTACGATGCAACGTCAGATAAAGCATTAGCAACGACGCATGTTGATTATCAATACGATGATCTGAATCTGCTTGCTGTACATCATGCATTAATGCAAACCGGCCTAAAACCATGCACCGTTACGTTAGTCGTCACTCTGCCAATTACTGAGTTTTATAACTCAGAAGACTGCCAGCGTAATGAAGAAAAAATCAGCAAGAAACGTGCGAACTTAATGCGTGAAATCAGCTTAAATAAAGGCGAGCTATTTGAAGTTGCTGATGTGGAAGTCATGCCAGAGAGCTTACCTGCAGTGCTATCAACCTTGATAAACTCTGATTGTAATGAATTCTCACGTTCACTGGTTGTTGACTGTGGCGGTACAACGTTAGATATGGGTATTATCGTTGGTCCGTTTGATGATGTTTCCGCTGTTTATGGTAATAACGAAATTGGCGTTTCAATGGTTACAGATGCTGCGCGTAAGGCATTGGCCTCTGCAGATAGCGACTCTAGCTTCTTAGTGGCAAATGAACTGATTAAACGTCGCCATGACTTAGACTTCGTTAAAGAAGTCGTTAACGACGAATCACAGATAAATAACATTCTTGATAAGATTGAAATTAAGATCCAAGAATTGGGTTCAGCAGTTGCTTATGAAGCAAAGAAATTTGCCAAAAATCCTAACCGTGTTTATCTGGTTGGTGGTGGTGCGCCGCTGGTATATGATGCGATTCAAGCTGCTTATGAAGTATTAGGCGATCGTGTGGTGCTGATTAAAGATGCACAGTCAGCATTGGCGCGTGAATTATGCCTATACAATACCGACGTTAAAGAGGTTCACATTGAGCGTGAAACCTTAGTTGAGGTCGAAGATGAGTAGTAATCCGTTAAAGCGAGTTAACTACTCAATTTATCTGGATCCTGTCAATTCTAATGCTGACCGCTATGCGGTTGGCGTTATGCAGGGCTGGGCGAAAGATCGTAAAGAGATGATGTCAGATCCAAGTGCAGGCGTAGCCCTGCATTACAGTCTGCATATGCATAAGAATATTTATCTAGCAGGAATGTTTCTTTACTTACTTAGTCCCGCACTTAGTAATGCCCTTGCAGGATCGTTAACTGAAGAAAGAATTAAGATAGACACGCTAGAACAGCAGTTAGAAAACTGTGGGCTAGCATTACCCTCTACCAAGTCGTCATCGCTTGATACTCATGCATTGATTGATGAGTTGAAGGCAGCGGTAAATATGAAGCCGTTGATGGATGAAATTCAACAGCTCAAAGCAGGGTTGATTGAATCCAATACCGAAACTGCAGCGGTACAAAATGGACTATCAGAAAGTGATATAGCGACATTGCAGCAGAATTTGGCTGCTGAAATAAGAGCGCATAGTCAGCATCGAGAAATCGCTGAATTAAAAGCACTACTGAAAACACAAAATCAGCTGATTAAGTCGCTTTCAAATGGGCAACCATTACCTGAAATTGAAAAGTCTGAACCTGAACTGGATTTATCGGAACAAATTGCGAGTATTCAGAAGGTGAAAAAGAAAGGTATTTTTTAATTGTTATCAATGAAACCGCACCAAAGCGCGTGCTCTGCCAACCGATAATGCCTGAGTCGAAGTAACCTATCAGGTTGCTCATCCATCGTGTTTTTATCGGTGAGTACTGCGTTTTGAATGGGGTGATCCCTCATTTACAAAGTTTGCTCAGACATAGTCTTGAAAAATACATTTCCTCCCCTTATATCTATTGATGAAGAGCAAGACGCCTCAAGTAGGGTCATGTGCTTGGTTTGTCCTTTAAGGAAAACCACTTCATTACTTATATTATTTATATTGCTTCATTAGAAGGATAGGTATTATGCGCAACGTAGATTTCACTCCTCTTTATCGTTCAGCTATTGGCTTTGATCGTTTATTCAATCAAATGGAAAAAAATGTGAGTAATGCAAATACTGGTTACCCGCCATATAACATTGAGCAACAAGATGATAATCACTACCGTATAACAATGGCTGTTGCAGGTTTTGCTGAAAAACAACTCGATATTACACAGCAACAGAATAAACTGATTGTGCGCGGTATTCGCGAAGGTGAAAAAGAAGAACGCCAGTATTTATATCAAGGTATTGCTGAACGTGATTTTGAGCGTAAGTTCCAGCTCGCTGATTATGTCAAAGTTATCGATGCTCAAATGGTGAATGGTTTACTTCATATTGATCTGGAACGAGAGATCCCAGAAGAGCAGCAACCAAGAAAAATAGCCATTAATGGTCGTCGTATCGTTGAGGATGAATAAAGACTAAGTCACTTTATTCATAAAAGAGTAGTGAAGGTCAGCTTATGCTGACCTTTTTTGTATCTATAGGTTTGGTTTGCAAGCTGATCTGCCATTGCTAAAAGATCTGCTATCAATGTTTCATGTGAAACATAGCGAAAGGGAATTGTTGAGCTTTAGTAATGTAAAAAGAATAGGCGGTATTACTATCACCTATTATTCGATTAATTAGCCTTCAGCATACGCCTTGGCAACTTCTTCAGCGATAACCGCAATGCCTTTTTGCATATCTTCGCTACTTTGAACATAGTTCATTCGCAAGCATTCATGACCGTGTTGCCAGTCGTCATCTAAGCCAATAAAAAAGTATTCACCTGGAACAATTAATACTCCACGTGCTTTTAAGCGACAATAGAGTTCCATTGTCGTAATCGGTAATCCTTTAAACCACAACCATAAGAACATCGCGCCTTCGGGTTTATGAATACGAAAACGTGGGTCTGTAATTGCAGTTTGTAACAGCTTTACCGCGTCCTGTGATTTTTGTAAGTAAAAAGGTTTGATGACTTTTTCACTTAAAGTCAGTAAATCATTTCTCTCCATCATCTTATTGATGATGGCCGGACCAACGCTCCCTGGTGCTAAACTGAGAACGCCATTCATATTGGTTATTGCTGTGGTGATTTCTTCACTCGCGATTACAATGCCACAGCGAACGCCCGGTAAACCTAATTTTGAAAGGCTCATACATAGAATGGTATTTTCATTCCAGAAAGGGGTAACATCAGCAAAAATAATATCAGGAAACGGTATGCCATAAGCATTATCAATGATTAATGGAATCTTGTGTTCTTGAGCCAGTTGATCTAAATGGTGAACCTCTTCATCGGTGAGTACATTACCCGTTGGATTCGTTGGGCGAGAGGCGCAAATAACACCGATACTGCTATCGACTTTTAACTCTTTAAAGTCGATGTGGTATTTGAATTGACCGTTATCTAGTAAGGTGATCTCTGGGTGATAAGAAATAAACATATCATCGCTTAATCCTGAATCGCCGTAGCCAATATATTCAGGTGCTAACGGGAGTAATACTTTTTTCTTGCTGCCGTCTGGAAACTCTCCAGCCAGCAAATTGAAAAGGTTAAAGAATGCACTCTGGCTACCGTTTGTTAGCGCAATATTTTTCGCGCTAATATCCCAGCCATACGTGTCACGGAGCAAATCGGCGAGGGCAGTGATGAAGGTATTCTTCCCTTGGGGTCCATCATAATTTGTCATTGCCGCTGTGAGTTCACCCGTACTAACCATCTCTTTGGCTATATCGTTAAAGTAATCCACCATGAAGGGAATTTGTGCGGGATTGCCGCCACCTAGCATGATTGCGTCTGGATTTCTTAAGCCATCATTCAAGTCATCCATCAATTGAGTGATACCTGAATAACGAGCGAACTTATCTCCGAATGTAGAAAACTCCATGTGTACTACCGACCTTAGTGTATTGTTCTAATCATTATTTGTTAAATAAGTGTATAAGTTGTATTCACATTTCAACATACATGATTGTACTGCAGAGGGAAAGAACAAGAAGCAACCAATTTTTCTGGTCTGATGTTTCATGTGAAACAATGGGTTTTATATTTAAATCACTTAGATTTTGCTGAATTTCTGATGGTTATATTTCACTTTAATGCTGTTTCACGTGAAACACAGACATAAAAAACCCCACACTAAAGTGTAGGGTTTATATTCTTTTTGCGGCGAGTTATTTCTGAACTAAAGAAATATCTGCAACTTTTAAGAATTCGTTACGTAAAAGGTTAAGCATCGTTAGACGATTCACTTTAAGCTTTTCGTCATCAGCCATAACCATTACGTTATCGAAGAATGCGTCTACAGGTTCACGTAGCGTTGCTAGCTCAGATAGGGCTTGTTGGTAGTTACCTTCGGCAAATACTGGCGCAAGCGCTGCAATCATCGCTTCTACTTTTTCAGCTAATGCTTTTTCGGCATCTTCAATCAGTAGTGAGCTATCTACGGCCAATGGCAATTCGCCATCAAACTTAGCCAAGATATTACCAACACGTTTATTGGCTGCGGCTAATGATTCTGCTGCATCTAATGAACGGAAGTGGCTCACGGCTTTAACACGCTTATCGAAATCAGCTGGCTGTGTTGGGCGTAATGCTAATACTGCTAGAATTACGTCGACACTATGCCCCTCATCTTGATACCAAGCGCGGAAGCGACCTAGCATAAAGTCGATAACGTCATCTTCCACGTTAGCATTTGTCAGCTTGTCACCAAACTGAGCGCGTGCCTTCGCGACAAGATCAACTAAGTCTAGGTTGTAACCTTTCTCTACGATGATGCGTAGCACACCGAGTGCTGCACGGCGTAGGGCGAACGGGTCGCTACCTTTTGGTGCTTGGCCAATACCGAAGATACCTACTAGCGTGTCAATCTTATCTGCCATCGCGACAGCTGCTGAAACACCAGTACTTGGTAACTCGTCACCTGCAAAGCGTGGCATGTACTGTTCATATAACGCTAATGCTACATCTTCAGCTTCACCATCATGGCGAGCGTAATGCATGCCCATCACACCTTGGGTATCGGTAAACTCGAATACCATTGATGTCATTAGGTCACATTTGGCTAATAGGCCAGCGCGTTTAGCATTTGTTACGTCTGCATCGATTTGCTCTGCAATGTAACCAGCAAGCTCAGTAATACGATCGGTCTTATCTTTAATCGTACCAAGTTGCTTTTGGAAGATAGCCGTTTCTAGTTCAGGAAGGCGATCAACCAATGGGCGTTTACGGTCTGTTTTAAAGAAGAATTCAGCATCCGCTAGGCGAGGGCGAACAACCTTTTCATTACCTTCGATGATCTGACGTGGGTCTTTCGACTCAATGTTTGTCACGAAAATAAACTTAGGAATTAGGTTGCCTTCAGCATCGTAAACCGGGAAGTACTTCTGGTCACCTTTCATGGTGTAAACCAGTGCTTCAGACGGTACGTTTAGGAAGTTTTCTTCAAATGATGCTGTTAATACAACAGGCCATTCAACTAAAGATGTGACTTCTTCAACTAGCTCATCTTCAAGATCAGCAATGCCACCCACTTCCAGTGCCGCTTTCTTAGCACCTTCAAGAATGATTGCTTTACGTGCTTCGTAATTTGCCATTACTTTGCCACGTTCTTCAAGAATAGCAGGGTACTGATCTGCATTATCAATCGTAAATTCAGCTTCACCCATGAAACGGTGACCACGAATGATGCGTGCAGAGTCAGCACCGAGAATATTGCCTTCGATGAGTTCGTCACCTAACAGCATGGTTAGGGTTTTAACTGGGCGAATAAACTGTATTTCGTTGTTACCCCAACGCATAGGCTTAGGGATCGGCAATTTAGCTAATGCTGCTGCAGCAAGGCCACTGAGTAGTTCTTGAGCTGCCTTACCTTTCACTTCTTGCTTGTACAGTAACCATTCGCCTTTCTCTGTTTTCAGAGTATCAGCTTGCTCGACAGTAATACCATTACCACGTGCCCAGCCTTGAGCGGCTTTCGTTGGGTTACCTTCTGCATCAAAAGCGGCAGAGATAGCAGGTCCACGTTTTTCAACGACGCTATCAGCTTGGCCTGTAGCCAGTGCTGTTACTTTTAGCGCTAAACGGCGAGGCGTTGCAAACCACTCTATACCTTGGTGTACAAGTGCGGCTGCTTTTAACTCTGCTTCAAAGTTTGATGAAAATGCTTCAGCAAGTGTGCGAAGAGCTTTAGGTGGTAGCTCTTCAGTTCCTAATTCGATAAGGAAATTTCTTTCAGTCATGCGACGTCCTTACTTATCTTTTTTGCACATCGGGAAGCCAAGTGCTTCACGAGACGCGTAGTAAGCTTCAGCAACTTGTTTAGTCAGGTTGCGAATACGTAAGATGTAACGCTGACGCTCGGTAACCGAGATCGCTTTACGTGCATCAAGCAAGTTAAACGCATGACCTGCTTTTAGAATACGTTCGTAGGCTGGAAGAGATAACGGAGTCTCTAGTGCCAATAGTTCCTTACATTCTTTCTCGCACTGGTCGAAGAAAGAGAATAAGAAATCTACGTCTGCGTGTTCAAAGTTATACGTTGATTGCTCAACTTCATTTTGGTGAAAGATATCGCCATAGGTTACTTTACCTAGTGGACCATCAGTCCAAACAAGGTCGTAAACTGAGTCAACGTTTTGGATGTACATCGCCAAACGTTCGATACCGTAAGTGATTTCACCTGTTACAGGTTTACACTCAATACCACCAACCTGCTGGAAGTAAGTAAACTGTGTTACTTCCATACCGTTTAGCCAAACTTCCCAGCCAAGACCCCAGGCACCCAGTGTTGGGTTTTCCCAGTTATCTTCAACGAAGCGGATGTCATGTACCTGAGTATCAACACCCAGTACTTCAAGTGAGCCAAGGTATAGTTCCTGAATATTGTCAGGAGAGGGTTTTAGCATTACTTGGAACTGGTAGTAGTGCTGTAGGCGGTTTGGGTTTTCACCGTAACGGCCATCAGTAGGACGGCGTGATGGTTGTACATATGCTGCTGCAATTGGCTCTGGACCTAAAGCGCGAAGACATGTCATTGGGTGAGAAGTACCAGCACCAACTTCCATGTCTAGAGGTTGAACTATTGTACAACCCTGCTTGCCCCAGTAATCCTGCAGTGCGAGGATCATACCCTGAAAGGTTTTAATATCGTAATTCTGCATTGTGAACTTCGCGAGATTAGTGGATGAAAAGTAATATTCCAGTATACCTCGCATGGCTTTTACCGAGTAGGGTTAGTGCGTGTTTTTTATTCGTCTTTGACTCTTTTGCAGGACTATTTTTTTAAACATCGATGTGTTTATATCTCCACTGTGTTTTTTTGACATTATCTTGATGTGCAAAAAATCAGTGTTCATTATAATAGAAGCAGTTTCTGGCTCATTATCTTTAAAATAATGAGTGAGTGGTAGTGATTAGACATCGATCATAAATCGAGAATATGGAATAACAAATGGTGAAGGCAATGGATTTTTCAATGGTATCCAATCAAACATTATCAAAGAATAAAGTATCCAATAAGTGGGTACGTACAGCGGTATTTGCAGTGATGACATCTGTTGTTGCTACTGGCTGTACAACGGTAAACCCATACTCGCGTGAAGAGCAAACTGCGAAATCAACCAGTGGGGCACTTATCGGTGCGATTTCTGGTGCTGTTATTGGTGTGGCTTCTTCAAGTAAAAGTGACCGTGGTAAAGGTGCATTAATTGGTGCTGCATCAGGTGCTGCACTTGGTGGTGGTATCGGTTATTACATGGACGTGCAAGAAACCAAATTACGTCAGCAATTAGAATCGACGGGTATTAGCGTTACCCGTGATGGCGATAATATTGTATTAAACATGCCGAACGAAATTACATTTGGTATTGATCAGTCAGATCTAAGTTCACGCGCTGTTGCCGCGTTAAAGAATGTTGCTCTTGTCGCGAAAGAGTACGACAAGACGCTTATTAATGTTTACGGCTTCACTGATAGCACTGGCTCTGCATCGTATAACCAACGTTTATCGCAGGTTCGCGCAAGTGAAGTGAGTAGTAACTTGATGCGTGGTGGTGTTGCGGCTAATCGTGTTATTACCAAAGGTATGGGTGAAGCAAAGCCAATTGCCTCAAATAAAACTGAGCAAGGCCGTGCTGAAAATCGCCGTGTAGAAATCGTGTTAAGTCCGCTTTCTTAATCTCGATGCTTTTTCTGGTTACCAACTGTTAGCTTAACGGTTGGTAATCTTCTTGCCTTAATCTTCTCTTTTATTCTTGTATCCTTTTATCTCTCTCGTTATTATGCCGTTTCCTTTGGGGAGTAGCCTCTCGATCTATCGAGATAATCGTCAACATACTTGAAGCAAAATCTTCATGGCGATTATGACTCACACTAATCCTACTTTAGTGAGTTTGGCGAGACCATTGGTAAACCAGCATGAACCGGGGTGGGGCATGTACGTTTACCTGTGGTTTTTATAAATATCCTCGCCCCCAAGAGCATGTCGTGAGCGTATTAGCTGTATCTATTACTACTGTTGCCTTAGCTGAAATTGGCGATAAAACCCAACTACTATCTCTACTGTTAGCGAGTCGCTATCGTAAACCTGTACCCATTATTCTGGCTATTTTTCTTGCGACGATTGCTAATCACGCGCTGGCTGCTTGGCTGGGTGTCGTTGTTGCCGACTATCTCACACCTGATGTATTGAAATGGACACTCGTGGTGAGCTTTGTGGTGATGGCGGGTTGGATTCTCATTCCTGATAAACTGGATGATGACGAGAATATTTCTAACCGTGGTCCGTTTGTCGCCAGTTTTATTGCTTTTTTCATTGCGGAGATCGGGGACAAAACCCAAGTCGCGACAACCATGCTAGGGGCTAAATACAGTGATGCGTTATTGCTTGTCGTATTAGGTACAACGGTAGGTATGTTATTAGCGAATGTGCCAGTGGTGTTGATTGGTAAATTATCAGCAGAAAAAATGCCGCTAGCATTGATCCGTAAAGTAACAGCAACCTTGTTTGCTGGCCTTGCACTGGCTGCTGCATTTGGTTTGTAGTGGTTATTGATGTTCCACGTGAAACACGTTCTTATCACGTTAACTACCAGATAGTATGACCTTTTTGTGAATTGTGATGCTGATAGCTGTGTGGAAAAAAACGCCATGATACAGTGATATTACTAGCATGGTGTTTAGTAGGAGGAAGGTATGAACCGGTTTCTCGCTATATCTCCACAGAGTCAGTTTTGGTTGTTTAACACTGCACTTATTCTTAATATTTTAGGGATGGTACTAACGGATATGTGGCTACCGATGGTGGTTGGTGCCATTGTGACAACCTACTTATCGGTCGATGCGCTTGTTCGGCTGCGTTATGTGATTCCAATGAAAAAGGAGATCCGTGACTTACGGCATGAATTAGAAAGTGCGCGCAAAGAAGTTAAAGAAAGCTACGAGTAGGCGATGGTAATCAGATTGTAAACACTAAAAAGGCAGCTCTTAGAGCTGCCTTTTTTAATTTGAACCTTTACGGATTAGAAAGCGGTATGGCAGAGTTTCTGTATCAGCGGCAACCAGTGTGTGATCCATAAAGCGACAAAAGCTTGGTATGTCTCTTGTTGTCGATGGGTCATCTGCAAGTATTAGTAATGTCTCGCCTTCTTCCATTTTTCTAACTGTTTTACGTACCATCATTACAGGTTCTGGACAGCGCAATCCTTGTGCTTCCAAGTTATGTGTTGGGTTTTCAAATAATGCTGTCATAACGATTTCATTCTGCTTTCGAAGGCTTGATCATACTGATGGATAATAATTAATCAATAAGGGTTGGCAAATCAAAGTAAACTGTGTAACTTATTTAACAGGTGTTTAACATTTCTTCTGAAGGATTAGGAGGTATCGAATGCTGACACAGATTGATCGATTAACTATTTATTGCGTGCTGTGCTTTATAACTTTTTGCTCTCTCGTTTTACGCAGCCCCAATGATATGAGTATTTTTGCGCTTGGTGGGTTAATTGCCGCCGCGATCGGACTTTGGTTCGAATTAACCAATTCACCAGAACTCGAAGAGGAAGATGGTTAACTTTCACCTCTTACACTATACATCTACTACACTCTCCCTAGTTTTCTTGGGCTTCCCCGCTTTTTTGCGGGATTTTTTTTATCTGTCCCTTCATAATCTAATTGTCTTGGTAACTGTGCTGTTATCGCTAAGTAAGTGAAGCTTGATATGGAATTAGAAGAAGTCTACCGCCGTGATTTAAATTTATTGGTAGCATTGAAAGTATTGCTTGATGAATGCAGCGTCAGCCGGGCAGCTATACGGTTGAACTTGAGTCAATCGGCGATGAGTCGGGTTTTAGGTCGCCTACGTGATTTGTTGGCTGATCCGCTATTTACTCGGCAAGGGCAGCATCTTATTCCGACCCAGCGTGCATTAGAAATAAATGAATCATTAAATGATCCCTTGGAAGCACTGCGTATTTTACTTACACCAAGTGGCTTTCGACCTGAGTTATGCGATCAACGGTTTGTTATCGCAACTACCGATTATGCAATGCAAACCATTTTACCTTTTGCCTTACCGCGCATTTATGAAGAAGCCCCAAATATCTCATTGAAGTTTGAGCCGTTACAGCATGACCATTTACTTACTCAGCTCACAACAGACGGGTGCGATATGGCAATATGTCGCCCAACCAGTATCGATACCTCATTATGTCGAGATCATCTTGGCTTAGTGAGTGTTTTTTGCATGCTCTCAAGAAACCACCCAATGGCTGATAAAGATCTTACCCTTGATGATTATTTGTCGTTTCCTCATGCAATGATTGCGATAAGCGATGGGGTGAAATCGTTAATTGATGAAGCATTGCGTGGTTACCCCGAGCGGAAAATGGCCTTACGTGCATCGCATTTAGAAGCCGCCCTAGCCATAGTGGATAAGATGCCACTGATCATTACGGTGCCTGCTGATTTAGCGTATTTAGTCGCAGACAGATATGACTTGGTTGTGAAGCCGTTACCCTTTGAATTTGAGCCGTTTGATTATTCACTACTGTGGCATCCACGTTGTGAACACTCTGCTTCTCAGGTGTGGTTGCGGAATCTGATAAAAGAAGAATGCAGTCGCCTTATTGGTCAGCGCATTCGCGATATGGGACTAGCATGAGTAATCTAATGAGGTGAGGAGGTTGTTATTTTTATCTTGCCTCGATAAAAAAGGGCCAGCATAAGCTGGCCAAGGTAGTCTTACTTTTTTCTGATTTGTTGCTTGGCTTTGTTTGAATAAGCCAGTATTAACAGCGGTACTGTTTACAGTTTAATAACGACACGACCCGTTACCTGGCCGTTGGTGATGTCTTCTGCGTACTCGGCTATTTCTTCTAAACTTACTTCGCGACAAGCTTGTTGATAGTAGCTTGCTGGCAATAGTTCAGTGAGTTTCTTCCACGCTTGCTGGCGTTTTTCGAATGGGCAAGATACAGAGTCAACACCTTGTAGTCTTACATTTCGTAGAATAAATGGCATAACAGTTGTAGGTAGATCAAAACCACCGGCTAGGCCGCACGCAGCAACAGCTCCGTTATAATCCATTTGCGCTAGTACTTTTGCGAGTACTTTACTGCCTACGGTATCAACAGCACCTGCCCATAGTTGTTTTTCTAGCGGGCGAGCTGGTTCTTCAAACTCGCTACGTTCAATAATGCGGCTTGCACCAAGCTCTTTCAGCAATGGACCGTTTACTTCGCTTCGACCAGTAACAGCTGCTACTTGATAGCCAAGTTGAGCGAGTAGAGTTACAGCAACAGAGCCCACACCACCACTTGCACCTGTGACGACAACTTCACCCGACTCAGGCGTTACGCCAGCATCGATAAGTGCTTGTACACATAGCATTGATGTTAGACCAGCAGTACCAATCATCATTGCTTGTTTACCATCAAGATTTTCAGGTAGTGGTACTAGCCAATCAGCGTTAAGGCGTGCTTTTTCTGCCATGCCGCCCCAATGTCCTTCACCAACTCCCCAGCCAGTAAGCACAACTGCATCACCAACCTGATAACGATTATCGCTAGACTCGAGTACTCGACCTGTTAAATCGATACCTGGAACCATTGGGAATTGACGAACAATTCGGCCTTTGCCAGTAATCGCTAGACCATCTTTGTAGTTTAATGAAGAGTAATCTACATCGATTAATACATCACCTTCAGGCAGCTCAGATTCATCAACTTGACGAATGCCTGCAATAGTTTTTTTCTCTTCTTGATCAAGAACAAGTGCCTTAAACATAGGTGTGCTCCGAGTATTAATGAAAGGGGGCGTTGAATATGTGCAGAGTGTAGCTTTGATATAACTATGAATGAAATGAAACATTATCATTTTATACATGCTTTTTTTGCATAGACAGATATCGATGATTAAATCTGTGTGTTTTTTCTTCGTAAAAAAGCCCGTGTCATCACGGGCTTTGTTGATTTATTGCTGTTTATGTTGAGTTACACGCGTTCAAATACCGTCGCGATTCCTTGACCTAAACCAATACACATTGTTGCTAAGCCAAACTGAACATCATGATGTTCCATTTGGTTGATCAATGTTGTTGAAATACGTGAACCTGAACAACCAAGCGGGTGACCAAGCGCAATTGCGCCACCATTTAGGTTCACCTTCTCATCAATTTTATCGAGTAAGCCTAGATCTTTAGCACAAGGAAGCGACTGTGCCGCAAAGGCTTCATTAAGCTCAACTATGCCAATATCATCAATACTGAGACCTGCTCGTTTTAGGGCTTTTTGAGTCGCAGGAACGGGTCCGTATCCCATAATGGAAGGATCGCAACCAGCAACAGCCATTGATTTAACACGTGCGCGAATGGTTAATCCTAATTCTTTAGCTCGGTGTTCGCTCATCACCAGCATTGCAGATGCACCATCCGATAACGCTGATGAAGTGCCTGCTGTAACTGTACCGTTAACCGGATCAAATACAGGTCGTAGGTTAGATAGCCCTTCAACGGTTGTTTCTGGACGAATCACTTCATCATAGTCGTAAAGTTTAAGGACACCATTTTCATCATGGCCTTCGAGTGGCAATATCTCATTCTTAAAACGACCTTCAATGGTTGCCGCATGTGCGCGCTGATGTGAGCGTGCGGCAAATTCATCTTGCATCTGACGACTAATACCATGCATACGGCCCAGCATTTCAGCTGTTAGTCCCATCATTCCTGCTGCTTTTGCGACAGATTTTGACATGCCAGGGTGGAAATCTACACCGTGGTTCATAGGTACATGACCCATGTGCTCAACACCACCGATGATGCAGCTTTCAGCGTCGCCAACCATAATGGCACGTGTTGCATCATGCAGTGCTTGCATTGAAGATCCACATAGACGGTTAACCGTTGTGGCGCCCACAGTATGTGGAATACCAGCCAGAAGTGATGCATTACGCGCAACGTTAAAACCTTGCTCTAATGTTTGTTGAACACAGCCCCAGTAAATATCTTCAATTGAATTGGGATCTAGCTGCGGGTTACGACTGATTAACCCTTTCATTAAGTGTGCAGATAAATCTTCAGCACGCACATTTCGAAATGCGCCCGCTTTAGAACGTCCCATCGGGGTACGGATACAGTCAACAATTACTACGTTATTCATTTTAAATCCCTCGTCCTTAAGCGTTTACTTGCTGTGTGTAGTAACTTTCACCTTTAGCTGCTTTTTCTCGCAGGCCGGTAGGTACTTCATAAACGGCACCAAGATGAGCAAACTTATCAGCCATGGCGACATATTCAGCCAAGCCTAGTGTATCGATATAACGGAATACACCGCCGCGGAATGGAGGGAAGCCTAAGCCATAAACCAGTGCCATATCAGCTTCTGCTGGCGTGGCTATAATGCCTTCTTCTAAACAACGAACAACTTCATTGATCATTGGTATCATCATACGCGCGATAATATCATCGCTCGTAAAGTCTGTTGCTGTACCTAAAACAGGGGCAAGTAAGTCTGCTACAGCAGGATCAACATTCTTCTTCGGCTTGCCTCGGCGATCTACCGAATAAGCAAAGAACCCGTTCCCATTTTTCTGACCAAAACGTTGTTGCTCAAACATTACATCAACAGCATCTTTGTAATTTTTACTCATTCGCTCAGGGAAACCTTCAGCCATTACTGCTTGCGCATGGTGAGCGGTATCAATACCAACCACGTCGAGCAAGTAAGCGGGGCCCATTGGCCAGCCGAATTGTTTCTCCATCACTTTATCGATTTGGGTAAAGTCAGCACCGTCGCGTAACAGTAAGCTAAAGCCGGCAAAGTATGGGAATAGCACACGGTTTACAAAGAACCCAGGACAGTCATTGACAACAATCGGCGATTTACCCATTTTGGCAGCGTAAGCGACAACGCGTGAAATTGTTTCTTCTGAAGTGTGTTCACCACGGATAATTTCGACGAGAGGCATACGATGGACGGGGTTAAAGAAGTGCATGCCACAGAAATTTTCAGGACGCTTTAGGGATTGTGCCAATAAATTAATAGGGATCGTTGAGGTGTTAGAAGCGATAACCGTTGTATCTGAAACATTGCTTTCAACTTCAGCTAAAACTGCCGCTTTAATTTTGGGATTTTCAACAACCGCTTCTACGACAACATCGGCGTCTTCCGCACCTGCGTAATGTAGGCTAGGGGTAATCCCTGATAATACTTTAGCCATCTTAACGCCATCAATTCGACCACGTTCAAGTTGCTTGTTTAGTAATTTTGCTGCTTCCGCCATGCCTAGATCAAGCGACGGTACAGCGATGTCTTTCATTAATACCGGTACACCTTTTAAGGCTGACTGGTAGGCAATACCACCACCCATAATTCCAGCACCTAATACAACCCCTTTCTTGGCTGGCTGGCCTTCTTTCGCTGCTTTTTTGGCTTTGCCTTTTATGTACTGATCATTAAGGAAAATCCCAACTAACGATTGGGCGACATCTGTTTTGGCTAATGTGATGAAGTGCTTATTTTCAACGGCCAGTGCTTCATCACGAGACATCCGTGCTGCGGCTTCAATGGTAATAACTGCGGTCATTGGGGCTGGGTAATGTTTTCCCGCCACTTGAGCCACCATTGCTTTTGCCATTGTAAAGCTCATTGTCGCTTCAATTTTATTGAGCGTTAATGGTGCTTTCTTTTGTGCTCGACGTTTTTGCCAGTCGAGTTTTCCTGCAATTGCGTCTTTTATCATGGATAACGCAGCATCTTTTAAAGCTGGTGGTGCAACAACTGCATCCACAAGTCCAAGCTTTAGTGCATCTTGGGCTTTTTTATCTTTACCTGCAGTGATGATCTCCATTGCTGAGTCAGCACCTAAAAGGCGAGGTAAACGAACCGTTCCTCCAAATCCTGGCATAATTCCAAGGCGAGTTTCTGGTAAGCCAATACGCGCAGTGGTATCAGCTAAACGAAAGTCTGTTGCGAGAACACACTCACAACCACCACCCAGTGCATGCCCATTAATTGCCGATAATGTTGGCACAGGCAGATCTTCCAACTTATTGAAAATATCGTTGGCACGGGTTAGCCATTGCGATAACTCTTCTGCTGGTTTAGCAAATAAACCGAGAAATTCTGTGATATCTGCACCGACAATAAAGGCATCTTTATCAGATGTTACTAATAAGCCTTTTAAATCGGATTGTTGATAAAGAGCATTTAATGCCTCATTAAGACATTCTAAAGTTTTTAGATCGAATTTATTAACAGCACCTGGAGCGTTGAGATTGAGTTCCGCAATACCATCATCCAGATAACGAACGGATAGGGTTTCACCTTGGTAAATCATGTTCTATCTCCGTGAATTCTGATTCTATGCCAGATTTGACTTAACTGGTTTGACCTGTTGTGGGTTAAATATTAGTCTGGACTTGTTATGAAACTATTTCAACACTTATTTAAAACAATTGTTTAACTTTTTGTTGCGCTGTTCGTCACATAACGTTTAGTGTGATAATTTTTTATTGATAATTAATGGGTTGCTAAAACTTCTCTATTTTTAGTATGAATTTTATGACTAGGTGCAATGTTATGGTTATGTTATTTGGTGGTGGCAGTATGTATAGTTTCGTTCTAGGTCTTACTAATGTGAGGTGGGTGGCAATCCGTGTTGTTACTTCTTACTAGTAATAGTTTCATCTATATATAGAGGCGATATTTTCATTCCCATACTGTTTTATGTTGTTTCTCTCTATTGGCTGGTAGTTGGCAGGCAGATTTGAATTTGTTGTGGTACGTGTTGTGGTATCCTGCGCGATTATTTACCGGATTTTGTTTGTGGCTTTTGAATGGCAGTATTTGAACCCTATTTAGTACCAGCAGCAGACGCTGGTTTTGAAGAAGAGATTAAAAAGAGTCGTTTCATTACGTATCTCGCACATACACCAAGTATTGAAGCTGCAAAGGCATTTGTTCAACAGGTTAAAACTAAACATAGCGATGCTCGGCATAATTGCTGGGCTTTTGTCGCTGGTCGTCCTTCAGACTCAATGATGTGGGGCTTTAGTGATGACGGTGAACCGTCAGGCACTGCTGGAAAACCAATACTGGCTCAATTAACAGGCTGTGGTGTGGGCGAAATAACCGCAGTTGTAACTCGCTACTCGGGCGGTATTAAGCTTGGTACTGGCGGGTTGGTAAAAGCATACGGTGGTGGCGTTCAACAAGCCTTAACTGTGCTGCAAACCAAAGAAAAGATAATAACCTCAGAACTCAGCTTGAGCTGTGAGTATAATCAAGTGTCATTGGTCGAAACGTTGCTGACTGAATATTCGGGTGTACAACTTCATGCCGAGTATGGACATCAAGTTGACATGATATTTGAACTTGATAATCGTGACGTTGAAGCATTCAGTGCCAAGCTTAAGAATCGTAGTGGTGGGCGCATTATCCCAACTTCAGATTTAGACAAATAACCCCATAAAGGATGAGAGCCACTAAAGGCCATGCAATTTCGATCTATAATTAGAATCGTCGGGCTACTGCTCGCGTTATTCAGTGTCACTATGCTAGCTCCTGCTCTGGTAGCGTTTATTTATCGAGATGGTGCAGGCTTCCCATTTGTTGTTACCTTCTTTCTGCTATTTACTGGCGGTGCTTCTTTATGGCTACCGAATAGACATCATCGACGTGAATTGAAAGCGCGTGATGGTTTTCTAATTGTGGTGCTGTTCTGGACCGTAATCGGTAGTGCAGGTGCTGTGCCTTTTATATTATCTAAAACGCCTGATCTTTCCATAACTGATTCTTTCTTTGAATCCTTCTCTGCTCTGACGACAACGGGCGCAACCGTGATTGTTGGGTTAGATGATTTACCTAAAGCCGTCCTCTTTTATCGTCAGCTTTTACAATGGTTTGGCGGGATGGGGATCATCGTATTAGCTGTGGCTATTTTACCCGTTTTGGGCATCGGTGGTATGCAGCTTTATCGGGCGGAAATTCCAGGTCCAGTTAAAGATAGCAAGATGACCCCGCGTATTGCTGAAACAGCAAAAGCCCTTTGGTATATCTACCTTGCCTTAACAATCAGTTGTGCTGCCGCATTTTGGATGGCTGGGATGAGTGTTTTTGATGCCATCGCTCATAGCTTTTCGACGGTAGCTATTGGTGGCTTCTCGACTCATGATGCCAGTATGGGGTATTTCAATAGCCCGACCATCAATATGATCACTGTGGTTTTCTTGCTTATTTCTGCGTGTAATTTTTCTCTGCACTTTGCGGCCTTCGCAAATGGTGGTATCCATTTACGAACTTATTGGCGAGATCCTGAGTTTAGAGCTTTCTTCGGAGCTCAATTTATATTGTTTGCGATTTGCTTTGCGATGTTATTACAGCATCACTCTTATGACTCTTATTACGATGCTTTTGATCAGGCGCTATTTCAAACAGTATCGATATCAACAACTGCAGGCTTTACCACGACTGGATTCTCAGATTGGCCCTTGTTTTTGCCTGTTTTGTTATTGTTTTCTTCTTTTGTTGGTGGCTGTGCTGGTTCAACCGGCGGTGGAATGAAAGTAATTCGTATGTTGTTACTTTTCTTGCAAGGTGTGCGTGAGCTTAAGCGTCTTATTCACCCCCGTGCTATTTATACAATTAAAGTGGGCAATAAAGCGTTACCTCAACGAGTGGTTGATGCTGTGTGGGGGTTCTTTTCTGCTTATGCATTAGTATTTGTTGTCTGCATGTTGGCTTTGATTGCTACCGGAATCGATGAGCTAACGGCATTTTCAGCAGTAGCTGCAACATTGAATAACCTTGGACCTGGCTTAGGCGAGGTTGCGGTACATTTTGGTGATATTAATTCATCGGCTAAGTGGGTGTTAATTATTTCGATGCTATTTGGTCGCTTAGAAGTATTTACCCTGCTGGTTTTATTTACGCCAACCTTCTGGCGAAACTAAGGAGAGACTGTGGAAAAGGTTCTATTTCTTCATTCCAGTAACGATGGTCAAACGATTAAAATTTTCAAACACATTGAAGAACAGCTTGGTAGTGAGTATCAATGTGAGGTTATTGATCTTCATCAGTCTCCCAATATCGATTTCTCTCTTTATGATCGTATATTGATTGGAGCTGCTGTTCGTTATGGTCACCTAAATAAAAAGTTATACCAATTCATTGATCAAAATAGAAAGCAGCTTGATGAATCGAAAGTCGGATTCTTCTGTGTGAACCTTACAGCACGTAAAGAAGGGAAGAATACACCTGAAACCAGTGCGTATATGAAGAAGTTTCTTTTAAAGTCACCATGGGTTCCTACATTACAGGCTGTTTTTGCTGGAGCGCTGCGCTATCCACGTTATAACTTGTTAGATCGCACTATGATAAAGCTAATAATGAAGCTTACTGGTGGAGAAACGGATACGTCAAAAGAGGTGGAATATACAGATTGGAACAAAGTGTCTGAGTTTTCCGCTGAATTTAAACGGTTCTAAGCTGGGGGAATAGACGGTTTGTTCGCTTTTTGTTCATTATGGCTCTTTTGAGTGGAATTGTAGAAATAAGGCTTGCTTCGATCGGTTTACTCCCTATAATGCCGACCTACCGATACGGAGAGCGGCTTCTAATAAGGAGTTAGCAACATAACGGTATTGCGGGAATTTAAAACGAACTGAGTTGAAAATAGTGTTTGACACTTCAGTTTAATTCGCTAGAATGACCGTCTACTTCAAGATAAGAGCGAAACGCTTAAAAGCATCACTTTTAGATTGAAGTATTGTTCTTTAACAATTTGACCATGCAATCTGTGTGGGCACTCGTGAAATTTTAAGTCGAAAGATTTATCAATGAACTGAGTGACCTTAATCATCGCAAGATGACACAGTCAATTTATGCTT
>PJEL010001175.1_pt1 | contig 27691 bp, 29 predicted proteins | sample 1853271 | NCBI WGS metagenome assembly PJEL01 (sample SAMN08108733, study PRJNA415343) | Invertebrate metagenome, whole genome shotgun sequencing project. | host: Globobulimina | place: Sweden: Gullmar Fjord | collected 2015-08 | reverse complement strand
TATTCGGTGGTGCCGGTGTTGGTAAAACCGTAAACATGATGGAACTTATCCGTAACATCGCAATCGAGCACAGCGGCTACTCAGTATTCGCAGGTGTTGGTGAGCGTACTCGTGAGGGTAACGATTTCTACCATGAAATGAACGAATCAAACGTACTAGATAAAGTATCTCTAGTTTACGGTCAGATGAACGAGCCTCCAGGAAACCGTTTACGTGTTGCCCTAACTGGCTTAACAATGGCTGAGAAGTTCCGTGACGAAGGTCGTGACGTTCTTTTCTTCGTTGATAACATCTACCGTTACACACTAGCGGGTACTGAAGTATCAGCACTTCTTGGTCGTATGCCATCAGCGGTAGGTTACCAGCCTACACTTGCTGAAGAAATGGGTGTACTTCAGGAGCGTATCGCTTCTACTAAGACTGGTTCAATCACTTCAATCCAAGCGGTATACGTACCTGCGGATGACTTGACTGACCCATCACCAGCTACAACCTTTGCTCACTTAGATGCAACAGTTGTACTATCTCGTGATATCGCATCAAAAGGTATTTACCCAGCGATCGATCCACTAGATTCAACGTCTCGTCAGCTTGACCCTCAAGTAATTGGTCAAGAGCACTATGACGTTGCACGTGGTGTTCAAACAGTAGTTCAGCGTTATAAAGAACTTAAAGACATCATTGCGATTCTAGGTATGGATGAATTATCTGAAGAAGATAAGCAAACTGTATCTCGCGCTCGTAAGATTGAACGTTTCTTATCTCAACCTTTCTTCGTTGCAGAAGTATTTACTGGTTCTCCTGGTAAATATGTATCTCTTAAAGACACAATTGCTGGCTTTAAAGGTATCTTAAACGGCGATTATGATGACCTACCAGAACAAGCGTTCTACATGGTTGGTTCGGTTGAAGAAGCTTTAGAAAAAGCTAAATAAGCATACCTAATTAGGAGCGTACAATGGCTGCAATGACTGTGAACCTTGACTTAGTAAGCGCAGAGCAGAAAGTATTTTCTGGTCTTGTTGAAACGTTACAGGTAACAGGTAGTGAAGGTGATTTGGGTATTTACCCAGGTCACGCGCCTTTACTTACTGCCATTAAACCTGGCATGGTACGCGTAGTGAAACAGCACGGTGAAGAACAGTTCTTCTACGTTGCAGGTGGTATTTTAGAAGTACAACCTAGCAGTGTTTCTGTGTTGGCCGATATCGCAATAAGAGCTGAAGATCTTGATGAAGCAGCTGCACTTGAAGCGAAGAAAACAGCGGAACAGCAATTAGCTGATTCTGGTGCAGACTTTGAATATGCAGAAGCTACAGCAGAGCTTGCTCGCGCTATCGCACAATTACGTGTTATCAAACAAATTCGTAAAGGCTAATTCAGCTTCCTTACAGATGTTTTTGAAAACCCAGCTTAGGCTGGGTTTTTTTATGTCTGAATGGCGTAAATAGCAAAATTATTAATGCTATTTTTTACACTCTATCTCGACAGTTTTTGGATACCATATTGGACCAAAAGAGTTAGCAACTGTAGATGCAAGCCCATTTATAAAGGTTTGTTCAGTTTTTACACTTACCCATTCTTTTTCAGCGCATTCTTCCGATAAATTAACAGGTTTACTTAATTCATAAAGGCTAAAGGCGACATTGTGATGCCATTTTGCGGTTTTAGTTTTATTTACCGATGTTGCCGGACCATTGTCGAATTGAATGGTAGTGCACCCGACTGCTGTTAGAGCTAAACAGGCTAGAAGTATTGTTTTCATCGTATTTCCTTATTCACACCAGACTTTAGCTGTGTGTGGTGAGTAGATTCCAAATGTAATAAATGTAAACAAAGCATTTTCACCAGTTTGCAATGTTTGCATTTGAACGGGCTCTTTATCTACGCAGACACTCTTCACGTCAACACGGTCTTCGCCAACCAAACCCCATAAAAAGAATGGAATGTTCTTTTCAAAAGTCGGAGGGGAAACTATTTTACTTTGCTTTTGGGGATGGACAGTCATAGTAGTACAACCAGATATTAAAGTGGTTGCTACTAGTCCAAGTAAGATCTTTCTCATTATTCTTCCTTGTTAGTACATGATTTTATTATTAATAGATATTGCCACAAAATAATCTCATGGAAATTTATAAATTGTAAACAAATAAAACTTCCCTTTTTCTAAAAATTGTAATAAAAACGCCACAGATTTGTCGCAAACAATCTATATAACTAGCCAACGCAAAGTTGGCAATTCGTTTATTTCAAAAATTGATAGGTGGATTAATATGGAAAACATCGGTGCAGGCAAATACAACTACTATGACGATCATAACTTTCCACATGGTTTTCGTCGCAGTGGCGTATTTACAATACGTGAGGCTGAGTATTTAGAGTCTCATGGTCATACATTACGTGAACTTGAGTCTAAGATTCGTACTCCTGAAAATGAAGATGAGAAACACTTTCAACAGGCCGTATGTGAAGGGTTAGAAAGCCAAAGTTTCGCAGTAAAAGCTTGGAGTAAGTATAAGCAAGCAATAACAGCGCGTTCACAACGCATATTTCTCTCCAGACACGACGGAAACAATTCTTTTTTATCTACAGATTTTTAAATATATAGCTGTATATCAGTTGGAATTTCCGTAAACTTGTTTATAGCAAATATACGAGGGAATTCAGCATGAGTCACAATATAGCTACTATGCCTCAAAGAGAACAAGACGCTATTCAACACGACCTAATGGCGTCTTTTTGGGCTTATAAAGAGAAGCGAGGCTTAATGAGCCGACCAGAAATTATCAAATACATCCACCAGCACTTCCTAGAAGCCGACCTTCAGCAGCATCTAATGGATCGCTACGAATATTTTAAGTCTGTGTAACCAATAAGTTAAGTTCCACATGGAACCTAATTACCTGATGTAATTAAACTTATGAACGAACAATACGTTAAAATTTGGAAAACCATTCAACTAATACCTGTTGGTAAAGTTAGTAGTTATGGTCAAATTGCTGATTTAGCTGGGTTACCTGGACGAGCAAGGTTAGTTGGAAAGTGTCTTAAGTTTGTTCCAAGCGGAGGCTTAGATAATAAACCAGTACCTTGGCATAGAGTCATTCGATCTAGCGGTGAAATAGCTTTCTCACCTGGTAGCGACGAATTTGCTAATCAGAGAGCCTTGTTAATTGACGAAGGCATCACGGTTAAAGGTAAAAGAGTCAGCATCAAAGAATTTGGTTGGGTGGTAGATTTAGAAAATATTTTATTTATATTGCCAGATCACTAGAACTTTATAAAACCAAACCAAACCAAACCAAACTCAAACAGTTTGTTCCGATTTAACCTTCACTTCCGATTTCATCTAGTAATATGAAGTTTATAGGTTAGACTCAATACAATACTAATTCAGTTAATGGGCCGTTAAATGGAATTAAATGAGTTTCAACAAGCTAGGTTGTCACGCGATCCTAGGTTTGATGGTGTGTTTTATGTCGCGGTTAAAACAACGGGCATTTTTTGTCGTCCTATTTGTCCAGCAAATGCGCCCAAAGAGCAAAACGTTGAGTATTTTCAAACGGCCAATGAAGCTTTGGTTTCTGGCTATCGACCATGCTTACGATGTCGTCCAGAGTCAGCGCCATTCTCTCCAGCTTGGAATGGAACACAAACAACCGTGCAGCGTGCCTTAAATATTATTCATGAACAGGGTTTTCATGATTTAAAGTTGAGTGAGCTAGCCGAGCGTTTGGGTATTACTGATCGTTACCTAAGAAAGTTATTCGTAGAGAAGCTTGGTGTATCTCCAAAACATTATGTGCAACATCAACAAGTGTTATTTGCTAAGTCTCTGCTTCATCAAACACATATGCCAATTCAAGACGTAGCATTTGCTAGTGGCTTTAATAATGTGAGGCGGTTTAATGACAGTTTTAAAAAGATAACCACTAAAACACCTTCAGAAGTTCGAAAACATCCGGTCAGCGATGCTCCAATTCGCCTTCAGTTAAATTACCAACCGCCTTTTGATTGGCAGCACTGGCATGACTTTGTGGATTTTAGAAAAATTGAGGGTATGGAGCATGTGGGTAGTAGCTCATATGGTCGGACTTTTTATTGGCCGTCAGATAGTGGGTATATTAAAGGCCGGTTTAATGCCGTTCACCGACCAGATAAACAAGGCTTTAACGTAAGTATCGTTATAGATGATGCAAAACACTTATATTCTGTTGTTCAAAAAATTAGACAAGTTTTTGACCTGAACGCTAATGTAGGAGTGATCAGCAAAGCGCTGCAATCCTCCGGTATACCGGAGCATAACCTAAGCGCAGGTATTCGAATTCCTAGTTGTTGGAGTGTTTTTGAAGCTGGTGTTCGGGCCATATTAGGACAACAAGTGTCTGTTAAAGCGGCTACAAACTTATTAAATCAACTTGTTGAACAGTTAGGTGACAAAGAGGTTGTCAACGGAGTCGACTATCGATGGTTTCCAACACCTCAGCAATTGGCGAAGTCTAGATTATTGTTTTTGAAAATCCCGGAAGCAAGAAAGCAAACCTTAATCCGACTCGCTAAGTTTTGTATAGATAACCCGGATACTGATCCAGAACAGTGGCTCGAATTGAAAGGCATCGGCCCTTGGACTGTTGAATATGCAAAAATGCGAGGTCAGTCGAATACTGACATATGGTTAGATACCGACTTAGGTATTAAAAAAGCATTGGATATATTCCCTCTAATTGAACCGGCTAAAGCCTCTCCTTGGCGGACGTATTTAACTTTTAATATGTGGAATATGCTATGAGTGTTGTGAATCAACCTATGCCTGAGAAACTTGCCACAAGGTGGATTGAAACGCCTATAGGCGCTGTTGAAATAGGTATTAATTTAGACAGTGAAGTTCCTTCATTATGGTATGTCGAAATTGTGGCAACAGAAAACCTTAGAGATCCTAAAAACCAAGATCAGCACCCTATTCTTGATTTAGCACAAGAACAATTGTCCAAATATTTTCGTGGCGAAGAAACAAACTTTTCCGACTTGTTAGCCCATCAAAGTAATTACGGGACCGCGTTTCAGCAACAAGTATGGCAAGCGCTAACACAAATCCCTTGCGGGCAGACGTGGTCATATGGGGAGTTAGCGAACTTTATTAGCAACCCCAAAGCAGTTCGCGCTGTAGGAGCGGCTAACGGTAAAAACCCGCTAGCCATTGTTGTGCCCTGCCATCGAGTGATTGGGGCTAATGGGACGCTTACAGGCTACGCTGGTGGACTTGATAACAAACAAAAGCTGTTGTCATTTGAAAGTAAGGTAACTGGAGATTAATAGCCAGTTTGACTGCAACTTACGTTAGTAAAGCAAATAGCTCCAAAGAGTGATCGTTAAAACACTTAAAATTGTCGAAAACACAACAGTCGTAGCACTTATGCCCTCTTGAACTCTATGTTTTGTTGAAATGATAAATGCATTAACGCCAGTAGGGCTCGCGGTTAATAGTACGACAATTAAGGTTGCCTCAGCATTAAGCAAGAATACAAAAGTTGCCAATAAATAAACAGTGCCAGGTAATACAATAAGTTTTACGCCACTTAATAGTAAAGCTTCACTACGATTGCCTTTGATAGGTAAAAACTTGATTGATGCGCCTAAGCTGAATAAAGCTAAGGGGATTGCTGATGTTGATAACATGTCTAATGGTTCTAAAATAACAGTTGGAATTGTCACCCCTAAAACATTACACAATAAACCGGCCGTTATACTCATAACTAATGGGTTCTTTAAACTATTCACCACATTTTTTATTGTTATTGAGCTTATGTACAATTCGGTAATGATAAACAACATGGCGCTATGAAAAGCAATTAATACAAAGCCTTGCCCTGCTGTTTCTGCGCCAAGCAGTCCTATAAGTACTGGAATTGAGATTAATACCGTATTTGAATAAGTTGCTGCTAAAGATGAAACCGAGGCATTTGCATTGCTTCGCTTAAGCACTTTAGTCATAAAGTAGAATTGAGCAAAAAATACCACCAGCATACCCAAATATAAAGCGGCAAACCAAGTCCAAGAAAGCCCAGAGGATAAATTAGTTTGTGAAGTGCTTTTAAACAAAAAAAGTGGGATGAGTAATGAAAAGCAAACTGAAGACAAGGCCTGAACTTGTGCTTGTTTTAGCCAGTTAACTTTTGCTAACAAAAAGCCTAAAAAGCAAATGATAGCCAAGGGTAATATAACGGATAAAGTGATCAATTAATAAAGCCAGTATTCAACAAAAAGACCAAGGAAGATAATTAGCCCAACATAGTGGTTATCCAAGAAGGCTTTAAAACACTGCGTTTTGTCTCTTTGCCTACAATTCCACAGCTGTTTCAAAAATAAAGTGGCCACTGCAGCTAACGCAAACGTCATAGGCCAATGCCAGTGCAAATAAACATGCAATTGTGCAAATAACCATAATGTTGAAAGTTGCAACATCGCAATCACCAATAAGTCATTTTTACCAAAGGCTATTGCTGTCGATTTAACGCCAATTTTTAAATCGTCGTCTTTATCAACCATTGCATAATACGTATCGTAAGCTACTGTCCAAGTTAGGTTTGCCAAATAAAGAATCCAAACTTCGATAGGAAGATCTGCTTGTACTGCCATAAATGACATTGGAATTGCCCAGCTAAATGCTGCACCCAACACAATTTGTGGGAAGTGGGTATACCGCTTCATAAATGGATAAGCTGAAGCTAGAAGTAATGCGCCTATAGACAAAAATATAACTTCTTTATCAAGCGTTAATACCAATAAAAATGACGCGACTATTAATACAAAAAACAGTTGTAGTGCTTCTGTAGGAGATACCTTTCCTGCAGGAATAGGCCTCATGGCCGTGCGTTCAACATGACCATCATAATGCCTATCGGCATAGTCATTAATAACACAACCGGCTGAGCGCATTAATATAACGCCGGCAGTAAAAACTAATAGATAATGCCAGTGAGGAACTCCAAAAGAAGCAATCCATAGGGCCCAAAGCGTTGGCCACAACAACAGATAAATCCCAATAGGCTTGTCTAGCCTCATGAGCTGGTGGTAAGAAGGATAATTTTTAAAGGATAATTCCCAGCGCACTACTTATTCCTCACTACCGTTAGTTAACAAAGGCAAAAAGCATTCATTAACAATCAGTGGTTTGTTATTTAAATTAAATGTTGAACGGCGAATAAAACAAACATCTGTTAAAGCTTGGCCCAATTTGTTTTGTATAAATGAGCCAAGCGCGGAAGAGTCAGACACAGTGCTTACTTCTATATGTCCACGCTGCGTTTCTTTGCTCTGAAATAACACTTGCCCAAGAGATTGATTACCCAACTCAGCCAACCTAGACTCTGTACCCACAATGGTTGATTCAGGTATTATAGTTTGGGCATATATTAAAGGCTTGTCGCCTTGCTTTAGTAATACTTCGCGTATTAGAGCGACGCTATCTTTTGTATTTAATTGCTGTTGAGTTTTCTCATCAATAGCCTGATAACACTGATTTAAAACTTCTACTGAGAATGCGGTACCAAGTTCTTTAATTTTTACAGTAAGAGAGCTTTCACTACAGACCCAACTTTTAAGTCCTTTATTTGCCGCTAGCGATTGACTATTGTTGGCTAACTGCCAATTGGTTGGTAATTCAATAGGAAACAAAATTTTAATCTCAATTTGATTAGAACGGCTATGGTAGCAAAAATTATTGCTAGTTCTCAAAATAAAAGCTGGTAGAACCTATATAATTCACTAAAATTACCGCTAAATCATAAAAACAAAGGATGCTCGTTTTGTTACGTATTTTTATCGCTATTATTGTATTAGCTAGTTCATTAAGCCTTCATGCAGCCGGTGAAAAACCAAATGTTGGTTATTACGGTTTTGAACCGGACATCATAACAAATTATGTAAGTAACAAACGTCGTATTGGTTTTGTTAGAATTACCGCAGAATTAATGGTTGAAGATGTTCAAAATGTGCCAGCCGTAGAGCACCATGCACCGCTGCTTAGAGACGCAATGATTGATATTTTGATTCGTCAGCCTGAGCAAAAAGTAAAATCAATGACCGGCAGAGAAGAAATCAGAATCTTGATTTTAGAGAAACTTAAAGAACTGATGAAGAAAGAAACGGGTCAGCCAGTTATTAAAGACTTAATATTTACCAAGTATTTGTATAGTTAACGTGTATCTAAATTTAAATTAAAAAAGGAGCCTTGGCTCCTTTTTTATTAAGTGGCGCGAACCGTTAGTTTGTTGTACTAAACAGTTTTTACTGATCTTTTGACGAGCAATAAGCCTAGTAACATACCAGCAAGTAACCCACCTAAATGAGCCCAGTTCGCCATTGGAATAGGCAGCACATCTACAAAACCCACTAACATCCATACAATTAAAAAGACAAAGAGGTTGTTAGGCAGATATAGCCTAGTTGACTTGTGCACAGTGCCACAAACCCAGACAAAACCAGCTAGCGCGTAGTTAACACCAGATAATCCGGCAAACTGATCGTTGACTAATAAAACTTGCAAAACATTTGATGCTAGCGCACTAATCAAAAAAACTTGTATTAACGTTTGATAACCAAGAGTTTTTTCTACCCTTCCACCTAAGTACCACCACCACGCTAAATTAAAAAGTAAATGTACGGCACTAAGGTGCATTATTGCAGGTGTGATGAGGCGGTATGGTTCCGTCCACAGCCAATCAAATTTAAGCGCAAAGAATACTTCTCTATACCAGCCTAAATAAGACAAAACAAAAATTAGAATACAAAGACCTGCTATTAGGCGAGTAAAAAAGCCGACACTAGACCAGATGTTCGATAAACCTAAACTTTGATTTGCTGATGATTGAGCCGGTTCAGCAAGTTGCCATGACGCATTTAAATACTCTTCTCTATTAGGGTTCGAGATAAAGTTATTAAAAGCGAGTTCCACTTCCTGTGCATCTTGCTCAGGTGCATAAATGGTATAGGTAATTAAACCGCTATCATGCCGTTCATCAACACGGAAGGTTAGGTTTTTAACTTTTAGGTAATCACAAAAGGCTAAGCATGCTCGCTGTGACCCTAATTCGCCAATGTAAGTCATTGTTAATTGTCAGTGCTAACAAATGGGAAGTTTTTACGCCACATTTCAAAACCACCGTCCACACTATAAACATCATCAAAGCCTTGCTCTACTAAGTACTGAGCTGCGCCCTGAGAACTATTGCCGTGATAGCAAAAAACTAAAACTGTTTGGTCAAAATCATTTTGCTGTGTAAATGAGTGCAAAGTTCCGTTTGTAAGGTGGAACGACCCTTCTACATGTGCAGCAGAAAAAGATTGTTCATCTCTGATATCAACAACGATAGCTGAATTGTCGGCTATTAATTTTTGGGCATCGACGATATTGATATGTTTAAAGTTAGACATAGAAATTCCTGAAAAAATTAAAATTATTCATCATAATACGAACCAATTTAACCGATTATAGATTTGTTATGGCCTCATTAAAAATTAATTCGTTAGAATCGTTAGAAAAACTCTGCCAAGACTTTATGAGCAAGCAAGTTGTTCATGATACTGCACATGATATTAATCATATAAAAAGAGTCGTTAGTAATGCAAAGTACATTGCTGAAGCAGAAGGCGCGGATGTTTGGGTAGTGATAGCGGCAGCTTGGTTACATGACTGTGTAACTTACCCTAAAAATGACCCAAGAAATAAAACGTCGAGTATTCAAGCTGCCAAAGTGGCCACAGACTTTTTACGCGCATCGGGATTCCCTGAACATAAACTTGAGAACGTATTTCACGCTGTAGAAGCTCACAGTTATAGCGCTAATATTGCAACAACGTCATTGGAAGCCGAAGTTGTGCAAGATGCCGACAGGTTGGATGGCTTAGGTGCGGTAGGAATTGCTCGCTGCTTTGCTGTATCTGGAAAGCTTGGTAGTGCCATCTATCACACGGAAGATCCCTTTTGTGAAAACCGTAGTGCTGATAGCAAATTATCCGCTATTGATCACTTCTATGAAAAATTATTCCGCACAGCAAAAACATTAAAAACCACAGCTGGAAAAGAGTTGGCCCTAAAGCGAGTTGAGTTTATGGAACTGTACTTAAAGCAGTTGGGTGCAGAAATTGGTTAAATTGGAGATTTTGTTTAAAAAATAATCTATAGTTTGATTATTATAATAAAAATTACGTAATGGAATATGAACCATTCATGGCATCAAACAAATTATCGACTTAGGCATTGGTGGCCTAACTTCGAAAACAAATATATAGAAAGCCGATATCATCTGGAAAAATTTTCTGTCAATGGGTTTGCCGTTGCCCGCGGCATTCTTGTCCTTGCTCTATTTTTTTCTTTGTTTTCTATTTCTGATCAATATGTTTCCTTTGTTATCCCAGAAGCAAAGTTATTTAGCGTTGGCGTTAAATTGACAATTGGGCTGGTGGGTTTTGTCTGCTATATGGTAATTATTAGAGACATGACTCGAAAAAGGATTTATACGGTTGTTAACTTCTTTTTGGCGGCCTTTCTTTTTGCGCTGTTTATTACCTTTTATATTTATAGCCAATGGTTACAAGATCCTGCTACGTTATTTGAATTAGCTATTTGTTGTTCTTTTTTAACAATTCTCATTTATATTTTTGTACCGCTAAGTTTAGGTCAGCAACTCATTACTGCGCTGGGTTTTGTGGTTTTATTTGTGCTCTCTGCGATTTTTGTTTTTCCTGATCATGCATCACGAATAGGTTTTTCAACAACCTTCATATTACTAGCCAATACTATTGGTTTATCTATTTCGTACACCATAAATAAAAATTTTAGAGAGGCATGGTCAAACCAGCAGGAACGAGAGCGCGATAACATGCTGCTTAAAGTCGAGATTGATCAACGCAAAAAGCTAGAAGAGCAGCTTAAAAAGCTAGCAATGACAGATGCCTTAACGGGAGTTGATAATAGGCGCAGTTTTATGGATCATTTGAGCCGAGAGAAAAAGCGAGCGGATAGACAATTTACTCCACTGAGCATTATTACCTTTGATATAGATTTGTTTAAACACATTAACGATCAGTTCGGTCATGAGGTAGGAGACAAAGTATTAATTGATGTTGCTACCGTGGTAGATGAACGATTGCGCGAAACAGATATACTCGGACGATTAGGTGGCGAAGAGTTTGCTATATTAATGGCAGATTCCAATAAGAGGGAAGCCAACCAATTAGCAAAATCTTTATGTAAAGCACTGTCAGACCATACCGTTATTCATAATGACAAAGCAATAAAGGTGACCGCAAGCTTTGGGACTGCTGAGTATCAAACCAATGAACCAATTGATATTTTACTGCGTAGAGCTGATAAGGCAATGTATGATGCCAAAAGCGCTGGACGAAATTGCGTTAGCGATAAGTCTGACTAGATATTTATTAACAAAGGTTAGTTTGTTTTGGCATTAAAATTCTACCAACATTTTCAAGCACCTATTAAAGCTATTAGTTTTGATCTTGATGACACACTATATTCCAATGATGTTGTAATCCATCAAGCAGAACAGCTTCAATTCGAGTTTTTGTGTGGCGAAGTTCCAACTATTATTGATGCTGGTATACAGCCGTGGTTAGAGGCCAAATGGCATGCTATCAAAGCAAACACTGAGCTCAAACATGACGTGACGATGTGGAGAAAGGCGGCAATTCAGCACGGGTTATCCTACTTAAAATTAGAAAAAGTCAAAGAAAAGCAATTAGTTGAGCAGGCTTTTGAGGTTTTCTACAACGCAAGGTCTAACTTTTCAATAGATTCTAAAACCCATCAGGTATTGCAGCGCCTTAAAGAGAAGTTTCCAATCGTTGCAGTCACAAATGGCAATGCTGATATCGATAGGCTTGGTCTATCCCAATACTTTGTTGGTTATTATAGAGCTGGAGCCAATGGAAATAGAATGAAGCCTTTTCCAGATATGTTGAATATGGTTTCTAGTCACTTGGATATTCCTAGTGAGTCTATTTTGCATGTAGGAGATAATATTGGCTCCGATTTAAAGTCTGCACAAAACGCGTCTTGCAGCAGTTTTTGGTATAACCCAGCAAAAAAAGCCATGTCGATTGGTGCTTCTTTGCCTAATGCTGAATATTCAGACTTGGATGATTTACTACAACTGCTATAATCAAAACCTGTTTTTATATCCAGTTTAAGGCCTCAATACATAATGGACGTTTTTATTCCTAATCAGGAACCCGATCATCACGGTTTAGCCGCGCTCAAACTTAATGAATTAAATGAACGTCAACATGAGGCCGTTACAGCACCGCCGCAAAATATGTTAGTCCTGGCAGGTGCGGGATCAGGCAAAACAAAAGTTCTTATTAGCCGAATTGGTTATTTAATACGCGCGCATCACGTATCACCTTATTCTATTATGGCGGTTACCTTTACTAATAAAGCCGCTACAGAAATGCGCCACCGTTTAGAAACGGTAATGGGTCATGGCACTGTGGGGTCTCAGTTTAGTAATCATGGTATGTGGATAGGTACTTTCCATGGTTTAGCACATCGCTTTTTAAGAACTCACTTTAGAGAAGCTAAACTACCAGAGAGCTTCCAAGTTATAGACTCGGATGATCAACATCGATTAATTCGCCGATTATTAAAAAGCCTCAATCTAGATGAAAAGCGTTATCCCGCTAAACAAATCATGTGGTATATCAACGGCAAAAAAGATGAAGGTCTGCGTCCAAAACATATTGAAACTTACGATCCAAATGAACAGGTGATGGTAAAAGTATATGAAGCTTATCAACAAGCCTGTGACCGTGCTGGTTTGGTGGATTTTGCTGAAATATTATTGCGCAGCCATGAGGTGTTAGCGACACACCCTGATGTATTAAGTCATTATAGAAAACGCTTTCGTCACGTGCTGGTGGACGAGTTTCAAGATACCAACAGCATTCAATACGCCTGGATTCAGTTAATTTCAGGTGGACATCCAGGCGGTGTTGCCGATGAGCTAGACCCTTCATACGTAATGATTGTTGGCGATGATGACCAATCTATTTATGGTTGGCGTGGTGCGAGAGTTGAGAATATACACAACTTCCAAAAAGACTTTGCCGATGTAGAAACTATCCGTCTTGAACAAAACTATCGTTCAACCGCAAATATATTAAAAGCGGCCAATGCCGTTATTTCAAATAACAGTGATCGACTCGGCAAGGACTTATGGACCGAAGACAAAGAAGGCGACCCAATTGCGGTTTATTCTTCGTTTAACGAAATCGAAGAGTCTAGGTTCGTTGTTGGTAATATTAAGAAGTGGCAAGAAGAAGGTGGCAGCTTATCCGATGCAGCCATTTTATATCGTAACAATGCTCAGTCTCGTGTTTTAGAGGAAGCGTTATTGCAAGCAGGTCTAAAGTATCGAATTTATGGCGGTTTACGTTTCTTCGAACGTCAAGAAATCAAAGATGCTCTGTCCTACCTAAGAATATTAGCGAACCGTGATGATGATGCGGCTTTTGAACGTGTTATTAATACGCCAGCACGTGGAATTGGTGACAAAACGTTACAAACCATTCGTGATGCAGCGAGAAGTCAAAGTATTACAATGTGGCAAGCGAGTGGCCGACTGATTAACGAAAATAGGTTGTCAGCACGTGCTTCGGGCGCGTTACAAAAGTTTATTTCACTGGTAGATCAGCTAGAACAAGATGTATCCGAATTACCTTTGCATGAACAGGCGGATCAGGCGATACAAGCGTCTGGCCTAAAGGCCATGTATCAAGCGGAAAAAGGCGAAAAAGGTCAAACTCGAGTAGAAAACTTAGAGGAATTGGTGACGGCTTGTAAACAGTATGAACCTGATGAAAACATGGAAGAAATGCCAATACTTTCTGCATTTTTATCTCATGCCTCTTTAGAGTCGGGCGAATCGCAAGCTGACGACTATGAAGAAGCCGTACAGTTAATGACGTTACACAGTGCTAAAGGTCTGGAGTTTCCACTTGTATTTATGGTGGGTGTTGAAGAAGGGATGTTCCCGAGTCAACAAAGCGCAGATGCACCTGAGAGATTAGAAGAAGAAAGACGTTTGGCTTATGTAGGAATGACTCGAGCTCGCCAACGTTTATTTATTACTTATGCTGAAGTTAGGCGAATGTACGGTCAAGAGCATCGTCACCGCCCTTCTCGTTTTATTGCCGAAATACCAGAAGAGTGTCTGTATCACGTAAAACTGACCACGTCTGTTAGTCAACCGGCATACCGTAGCAGTAGCTCAAGTTATGGAAGTTCAACCGGTTACGGTTCAGGCTCTAGTTATTCATCACAGCCTAAAGCGGCCACTAACCATGTAAAGTTCACGGGGACAGGTTTCTCACTTGGACAGCGAGTTATGCATGCAAAGTTTGGTGAAGGTACGGTATTAAACTGCGAAGGTGACGGTGAGCACGCTCGAATACAAGTTAACTTTGATCAGTTTGGCGCCAAGTGGTTAGTAACAACCTACGCAAAATTAACCGCTGTTTAAATGACAGACTTTATTGACTACATTGCTCAACTAAAGCAGAAGCTGTCCCAACAAAAACAACGGGGCATTGTTCGTTTAGTTGGCTCTGTTAGTCAGTGTTATGAGTGCATTTACCCGCTAATTGAATCTTCAACAGATACCTCACCGCAGGGTATTGAGCACCTTAAAATAATTCCCTTTTTAGAGCCCGAGTCATTGAGTGCAGACTCAGTGCTTAGAAAAAACGAATGGCGAATTAAAAAGTTCCGAAAATATCTAGGGCAAGAGTGTGACATATTAATCTATGACGCCTATCAGGGGTTTAATGCAGATGCGGTTGCAGCTCTTTCTGGTGTTATTAAACAAGGCGGTGTACTTATATTAATAACACCGCCTGATGCTAAGTGGCTTGCCTTTCAAGACCCAGAGCAGAGTCGTTTTATTTCTGAAAAGGTAAACGTTAGCGACATAGATAACAATTTTATCTCTCATCTGTTGAGTGTCTTCGAGAACAACTCAAATAACGGAGTTTATTTGTATAATGCCGACAAAGGCATTGCTGATGACTCCTTAGATTTAACTTCTGAAAACAATTCTCAAAAAGCGTCTCAAAGAACTTCACAACTAATTCATGAGTCAACTTCTGGTGGTGTACCTAATAGTGTCTCTAATGATGTTTCTAATGGAAGCGCCGAAGTAAGCTTTCATGAATATGAAAAATCTAAAAGCGATACCTATATAAACGACACCTTTAAAAACGACAACGCTAAAAAAGACTCTCCTTACTTAACCACTGATCAAGATCGCGTTGCGATATCAATAACCGATCTTTTGAATGCAAAAACAATAGACTCAGAGTGTTTAAACACACCTGCCACTGATAATTATATTGATGAAAGTAAGTTACAAGATTGTTTATTGATTACAGCGGATAGAGGTCGAGGGAAGTCTTCGGTCATAGGTATTGCGGTAGCTCAATGGTTAAATCAGCAATCAGTTGATCGCCCTTTTAATATTGTTGTTACGTCTTCCAGCCTAGATTCTACCGGTATTTTAACGGGACATTTTAGTCGCTTGTTACGTGTTACAAATTCCACCATTAAGTTTTGTTCACCCGATCATATAATTAATCAGTCAGAAGACTTTAAAAACAACATCGGCTTGCTGATCATTGATGAAGCGGCAAGTTTGCCAGTAACTGTTGTAAAAGAACTGGTAGGCCTAACGTGTAAGGTTATCTTAGCAACAACAATTCATGGTTATGAGGGCACTGGCAGAGGGTTTGAATACAAACTTAAGCCTTGGCTTAAAGATAGCTTTAATAATTATCAGCATGAAATACTAACTCAGCCTGTTCGATGGAATGAAAACGACGATCTAGAACGCATTGTAAATCAGGGCATTTGTTTTATAAAAGAAGAAAGCTCATCAATATCAAACACTGTCATTCAGTTGCAAGTTAATGGGGCTATAGTCAGTGATTCTGCAGAGCAAAGATCCTTTACTAAACTATCTGCAAAGAAACTGCTTCAAACAGGTCAGATTGCCGATGTTTTTGGACTATTAACCGAAGCTCATTATCAAACGTCACCGAATGATTTACGGGCCATGTTGGATAATCCAGATATGGAAATATTTGGGCTATTTGAAGATAATGAATTAATCGCGACTGCACTCATTTCCTTAGAGGGTGGTTTTGAACCTGAGCTTGATGGCAATTTAATGGGCAATATACAAAAAGGAATTAGGCGACCGAGAGGCCACTTGTTTCCGCAGTCTCTATTAGCTCATTGTGGCTATGCTAACGCAGGGTATTTCAAATATGCGAGAGTTGTAAGGATTGCAGTTACGCCATCAATGCAGTCACAGAGCTTAGGTAGTGAGCTGTTGGCCAATATAAAGTCGTATTATGAAAGCAGCTCAGCAATAGACTTTTTATGCACTAGTTTCGGTTTTGATATACAGGTGTTAAATTTCTGGATTAATAATGCATTTAGCCCAGTACGGTTAGGATTAAAGGCTGATACAAGTACAGGGTTAGTCAGTATTTTTATGGCCAAAGCACTAAACTCCGACGCTGAAACATCACTAGAGTTATGGCAACAACGCTGTATTGAAACTATAAATACTGAGCTTGAAATAGGCCAACGAAAAAACCAACAGGATGCAGCTAATTCGCTTATCCAGGCTTTTGAAGCTTCTCCTCCAGCTGGTTACTCTATATGGTCGAAAAACCAAAATTGGCTCGACTTGAATCATTTAGGTTCGTATCACCGTTCGCCGGATAGTTGCTTTTTTGCGGTACAGAGTATTTTAAAAGAAACGTCGAATAAGCCTTTTGAATTACTAGAGGATAAGTTTTTAAATGGCTTGAGTAACAAAGAGTTAATTATTAATTATCAATGTACAGGTGAAAAAGAATTAGTAAAAAATATTCGAAATCAGACTGTTAACCTTTTGAATACGTATGTAGAGCAGCTCAAACGTTAGAGCTTACTGCGCCTACCTTATATCCTGTTGAGCATAATAAAAAGAAATACAGGATCAATTCATGCGACTTATATCTGCAACACTTCTCTTACTTAGTAGCTCAGCTTGTTTAGCGGAAACCGTTACCATTACATCACCAAACGGCGATATCATTGTTCAGGTTAGTGACGACAAAGAACAAGTAGAATATCGCGTTTCATTTAAAGATCAGATGGTTATAGAGCCTTCTGTACTAGGTTTAGTATTTAAAGAACAAGCGTCGTTCATGTCTAACTTTAAAATCGACGGCACAAAAACAAATACTCAACGCACTGAGTGGCAACAACCTTGGGGTGAGCAAACGGTCATTAAAGATCACCATAACTACGCCAGCATTACGCTAAAAAATAGCCAGCTACCTAACCACCAAACGAATAAAGGTTGGTTCTCTGAGTTAATTTCCCCAACCCCAGCAACATTAAATGCACAATATACATTAGAGGTTAAAGTATTTGATGATGGAATTGGTTTTCGTTATCTAGTGCCAAATCAAGATGGTTTTGAGCATATTGAGTTAATTAAAGAAGCTACCGAGTTCACTATTGCCAATGCTCATGACACAACTGCATATTGGATCCCTGCTCGTGGCTGGAACCGTTATGAATACACTTATAACGAAACTCCATTATCTGAAGCGGCCCATATACATACGCCAGCTACTTTTAAAACGAAAAACAACGTTCATTTGAGCATACATGAAGCTGCGCTGGTTGATTATGCTGCCATGACGTTAAATCAACGCCGTCCTGGTAAATATGTTGCCGACTTAACTCCTTGGTCAGATGGCGTCGCAGTAAAGTCTGACAATGGATTAACGTCATCTTGGCGTACAATTCAAATCGCAGAAAATGCCGCAGAACTACTAAACTCTCACTTAATACTTAATTTAAACGAACCAAATAAGCTAGGTGACGTTTCATGGGTTAAGCCTGGTAAATATGTTGGTATTTGGTGGGAAATGCACATCAATAAATCAACTTGGGGAAGCGGTGAGAAACATGGAGCTACAACTCAAAATACTAAGTACTTCATGGACTTTGCAAGCGAATATGGCTTTGACGGTGTGCTTGTCGAAGGTTGGAATATTGGTTGGGATGGGGACTGGTTCTTCAACGGCGACGTTTTTAGTTTCACTGAAAATTATGATGACTTTGATATCAACGCATTAAGTGAATACGGTAATGATAAAGGCGCAAAATTAATTGGCCATCATGAAACATCAGGTAATGTGACAAATTATAGAAACCAAATGCAAGACGCATTAGATTTATATAAAAAACATGGTGTTGAGCAGATAAAAACCGGTTATGTCGCCGATGGTGGCAATATCAAAAGAATAGACGAAAACGGAATTGTTAGAAAAGAATGGCACGATGGCCAGTTTATGGTTAACGAATATTTATATAACGTTACTGAAGCGGCGAAAAGAAAGATAAGTATTAATACTCACGAACCGATTAAAGACACGGGGTTACGCAGAACTTATCCAAACTGGTTATCTAGAGAAGGCGCAAGAGGTCAGGAGTTTAATGCATGGGGCAATCCACCAAATCCTCCTGAGCATTTACCAATGTTAGCGTTTACTCGCATGTTGTCAGGCCCTATGGACTTTACACCGGGTATTTTTGATATGGGCTTTAATGGTTTAGAGGCTGATAAAAATAGACCACAAACTACGCTTGCTAAACAATTAGCGGCTTATGTTGTACTTTATAGCCCAATCCAAATGGCTGCAGACTTACCAGAAAATTACCTAGCTAAGCGAGATGCGTTTCAGTTTATTTTAGATGTACCGACAGACTGGACTAAAAGTATTGGCTTAGCGGGTGAGGTAGGTGACTTTGTTGTAATGGCACGACAGGCAAAACAAACAGAGCGTTACTCTGGAGATGATTGGTTTGTCGGTGCGGTAACGAATGAAGATGCACGTACGGTTGATATCTCTTTAGACTTTTTAGATGCAAACAAGCAGTACGAAGCACAAATTTATCGAGACGGTGATAATGCGCATTGGGAAACTAATCCATATGAGTATGTTATTGAGACACAACAAGTAACGTCAAAGGACAAAATGACTTTGAAGCTGGCTGCATCTGGTGGCACGGCTATTAGGTTTAAGGCTTTGTAAAAAGATCGGAAGCTGAAGCGTGGACTGCGTCTACGTACTTGGCTGAATATAATTAACTACAAAAAAGGACCTATATTCAGGTCCTTTTTTTATAACAAACAGTTTTTATAAGTAACAGCTTTTATAAGTAACTGTTATTTATTGGTAACAGTTAACTAGAGGAAAAGTGCAGAGACTTGGAATAGCTTTTCAACTTCGTTGATGTGCTTTTTATCTATCAAAAATAGAATCACATGATCTTCGCTTTCAATAACCGTATCATCGTGAGCGATGATGACTTCTGCATTTCTTACAATTGCACCTATGGTGGTTTGTGGTGGCAGTTTTAGTTCTTGAATTGAACGCCCCACTACCTTAGATGTGTTCTTGTCACCATGAGCAATTGCTTCAATTGCCTCTGCAGCTCCACGTCGAAGTGAGTAAACATTTACTACGTCGCCTTTTCGAACGTGAGTCAACAATGCAGATATAGTGGCTTGTTGTGGTGAGATCGCAATATCAACATCCCTACCCTGTACCAAATCGACATAAGCACTACGTTGAATAAGTACCATGGTTTTCTGAACGCCCATCTTTTTAGCGAGCATTGCAGACATGATATTTGCTTCATCATCGTTTGTTACCGCAATGAAGACATCGGTTTGTTCTATTTGTTCTTCGGCTAACAATTCCTGATCTGACGCATCGCCAGTAAAAACAGTAGTATGTTCAAGTAATTGAGATAAGCTTTCAGCCCGTTGTTGATCCATTTCAATCAACTTCACTCGGTATCTTTTTTCTAATATTTTCGCTAAACCTGCACCAATATTACCGCCACCGACAATCATTATACGTTTGTAACTGTCTTCTAGCTTTTGTAGCTCTTCCATTACCTGGCGAATATGTTTGGTGGCAACAATAAAGAAAACCTCATCGTCAGCTTCAATGACTGTATTTCCCACAGGCTTTATAGCTTGGCCCTTTCGGTAAATAGCAGCAACTCGAGTTTCAACGTTGGGAATGTGCTCTTTTAGTGTTGATAGTGCGTAACCAACCAAAGAACCACCATAATAAGCTTTTACGGCAACAAGGGAGACTAAACCATTGGCAAATTCTAAAACTTGAAGTGCACCTGGAGATTCAATAAGTCGGTGTATGTACTTAGTCACTAATTCTTCCGGGGCAATGTACTTGTCCACAGGTAAGTCACTATTTTGGAATAACTGCTCTTGATAAAGTAGGTAAGCTTGAGAGCGAATTCGAGCAATCTTTTTAGGGGTATTAAAAATACTATACGCCACCTGACACGCCATCATGTTGACTTCGTCACTGCGCGTTACCGCGATCAGCATGTCAGCATGCTCTGCGCCAGCTTGCCTTAGCACATCTGGGTGTGAACAGTGCCCAACAACAACTTGTAAGTCATATTTATCTTGAAGCGTATGAAGCGGTTCAGGATCAATATCCACCATAGTGATATCGTTTTCTTCACCTGCTAAGTTTTCAGCAAGAGTGGCACCAACTTGACCTGCCCCTAAGATAATTATTTTCATAGTATTTGGTTTACTAACCTATCAATTTTATTGTTGTTTTTGTATGCGACAGTAATAGAAACCATCCATATTATGCTCACCAGGTAAAATTTGCCAGCCCGGATTTTCAATTGACTCTTCACCGCTTATTGGTGAATTAATAGGGATTAATTTAGCGTCTGCCTGAGAGGCTAAAAATGCTTTCATTAGGTCTTTATTTTCGCTAGGTAAAATAGAGCAAGTGGCATAAACCATTATTCCACCTGGCTTTAGTTTTGCCCAAAGCGTATTAAGTATGCCTTTTTGCACACCGGCTAGGTTATCAATATCTTCAGAACGTCTTAACCATTTTATGTCAGGGTGACGTCTAATAACACCTGTTGCAGAACACGGAGCATCTAATAAAATGCGATCAAATTGCGTCTCTGGCAATGTGGCAGGGATAGTTAAATCACCTTGAATAAGTGTCGCCGTTTCGCCTAAGCGCTCTAAATTTTCAGTGACGCGGTCTAAACGTGTTTGATCAATATCGGCTGCGGTAACGTCACATTTGGCTAAATCTAAAATGTGGCAAGTTTTACCACCAGGAGCCGCACATGCATCAAGCACAGATTCCCCATCTTCAGGAGACAGTAAATGGGCTGCATGCTGAGCTGCTCCGTCTTGAACAGTAAACCAACCTTGCTCAAATCCAGGTAATTTGTCTACTGGTTTTGGTGCCGCTAATAATATGGCATTCGCATCAGCTAATGGTTGAGAGTATTCAATTTTCGCTTCATCTAATGCAGCGCAAAACTCAGTAGTTGATACATTATTAGTATGAACTCTTAGCCACATTGGTGCGCGTTCTAAGTTCGACGTTAAAATAGATTGCCATTGATCAGGATAAGCGTCTTGCACCCTTTTAATAAACCAGCTTGGGTGGCTATATTCAGTTACAGGATTGTTTATTTTTGAAAAAAGGTTGTCTCTATTGCGCATAAAGTTACGCAGACAGGCATTAATTAGCCCTTTTAAACCTTGCGCTTTAAGACTTACCGCCGCTTGAACCGTTTCAGCAACGGCAGCGTGCTGTGGAATTCGCATTTCTTCTAGCTGATAAATTCCAATAATGATCAAGTGGTGGAATAAACGTTGTTTACCTTTCAGCTTTTTTGATAGCAACTGGTTAGTAATCGCGTCAAAGCGAGGAAAAAAGCGTATTGCGCCAAAACACATCTCTTGCAATAAGGCATGATCTTTTGCAGGTATTTTAAGCTGGGCTTTTGGTAACGCTTCAGATAAAGAAACACCTTTATCCATTACCGCTAAAAGTGTTTCCGCGGCAGCCGCTCTTACATTTGTTACTTTCATTTAATTATATTTCCTGGAACAACCCATTCGCCACGACCATTAACAAAGTCCGATGCACTCATAGGTTTTTTACCTGGAGGTTGGAGTTGCATAATGTTAAGCACGCCATTTCCAGTAGCTATCGCAATTCCGTTTTTGTCTGCTGATAAAATAGTACCTGGTGCCGTATTAGTGCTTTCATTAACCACATTTGCTTGCCAAATTTTAATTGTATTTTCAGCTAACTGAGTAGTGGCGACAGGCCAAGGTTGATAACCGCGAATATTACGCTCAATTTGTTCGGCAGAATCAGACCAGTTTATGATGGCTTCTTCTTTAGTTAATTTGTGCGCATAGGTTGCTTCGTTGTCATCTTGTTTGATGGCTATAATGTCATTGTTGGCAATTTTATTTACCGCAGTGACTAGAGCTTTTGGACCAAGCTGTTGAAGCTTCTCATAAATGCTGCCGCTAGTATCAGAGCTTTCAATATCACAGGTTTCAATCAATAACATGTCACCAGTGTCCAAACCAATGTCCATTTGCATTATCGTAACACCGGTTTGAGCATCACCCGTCAGAACGGCTCTTTGAATAGGCGCAGCACCGCGCCATTTAGGTAAAATAGAACCATGAACATTGATGCAACCTAGTTTTGGCGTATCAAGCACCGCTTTAGGTAAAATAAGTCCATAGGCCACTACAATCATTAAATCGGCATTAAGCGCTGCCAATTCTTGTTGTGCTTCTTCAACCTTAAATGTTTGAGGCTGAAATACTGGAATGTCATGTTCCAAAGCAACGCTCTTAACCGCGCTTGGTTGTAGTTTTTTACCACGGCCCGCAGGACGATCAGGCTGTGTATAACAGCCAACTATGTTGAAGTTCTCAGTAATTAAATGTGAAAGGTGTTGTGCTGCAAATTCTGGAGTACCAGCAAACACAATTCTTAAAGGCGAAGAGGTCATATTTTACCTAAGTTTTATTGAGCGGCTAATTTAGCTTCTTTAGCTAGCTTTTTCTTAATTCGTTCACGTTTTAACGGTGATAAATAATCAACAAATAATTTACCATCCAAGTGGTCATTTTCGTGTTGAATACAAATTGCCAATAAGCCTTCGGCATCCATTTCAAATGTATTGCCATCACGGTCAAGCGCTCGCACTGTGACGGTTTCGCCACGTTCAACTTTTGCATAACAGTGAGGAACCGACAAACAACCTTCCTCGTTGATCATCATGCCTTCTTTAGAAATAATTTCAGGGTTAATAAACACGTGAGGTTCACGTTCTTCATCGCCGCAATCAGTTACAAATAAACGAACGTGTTGGTTTACTTGTGATGCCGCTAGTCCTACACCGTTTTCGTCATACATGGTTTCAAACATGTCATCAATAAGAGTTTTTATAGTGTCATCAACTACTTCTATCGGTTTTGCTACCGTACGTAGTCGCTCATCAGGAAAACGTAATACGTCTAAAATTGCCATAATCTTTTTATGCCTCGCCAAATAACATCGTGTGCTTGTAATTTTAACTGTTTAGATTCACTATTAACAGAACAACATGTTGATAATAATAATTATAGGGAAAAGGGAATGCGTGTACTAATTCGCTTAACGATGCTAGCGCTAGTTATTAGTTCACTTCATATAACTACATTAATAGCCGATACGTTAACAATACGCAAAGACGCGCCGTCGGAATATGTCGTTAAAAAAGGTGATACTTTGTGGGATATTTCGAGTTTATTCCTGAATGACCCGTGGTTGTGGCCAAAGTTATGGAAATTAAACCCGCAAGTTAAGAATCCCCATTTGATTTACCCTGGTGACCAGCTGAAGTTAGTTTATGAAGCTGACGGTACACCAAAATTAGTAATGGGTAAGCGCTCATTCAGCCTGTCTCCTCAAAAGCGAATTGCCTATAAAAAAGATGAACCTATTCCTATGGTTCCACTTAACGCTCTAGAGTCCTTTCTTAGTTACGAACTAGCGTTAGATGAAGACACTATCAATAGCCTACCTTATGTACTAGGTACAGATCGCACTGTGAAGCGAGCATTACCTGGAGACTTACTCTATATTAAGGGTGACTTAAAATCGGAAAGCAAATTTGCCATTTATCGTAAAGGTAAAACCTACACTGATCCTGATTCAGAAGACGTTTTAGGTTATGAAGCGGTATTAGTCGCGGTGGCCGATCTTATTAACTCTGGTGATCCTGCTGAAGGCGTACCGGGGAAAATTCGTATTACTACTGCCAAGCAAGAAGTTAGAGCTAGCGATGTGGTTATGCCAATCCGTGAAGGTCAGGCTTTACCTGCATTTTTTAAGATGGTGGAAGTTAATACAGAAATGAATGCCAGTATCATTGCTACGCCATCTGACTTAGCGGGTGTGAGCAAATATGATGTGGTGATTATTAATAAAGGCAAAGGTGACAATATTGCTGCTGGCAATATCTTAACGATATCTAGACAGTCTCCAACGGTTGTAGATCAAGGTTTAGGTCCAAAATATCAAGAAGATGCAACTCGTTACGAAAAATTTGTTGGCGTTGTTAAAAATCTATTCAGAGGCGATGAACACAAAGGTATTTATGAAATGCCATTTGAAGATGTTGGCCAGCTAATGATTTTTAAAGTTTATGACAAAGTTAGCTACGGCATCATTACTAAAAACAAGTCGCCTGTTTACGTTGGAGATAAAATTAACACTCCTAACTAGTAGGTGATCCTGATGGAGCACTTACTAAATGCAAGAGTGGTTAACCTTGTTGCAATGCCCTAAGTTGGGCGTTGCGACACTTCATAAATTATTAAAGAAACTCCAGTCTTTACTCAGTCTTTTTGAGTTATCGAATACACAATTAATAGAATTAGGTTTATCGTCTGCTCAAATTGATTACTTAACCTCATCTCATGATTATTCAAACGTAATTAGCTATCTGAATCGCAACCACATTCAATTAATATCCATCGAAGATGGTAATTACCCCAAAGCCTTACTAAATACTGCAAGACCGCCTATTGTTCTTTTTTCACAAGGTAATATTAGTCTTTTAAAGCAACCGCAAATTGCATTTGTTGGCTCCAGAACACCAACGGCCTACGGCTGTGAAGTGACAAAGTATTTGGCAGCAGAAATTTCCAGACATGGAATAGTTATCAATAGTGGTTTGGCACTAGGTGTTGATGCAATGGCTCATCAAGCTACGTTAGACAATAAAGGTTACACAGTTGCGGTAATGGGTTCAGGCCATGCCAATATATACCCCAAAAGACACGAGCAATTAGCAAAACGCATTGTTGATAATGATGGTTTGTTAGTTAGTGAGTTTATGCCATTTGAAACACCACAGTCATTTCACTTTCCTAGACGTAATAGAATCATAGCCGGTTTAAGTTTAGGCACTTTAGTTGTTGAGGCTGCGTTAAAAAGTGGTTCTTTAATTACTGCCAAATATGCCTTAGAGGCGAATCGTGATGTTTTTGCTGTGCCAGGTAATATATTTAGTGATGTTTCAGTGGGTTGTCATAACCTCATTCAAAAAGGGGCTAAATTGGTTCAAACACCGGCCGATATATTAACTGAATACGAACATGTCATCGGGAAAAGTATGGCAGACGTATACCAAGGTGAGAGTTTCGTTGAAATTGAAAAAAACAACTTGGCAGACACAACATTGTTAGCTAATGTTGATCATGAAACCACCTCAGTTGATGTTATTTCTCAGCGCTCAAACTTGCCAGTGGAACAGGTGTTAATAGAGCTGCTGAATTTAGAAATATTGGGGCATATAAACGCCGTGCCCGGCGGCTATATAAAGGTTCACACTAACATTAATAATAAATAACAAAGGGGCGAGATTATGTTTGATATCCTTTTGTACCTTTTCGAAAATATCGTTAACGACAACTCAGAGCTTTGGGTTGACGAAGGTGAATTAACCAAAGAGCTTAAAAAGGCAGGTTTTCACGAAGACGATATTTACAAAGCGTTGATGTGGTTAGAGGATCTAGCCGATCTGCAATCTAACGACATTGCTCCTTTCATTATTGGGCAGACTGCCCTATCCAGTCGTATCTTTACCCTTGAAGAGTCCATGAAGCTTGATACTGAATGTCAGGGGTTTCTATTATTTCTAGAACAAATCAATTTACTAGATGTAGCCACTAGAGAAATGGTTATTGACCGAGTAATGGAACTGGAAGAGTCTCAAATAGGCCTTGATGACCTTAAGTGGGTTGTGCTCATGGTGCTCTTTAATGTGCCCGGTAAAGAAGCTGCATTTGAACAAATGGAAAACCTAGTATTTGAAGAGCCAGACGGTTTACTTCATTAAGCTGCATTAAATTACACGGTTTTACAAAATTTCATTGCTAAAAGAAATGGAGTGGCTAAGATCCTCTCCATCTTCTTTTTAACACCTTGGTATTTATGACTTCAAACTCGAAGGCGACAACACCAACTGATAGCTCAACGAATCAAGTATGCCCTGAATGCAGTGCTGAATTGTTGATTAAATCTGGCAGTAAAGGCGCGTTTTGGGCATGTTCTCAATACCCTAGCTGTGAATATACCAAGCCACTGACATCCCACAATGAAGTTCAGGTTGTTAAAGTATTAGATGACGTGTGTTGTCCAGAGTGCGAAGGCGACCTTGCGGTAAAATCTGGTAAATACGGTATGTTCATTGGCTGTACTAATTACCCTGATTGTCACTTTATTGTAAAAGAAGATGATGACGAAGACTATGAACCAGTTCCTTGTCCAGCTTGCGATAAAGGTGAGCTACATCAGCGATCAGGCAAAAAAGGCAAAGTTTTTTATGCCTGCGACCAATACCCTAAATGCGACTTCTTACTAAATGACAGGCCGCTCAATCACACTTGTCCTGATTGCCAGAGTCCGTTATTGGTGCTCGATAAAAATAATCATCAACGATGCATAAACAAGTCTTGTGGGTATACTCACACAGAAGCTTAATTTACCTATAGATTGCGATGAAGAATATGACAGACTCAAATTTAATTAAACCCACAAATGAAATAGAAGCTTTACAGCAAGGTGAATTGATTGTTTATCCTACCGAGGCTGTTTGGGGTATCGGGTGCGATCCTGAAAATGAAGCTGCGGTAATGAAACTGCTAGCTGCGAAAAATAGACCGGTAGAAAAAGGCTTGATACTCGTGGCGCAAAATTTATCACAATGTCACGACTATTTTGATTTTGATAAAGTGCCAATTGAAAAGAGGCCTGAGATATTTTCATCTTGGCCAGGCCCTATTACTTGGTTATTACCAGCTAAAGCTTCAGCGCCTAAGTGGATCACTGGTGGTAGCGATATGATTGCTATTCGTATAAGCGCACACCCTACTATTCAACGTATTTGTAAAACGTTTAATCGCCCTATTGTGTCTACGAGTGCCAACCGTACAACAGAGCCGGTATGTAATAATATTGGTGAAGCAATGAAAGTATTTGGTAGTGATGTTTCTATATATGTAAATGAATCACTCGGCGGCAGCGATAAACCATCGATAATTAAACATTCTTTAACTGGCGAAATCTTCAGGAGTTAGTTTTGCACGAACACAAGTTATTGGAACAAGCAAAATCGTTTTTTATGTCTTTACAAGACAATATTACCCAGCAGCTTTCAAATTTAGAT
>PJEL010001174.1_pt1 | contig 27692 bp, 29 predicted proteins | sample 1853271 | NCBI WGS metagenome assembly PJEL01 (sample SAMN08108733, study PRJNA415343) | Invertebrate metagenome, whole genome shotgun sequencing project. | host: Globobulimina | place: Sweden: Gullmar Fjord | collected 2015-08 | reverse complement strand
ATGGTATATATGAAACCCACCTCAGACATTGCCAGAAGTACCATGTTTTTTTCATCAAATTCTTTTTGCAGTCTTGGGAAGAGCTTCTCCCGTAAGTCATCAACTTCTTCGTAGGAGTTAAAGAAAAAAGGAATCCCCAGAATACGGAAATCCGGTACAATATCGCTGATGCCGGTCATCGTAAAACCACCGCCATTGAGCTGCCCAACCCGCATCTTGCGGTACATGGCCCGGTCATCCCCCATAACACCGCCGGCATAAATTTTAAAGCCGATTTCTCCGCCACTTTTTTCTGTAACTTCCCTGGTAAAATCACGAAATGTTTTAGTCCAGACGCTTCCTTCCGGGGCAAGAGAAGCAACCTTGAAAAGATACTTGTGCCGTTTGGCCTGTACAGGGATTACAGACAGGGCTAAAAGCAGAACTGCAAAAACGACTGAAAGGGTTTTATATTGATTTTTCATGACAGATGTTCTTTAGAAATATTCATCGGCATTATCGAGGAGTTTTTTGGCCATTACCTGGGCCAGTGTATTGCTGGAAGCCATTTCATTGTCCTCCACAGGCTGCTCGAGAACTTCATTTAATAAGTCCTGGTAGAGTTTTTTGTCAAACACCATGCGAGCATAGGTTTCGGCATAGGCAACCTGGACAAGCAGAAATTTACGGTTACTGATTACCAGGGCCCGTTCAAAGTGTATGCGACTTTCTTCGGGTTTGCCTCCATACATTGGTGGCCGGCTGCTGTAATAGGCTCCTAGAAAAATATGGGCCCCTCCATAATAGTAAGAGTCGTCCAGTGCAACAACCCTGAGCATAATATACTCAATGAGTGGCAGATCAGCCATGGCCGCAGGGGAGCCATTCTGATATCGTACCCAGACCGCCCATCCGTATGCACCCCAGAACAAAGGTCCTACATGTCTTTTCTTTATCTTGTCAATGGCGTTACAGCACTCTTCGAAAGTTAAGTCTTTAAAGTTTTTGAGTCCAGGCAACTGATTCAGCAAAGTAATACCGTATGTTTTTGCCTTTTGGCTCATGTTGACTGCGCGTTCTACTTCATTGGCCTCGTAAAGGGTGGCAGCATATGCACCATATGCCTTAGTGGCAGCCATAAGCAGATTTTTGTTTTCTGGATCATTGGCAATAAGGCCATCAAGCAAAAGCAGCAGGGACGGCGCCCCGTCTTTTATCAGTTCGAGGTCTGTTTGCTTTTGCAGAGAAAGCTCAAGGGGGTCCAGGAGAGGCTTGACAATCATCGATGTACAGCCGCTGTACATCAGGATAGTGACCAAAATCACCACTTTGCCGAGAATGGATATTTTTCCTTTTTGCATACTGCCTTTTTCGTGAAAAAAGGTTTAAATTATTAAATTGTTGCTTTGGTGATTCTTTAAAAAAGATAGGAACATACATTAATACCTTCAATGTAATGAAGACAAGTGTTATGTGTCAAGTTTGAAAGAATCAGGGTTTAATAATATTTAAAAAGGGGGCAATGGGTGCAATGCCTGAAAAGATCATTGCTGTTACAGTAATAAAAACCCCTGGCGGTGAAGTTACTTGACAAGTTAAGAAAAAAAAGTATATTTGTTTGGTTTTTAAATGCTGGAGGGCGGGTGTAGCTCAGCTGGTAGAGTACAAGCTTCCCAAGCTTGGGGTCGCGGGTTCGAGCCCCGTTGCCCGCTCCAACTGTAGCTATTGTTCGGCTGCACCTGGTTTTTCAGGTTTCCCGCCCCCAGATGTTGAAACAGCCGAAAAGATGTAATAGCTCATCGGGCCTGTTGGTTTGAGTGTTTTTTCAGGCCTGGTTTTCGCGTAATATGGAAAGGGTTATTGTCTGCCCTTTTTGAGGTTGAAAGTGGGCTCTATGCCCGCTTTTTTTATTTTTTGTGAAATGATTGACCAATGTCTGAAGTAGTTGTTGGAACAATAAAATCAATGGTTACTCCGATCCTGCAGGAAATGGATCTGGAACTGGTCGATGTGCTCTATCGGCGCGAGAGTAGCGGCTGGGTTCTGCGCCTGATCATTGACAAAAAAGACGGTATCGCCCTTGATGATTGCACTGCTGTCAGTCGAGAGGTCAGCCAGTTGTTGGACATTGAGGATATTATTGAGCAGGTCTACAACCTGGAAGTTTCCTCGCCGGGACTCGATCGTCCCCTGAAAAGTATTGGTGACTTTCAAAGGTTTACCGGACGAAAAGCCAAGGTGACTACCAGGGAGCCGATTCAGGGCAACCAGGTGTTTATCGGCAGGATCAACAAGGTCGAGGATGGATTAATCATTCTGGAAGTCGGCCAGCAGGAGCTGAGCATCCCGTTTTCTGAGGTTGCCAGGGCCAGGCTGGAAGTAGAATTTTAGTTAATTTAATGAAGGACGGGGTTGGCAACCGGTATGCAGGTCAAAAGTTACCGACGTCAAGATTTTGTGGAGTATAGTGGAGTATAAGAGATGCTAACAGACTTAAAAAGGATAATTGACCAGATCAGTAGAGATAAAGGAATCGAGAGGCATTTGCTTGTCGATGCTATTGAGGAGGCTGTCCGATCAGCTGCCAGGAAGAAATTCGGCAGCCGGCGCGACATGGAGGTCCAGTTCAATGATGAACTCGGCGAGGTTGAGATCTTTCAGTTTCGAAATGTGGTGGAAAAGGTAGAAGACGAGCAGACTGAGGTCTCGCTGGAAGAGGCGCGGATATTGGACCCGGATGCCCAGTTGGGCGATGAGTTAGGCGCCAAGATGGATAACATCGCTGATCTAGGTAGAATTGCAGCGCAGTCGGCTAAGCAGGTCATCATCCAGAAGATGAAGGAAGCCGAACTGGATGTAATTTATGATATGTACAAAGACCGCAAGGGCGAAATAGTCAATGGCATTGTGCAGCGATTTGAACGCGGCAATATGATCATTAACCTGGGGCGTACCGATGCTATCCTGCCGCATAGTGAGCAGATTCCCAAAAGGTCATTCCGGCAGGGAGACAGGATCAGAGCACTTCTTCTTGACGTGCGTCAGAGCAGCAGGGAGCAGCAGCTTGTTTTGAGCCGCACACAGAACGATTTCCTGGCAAAGCTCTTTGAAATGGAGGTGCCTGAGATCTCTGAAGATATCGTAAAAATACTTGGGGTCAGCAGGGAACCTGGATTTCGGGCTAAGATTGCCGTTTCCTCCAGCGAGTCTGATGTGGACCCGGTCGGTGCCTGTGTTGGCATGAAAGGCTCGCGGGTCCAGAATGTGGTCCAGGAACTGCAGGGAGAAAGAATCGATATTGTTCCCTGGCATCCCGATCCGGCAAAATTTGTATCAAATGCCATGGCTCCTGCTGAAGTCTCAATGGTCATCGTTGATGAGGACAAAAAATCGCTTATGGTGGTGGTTCCCGATGACCAGTTATCACTGGCAATAGGGCGGCAGGGCCAAAATGTACGTTTAGCCTCAAAGCTCCTGGATTGGAAAATTGATGTAAAGAGTGAGTCCCGCTATGCCAAGCTGGAAGAGGATGGCTATAAATCTCTTCTTAACATTGATGGAGTCAATGAAGCCCTGGCCGATGTTTTCTATGATGGAGGCTATTCATCGGCAAACGAGCTGAAGGGTGTAACTGCGGCTGATTTTGAGGAATTGAAGGGAGTTGAGTCGGAGCAGGCCGCTGAGCTTGTTGCGGCGGTGGCAAAATACCTGGAGTCTGCCGAAGCTGAACAGGAAAAGTTGGCTGCAGCGGTCGCTGAAGAGGGGTCTGCTGATGAAGATATGCAGGAAAAACCTGTATCGGGATCCGGCAAGGTAAAGGTTTACGAGTTGGCCAAAGAGGCCGGCATGAAAAGTAAAGAGCTGGCAGGCAAACTCATTGAACTGGGTTACGACATCAAGGGATACAGTTCGTCTGTCGATGGAGATACTGCTGAAAAAATTCGTCGGGAGGTTTTAGGGCTTTAAGGAGCATTGGCAGCCGCGTATGTATCCATGAAATACAACTGTCCAATGAGAACGTGTCTGGGATGCAGAAAAAAGCTTCCCAAGGATCAACTGCTGAAATTTGTTCTGGACAGCGGTTTGGTTGTGCTGGATAAAAGTGGTAAAGCCGATGGTCGCAGCGGATATAGCTGTAACAATAGTGATTGTATTAAGAGTTTTCTAAACGACAAAAAAAAGCAGCTCAGAGCATTTAGGGTTGAGGACTGCAGATTAAGCAGAGAGTTGAAGGACCGGGAGTAAATAATGAGCAGGATCAGGGTTTATGACTTAGCCAAGGAAGCGGGCATGCCCAGCAAGGAGCTGGCCGAAAAGCTTATCGCCCTTGGCTATGATATTAAAAGCCACAGTTCAACAGTGGAAGACGACATTGCTGATGAAGTTCGTCGCAAGGTCATTGGCACTGCGGAAACGAAAGTTGTTGAAAAACGTATCAGCTCGAAAGGGCATACGACTATTATCCGTCGGCGGTCACAAACTGTGCGGCGTGCGCCTGAGCCACCTCCTGTAGAAGAAGAGGTGCCGGAAGAAACCATTGAAACTGAAAAAGAGGCAGCTGAGGAAAAGTCTGCTCCTAAACCGGTCCGCAAAAAAGACGCCGAGAAAAAGAAAGAAGCGGTTGAACCGGAAAAGGTTGCAGAAGAAGCGGTCGAGGAACCGGAAGAAGCCAAAGAGATTGAGCCGGAAGAGCAACCGGTTGTTGAGGTAGAACCGGCAGAAGAGGCCGATGCAGAGGTGCCGGAGGCTGAAGAAAAGGTTGCAGAAAAGCCGGAACCTAAAGTTACAAAACGAATTGTCCCGCCCAGGAAAGGGCTGGCAAAGGTCATCAAGAAAGCCGCCATCCATATACCTGAGGAACGGCCCAAACCTTCTGCAAGGCCGGCAAAAACTGCCAAACCTAAAGGCCGGAAGCCGGCAAGTAAAGAAGCAGCAGGCTTCGCGCCCAAGGGTTATGCAGAGAAAGCGGACGCGGGTAAGCCAGGCAAGGGCAAGAAAAAGGGCAAGAGGCTTGTCCAGATCAAACCTGGATCTGAGGGACAGGGCCGGCTGAAAAAAGGTTTTGGGCCCAAACGCAAAGGTCGCAAAGGCTTTGGCATGCGCGAGGATTATGAGTTTGGCCCCCGGACAGCAAAAGGCACGAAGGGTAAAAAGAAGCAGACCGAACCTGTGCAGCCGGCTGCCGAGACCAAGGCGATCAAAATGCGGATCAAGATTTTCGAGACTATCAGCGTTGGAGACCTGGCCCATCGTATGTCAATCAAGTCCAACCAGTTGATTGCCAAGCTCATGGGACTGGGGGTAATGGCCACCGTCAATCAGGTCCTGGATTTTGATACGGCAACCCTGGTGGCGGCAGATTTTGGATATGAAGTCGAACAGAGCGTCACCGAGGAATCCATTGTAATGCAGTTCGAGGAACAGGAGGTAGGTGGCGAGCCACTGCCAAGGCCTCCGGTGGTAACTGTTATGGGACATGTTGACCATGGTAAGACCTCAATCCTTGATGCTATTCGCGAAACAGATGTCGCTTTAGGCGAAGCCGGCGGCATTACCCAGCATATCGGCGCTTACTACGTGCGCACCAAAGAGGGAGATGTTGTTTTTCTGGATACTCCCGGCCACGCGGCCTTTACCGAGATGCGTTCGCGCGGCGCCAAGGTTACGGACGTAGTTGTCCTGGTTGTGGCGGCTGATGATGGGGTTATGGATCAAACCAGGGAAGCCATTAATCATGCCCAGGCTGCAAAGGTGCCCATAGTGGTGGCGGTTAATAAAATCGACAAGGCCAATGCCAACCCGGATCGGGTAAAACGGGAGCTTGCCGAACTGGGCCTTTCGCCTGAGGAATGGGGCGGTGACGTGATTTATTGCGAAACGTCAGCCAAAAAGAATATAGGGATTGAAGAGCTGTTAAGCAATCTCCTCCTGCAGGCTGAAGTTCTTGAGTTGAAGGCAGATCCGAAACGGAAGGCAAGGGGAAGGGTCATCGAAGCACAGCTGCATAAGGGCAGAGGAGCTGTTGCCACAGTTCTTGTCCAGGAAGGGACATTGCGGTTGGGGGAACCGATCGTTATTGGTCAGCATTCAGGTAAGGTTCGTTCCCTGATTAATGACAAGGGAGAACATATCAAGGAAGCAGGGCCGGCAATTCCGGTTGAGATTCAGGGTCTTTCCGGCGTTCCCCAGGCCGGTGACGAATTTGTAGTCGTCAAGGACGAAAAAATGGCCAAGAGTGTCAGCGCCTCCAGGCAGCTGAAGGTCAGGGAATCTGAACTGGCCTCCACCTCTAAGATATCACTGGATAAACTGTTTGAGCAGATGCAGGAAGGTGATGTCAAGGAATTACGCGTTGTCTTGCGATCCGATGTCCAGGGAACCCTGGAAGCATTTGGCAAGGCTATTGAAGAGCTGAGTACCGACGTGATCAAGGTTAAGGTTCTACACGAAGGGACCGGCACCATCACTGAATCGGACATTCTGCTGGCTTCTGCCTCTGAAGCTATTATCATAGGTTTTAACGTCAGGCCGCCGGTGAAAGTCAAAGAACTGGCCGAAAAGGAACATGTGGATATCAGGTTCTATGACGTTATTTACCATGCCCTTGACGATATACGAAAGGCCATGGTCGGCCTTCTTGAGCCGGAATTTGAAGAGGCGGTTATCGGCAGTGCCGAAGTGCGGGAGACGTTCCAGGTGCCAAAGGTCGGTACCATTGCAGGCTGCTACGTTATCGATGGCAAGGTGGAGCGTAATGCCAAGGTACGTGTTCTGCGCGATGGAGTTGTGATCTATACCGGCCAGATGAGTTCATTGAAGCGCTTCAAAGATGATGCGAAAGAGGTGGCCAGTGGTTATGAATGCGGTATCGGTATTGAAAACTTTAATGACATAAAGGTGGGCGATGTCTTGGAAGCCTTTATCATGGAAGAGGTGGAAGCAACCTTGTAGCAGGCAAAGTATATTTTTCACAGGAAATATACTTTGTAACGGGAATAATGTGATTAGCTTATGATGACCGTGAATCCAAAAAAAGATTACTATCAATACGGCAGAGAGACCGACAGCTATAAAAGGCCGAAACGGGTTGCCGACTTGATAAAAAATGAAATAGCCATGCTCCTGCTGCAAAAGGTCAAGGACCCCAGGCTGGAGAACGTGGCAATTGTTTCAACAGAGGTGACCAGGGACCTGCGGAAGGCGATCATTTATTACAGCGTGCTGGGCGATGAAGAGAAGATAAAAAAGGCTGGAGCCGGGCTGGCCCGCGCAAAAGGTTTTATGCGCAGTCATCTGGCCAAGGAACTCGGTATGCGTGCTACGCCGGAGCTTATTTTTAAACTCGATCGTTCCATGGCCCATCAGCAAAGAATGGAAGAATTGTTCAAGGAGATTAACAGCAGTGCTGAATCTGTCGAAAAAGACTCCTGATGCAATCGTTGAACCTTTGCGTCAGGCCAGGAATATCCTGGTTGGCACACATGTTTTCCCGGATGGTGACGCACTGGGCTCCCTGCTGGCCCTGGGGGATATTCTCGAGTCTCTTGGCAAAAAGGTGTATTTGTACTGCGAGGAATCGGCTTCCCATCTTTATGATTTCATGCCAGGTTGCGAAAAGGTACAGAACCTGCTTCCTGAATTGATGTCATTTGATGCAGCAATTGCGGTTGACTGTGGTGACCGGTATCGATTAGGTCATGCAGAGGATAAATTTTCTGAAATTCATCCTTTTGTCGTCATTGATCACCATGCCGGTCACAAGGGGTTTGGTGACATCAGCTGGGTGGAAGCGGATCGTTCTTCAACCGGCGAGATGATATTTGATCTGGCAGTGGCACTGGGTGCTGAAATTTCATATGATGCTGCGTTCTGCCTGTTTACCGCCATTGTATCGGACACCGGTTCTTTTAAATATGAGTCTACCTCGGCGTATACTTTCCAGGTGGCCAGCCAGTTATTGAGCAGAGGCGTTGTGCCTTCTGAGGTGGCCGGCAAGCTTTTTGATAATTATTCTGTCAATCGCCTGCATTTACTGGAAAAAATACTGGGTTCCCTGGAACTTTATGATTCCGGAACCATAGCCATGATCTCCGCCACCCAGGCGATGTTTGCTGAAAGTGGTGCCCAAAGGGAAGATACCGAGGATTTTATCAACTTGCCCCGCGCCCTTCGGTCGGTTAAAGTGGCGGCCATTTTTAAAGAAACTGAGGGCAATGATATAAAGGTCAGCCTGCGCGCCAAAGGCGGGTGTGATGTGTCGCAGGTGGCCACAAAGTTCGGTGGCGGCGGGCACAGGAACGCAGCTGGTTATAAAAAAAATGACAGCACCATTGCTGAAGTACGGTCTGAACTGCTCAAGGAGTTGCAGAACAGGCTGAAAGCTTAAAATGAATTGTTCATTGATGAGAAGTACTGTTTTAGATAAAGAAGAAAGTAACAAAAAAAATTATGCCCGCCCGCCTGTCGCTGTTGATAAAGACGAGACAGCCCGGCACGGAGTTATTGCGGTTAGTAAACCGCAGGGTGTGACATCTTTCCGCATCGTGCAGAAAGTACGACACCTGCTTGGCATAAAAAAAGTCGGCCACACCGGAACTCTTGATCCCTTCGCCACAGGGGTCCTGGTGATATGTGTAGGACGGCCGGCGACCAGGTTGGTTCCCAGGTTGATGGAAGGTGACAAGGAATATGAAGCCACTCTGCAACTTGGGGTAACAACCGAGACACAGGATCCGGAGGGTTGCGTTATCGAAGAGCGGCCGGTGCCGGAGCTCAACGAAAAAGTGATTCAAAACTGTCTAGCGAAGTTTCGGGGAAAGCAATTGCAGACCCCGCCCAGTTACTCAGCTTTGAAGCATAACGGAAAACCGCTTTATTACTATGCCCGTAAGGGTATAAAGGTCAAAAAGGAGCCTCGTCAAGTAGACATCAGAAAGCTGGAATGTATTGACTCTGGCAGAGACACCATAACCATCAGGGTAACCTGCAGCAAAGGTACCTATATAAGGACCCTGGCGGCGGATATCGGAGAATTTCTTGGTTGCGGTGGCTACCTCAGCAGGCTGAAAAGAGTTCGGAATGGATTCTTCAGCATTGATGAGTGTTTGCCGGGAGAGATTCTTTTTGACGAAAAGGCTGGCAGAGATATGTTGTTACAATCTCTCATGCCAGTGGAGGAAGTAAAAAAAATACTGATTTAAAAGAAAAACATTCAATTACTATATAAAAAATGCCGGTGGCGTAGCCGACTGAGGTGGAGCCACATTTGATGAATCTGTCTGAGTCAATATTTTATGGTAGCCGGCCGGCATTTTGTTGAAACAAAAGAAGGAGGATAGTTGTGGCACAGCAAGCTGAAAAGAAAAGTGAAATTATTGAAAAATTTAAGACCCACGATACAGACACCGGTTCATCGGAGGTGCAGATAGCCCTGCTCAGTGATCGGATCACTTACCTGACAGAGCATTTCAAGGTGCACAAAAAGGATCACCATTCCCGCCGTGGGTTACTGAAGCTCGTCGGTCAGAGGAGAAGGCTTCTGCAATACTTGAAGCAGAAGGATATTTCTAAGTATCGCGCCATAATTCAGGAACTTGGAATCCGCAAGTAGGCGGAAGGAAAGGTTCAGCTGACGCGCTATGCCTTTCCGGCTGCAGAAGTTTCCTGCCAGCCACTCAGTTTGTCCGTGGCGGTGAGGGATTCTGGCTGGAAATGGATGCTCGCAGTAAAATATTTAGGTTGAAGCGAGTATGATACTTGCCAGGAGCAAGAGATTGCAGCGCTTGCAGCTGAAACAAATCAGAAGGAGAATACATGTATAAAAAAGTAGAGGCCGAAATCGGTGGCAGAATACTGTCAATCGAAAGCGGCAAAATGGCCAGACAGGCAAATGGCTCGGTTCTGGTCACTTATGGTGAATCAGTGGTGCTGGTTACAGCAACCGCTGCCAAAAAGCAGAAACCGAATATGGGCTTTTTGCCCCTGACCATCGAATACCAGGAGCGGTTCTATTCTGTAGGCCGGATTCCAGGAAGTTTTTTCAGGCGTGAAATCGGCAGGCCGACTGAAAAGGAAATCTTGACCTGCAGAATTACCGACCGGCCGCTGCGGCCCTTATTTGCAGACGGTTGGATGACTGAAACACAGGTGATTGCGACAGTGCTTTCAGCTGATCAGCAAAACGATCCGGATATCCTGGCCTTGACCGGAGCCTCCGCTGCCCTGACAATTTCTGATATCCCTTTCCAGGGCCTCGTTGCCGGGGTAAGGGTTGGATATATTGATGGACAATATGTGATTAATCCAACCAAGGACCAACTGGAAGTATCGGCCATGGAAATCATCGTTGCCGGTACCCGTGATGCCGTGGTCATGGTTGAGGGTGGCGCTGACAGTCTGTCCGAAGAAGTGGTCATGGATGGGATTTTCTTTGGCCACCAGCAGCTGCAGATACTTCTTGACCTGCAGGAGGAACTGCAGAGTGCCTTAGGAAAAACAAAGCGCCAGGTCGAAAAGCCTGAAATCGATGAGGCCTTGGCCAAGAAGGTTGAAGAAGTGGCCGCAGCCGGGATGGCCGAAGTAATCACCACTGTCGATAAGATGGAACGCGGCCGGGTCTATGATGAACTGAAGGCACGGGTTGTTGCCGAACTGGAAAATGAGAAGGAAGATTGTGCCGGCGAAGTCAAAGACCTGTTGAGTGATCTTAAGAAAAAGACGATGCGGAATAAAATTGTTACTGAGAAGTCCCGTATTGACGGCCGGGCTTTTAACGAGGTGCGGCCCATTTCCTGCGAGGTCGGTTGTCTGCCCCGCACCCATGGTTCAGCATTATTTACCAGAGGTGAGACCCAGGCTATAGTGACTGCCACTCTTGGCAGTGAAGGGGATGAACAGAGAGTTGAAACCCTGGAAGGCATGACATTTAGAAAATTCATGCTGCATTATAACTTCCCACCCTTCTGTGTCGGTGAGGTTCGCTTTATGCGCGGCCCGAGCCGGCGGGACATCGGCCATGGTGCCCTGGCAGAGCGTGGTATCAGAGCTGTCCTGCCCCCGGCAGAGAAGTTCCCTTATACCATGCGGGTTGTCTCCGATGTCCTTGAATCAAACGGTTCCTCATCCATGGCAACAGTTTGCGGCGCCAGTCTGGCCCTGATGGATGGCGGCGTGCCGATTAAAAATCCGGTTTCCGGTATTGCCATGGGGCTGATTCAGGAGGGTGACGAAGTGGTAATTCTTTCTGATATCCTCGGTGATGAAGACCATCTTGGTGATATGGATTTCAAGGTGGTCGGTACATCTGAAGGGATCACCTCATTGCAGATGGATATCAAGATAAGCGGGGTGACCCGGGAAATTATGAGCCAGGCTCTTGAACAGGCCAAAGAGGGCAGATTACATATTCTTGGCAAGATGCAGGAGGCCATTGCCGAGCCCCGTGCAGATATCGCATCCCACGCTCCGAAATTTTTCATCATCAAAATAAATCCGGATAAGATCCGTGACATCATCGGCCCCGGCGGAAAAATTATCAAAGGGCTGAGTGCTGAATACGATGCAAAAATTGAAGTGGATGATGACGGCAATGTAAAGGTGTTTACCCCCAGTGGTGATAGTGCTGCAAAGCTACTTGCCCGCATTGAAGAAATTACTGAGGAAGCCAAGGTCGGCAAGATTTACGATGGCATCGTTAAAACCATCAAGGATTTTGGGGCATTTGTCGAGATCATGCCCGGCACAGATGGCTTAGTTCATATCTCTGAACTGGCCAATGAACGGGTTGGCAAGGTGACCGATATCCTGAAAGAGGGCGATGCGGTTAAGGTTAAGGTTCTTGAAATTGATCAACGTGGAAAGATCAGGTTGAGCCGTAAAGCGGTATTGGCTGAAAACGAGAGCTGAGTACGATTAGACCGATAACCGGGAATAGAAATTTATTCCCGGTTATCGGTCATCCTTCATTTTTTCCCAGCAAGCAATGTATAATAAGACCGTCCTCGATAACGGCATCCGCGTCATTACGGAAAGCCTGCCGCACTCGCGGGTTGTTTCCGTCGGTGTATGGATTGATGTCGGCTCCAGAGATGAGCATGATTTAAACAGTGGTTCCGCTCATTTTGTTGAGCATATGCTTTTTAAAGGAACAAGAAACCGCACTGCCCTGCAGATTGCCAGAGAGTTAGATGTGCTGGGCGGCGCTGCCAATGCCTTTACCTCCCGGGAAAATACCTGCCTGCATGCAACCGTCCTTGATAGTAATCTGCCCAAGGTGGTTGATCTCTTTACCGACCTGTTGTTAAATTCACTATTTGCCGATGATGAGATAGAACGGGAGCGCCAGGTTATCCTGCAGGAAATTAATATGGTCGAGGATATGCCTGACGACCACATCCATGATCTCTTTGCTGCATTGCTTTGGGGGAAGCACCCCCTTGGCAAAACAATCCTTGGGGTGCAGGAAATTGTTGCAGCCATGGATTCCAAAAAGCTACAGGATTATGTAAGCAGGTATTATGTGGCAGATAGAATTGTCATTGCTGCCGCCGGCAGTGTGGACCACGATGATTTTGTTTCATTGTGGCAGGATGCCTTCGCAACCTTCGGCAATGAAAAAAATGGTATCCAGAAGAGAAGCAAGCCGGCTGTTCTTCCTGCGAAAAAAAAGATTTACTCAAAGCCCCTGGAACAGGTTCATGTGCTTTTAGGGACATACGGGCTTTGCATGGTTGACGAGGCTCGCTTTGCCTATCTGTTATTAAATGTTCTGCTTGGCGGCAATATGAGTTCCCGGCTTTTTCAGGAGGTCAGGGAGAAAAGGGGGCTGGCCTATTCCATCTATTCCTATATCGCCTCCTATTCCGACTGCGGCTATCTGGCAATTTATCTGGGTGTGGACAGGGATTCGGTGAATGAATCAATCAAATTGATTGATCGAGAGATAAACAAACTGCAGGACATGCCGGTCTCAGACACTGAATTGAGTAATACCAAGGATTTTGTCAAGAGCGGTCTCTTTCTGTCCATGGAAAACATGGAAGTCATCATGACCAGGATAGCCAGGAACGAGATGTATTTTGGTAAGTATATACCTTTGGAAGAGGTGATTGATTCCATAGACCACGTCGGCAGCGGGGAAATAAAGGAGCTTGCCCGGCAAGTATTCGGCAGCCGCAGTATGACTGTTGCCGGCCTGGGGCCCCTGGAAAACACAGAAACAGACTGGACAGTGTAATGGAATTGTTGAAAATTGCATTCAGTTGGCTGGACCCTGCAGCAACAAAGGATTTACCCCCGCCTGCCTATCACTCTGAGTTGGCATCCGGCATGGATGTGGCAGCGGCAATTGACAGGCCGGTAATTTTACAGCCTGGAGAAATAAAGCTGATCCCGTCAGGCTTTGCAGTGGCAATTCCTCCAGGATATGAGATACAGGTACGCCCCCGCAGCGGCCTGGCCATAAAACACGGGGTTACCATTATCAACAGTCCGGGAACAATTGATGCTGACTATCGGGGTGAGGTGAAAATTGGCCTGATCAATCTTGGTGACAAGCCATATACAATCCAGCACGCCGATCGTATTGCCCAGCTGGTAGTGGCTGAAGTTCAGCGGGCCGACCTGCAGCTGGTGGAAGAGCTCGAAAAAACCGATCGCCAATCGGGCGGCTTCGGACACACCGGTAAATAATTCTCAGGTATACAGGGTTTAGGATTGAGGTTTTCTGTATTAGGCAGCGGCAGTAAGGGCAATGCCACATATCTAGAGGCGGCAGAAACCGCGCTCCTCATTGATGCAGGCATGTCCGGCATAGAGTTACAGCGCCGACTGGCTGCCATAGGCGTTGAGCTGTCGTCCATACACGCTATTTTCCTTACCCATGAGCATAACGACCATATCCATGGAGCCGGGGTCCTTTCCAGGCGGCTCAATATCCCGGTTTTCGCCAACCCCTCCACATTCTCTAAAGCTGACAGTACCCTGAACAAACTTGCTGCCTATAAAGAGTTTGACACCGGCGCCATCTTTCATTTCCGCAATCTTGAGATCCACCCCTTTTCAATCTCGCATGATGCTGCCGATCCGGTAGGCTTCCGGATTTCTGACGCCAAGAGCTCGTTCGGCTACTGTACCGATACCGGCAGGGTGTCACAGCTCATGAAACAGCGGTTGTCTGCCTGCCATGCCCTGGTTATAGAAAGTAATCATGACGCTGAAATGCTGAAAAAAGGTTCTTATCCACCGTACCTCAAGCAGCGTATCCGCAGCAGCCAGGGGCACCTGGAAAATGAGGAGGCTGCCGCCTTTATGAAAGATTTGCTGCACGACGGGCTTGAGCACGTGGTCCTTGCCCATCTCAGCGAGGAGAATAACGATCCGGGGATTGCCTATCAGGTAATGAAGACCGCTCTGGGCAGAGATATGGATACGCTGGATGCGAATTTGCGGATTTCTGTGGCAGCACAGCACAGGGCCGGTGAGCTTATCGAGTTTTGTGCGGCATAAAAAGCGGCATATCACAAGTCTGTTTTGATGCAGCCTGGCTGGTTTTAAAGAACACCGCACATTGTTTCAAAGTTTTCACATTCCGCCTGGCTCAGGAATGGGCAGGGTTCTGAGTGGAACCACTGCAACTTTGGACACCAGTAACGGTCCTTGTATGGTTCATTGCAACCGTCTTTAGTCAGCTTCGGTCGTTTCTTTCTGCCGTACTTAACCTCATCGCCTTTAATCTTAAATCTCCAGACAGCCATACTGTACCTCCTGTTGCTTTGACTTCTGAACTCTTCCCTCCTCAGTGCCAAGCCCAAGTATGATTCGCAGTCAGCCATTATCATGGGGAGGAGTTCTTACTCCTTGAATTCATTCATTTACCCCTATATTTGGAGGCAGCAAGAAATATGCCAAAAGAAAAAACCCCGCAGTGTATACCACAGCAACAAAAATAATATTATGTAATTTCAGTATAATAGGTGATATTTGTTGTGGTGGTCCGTGTACAGCAGGAGATTTATTGCAGTGACACTAAAAAGTCAAATGGGGATCAGCGGCGACAAAAAATGTCAGAATGATCATACGGTGGAGGGATGAGTGGAGATCAAATCAGCCATCGTAATGCAGGAGATACTCCTCCCTTATATTGGCAAGCGCTGCAAAGATATTGGATTTGGCATTGGGGTGTAAGGCACTAAGCGAGGCGGCAATTTTTCTCGCCTCCTGCCTTTTGGAGTCTTCATCCTGGGGGCATGGGTTTTTTACGGGTTGAATTGCATGGCTATCACCAATATGGATAATTTCTTTTTTTTCAAGAAATGCCATGGGCCTGATGATGTGTAACCTGCCGTTGAAAAGTTTTTGATTGGGGACCATGGTGCTTATGTTGCCGGCATACAGGAGGTTGATGAAAAAAGTTTCGATGATGTCATCCTTGTGGTGACCAAAGGCCATCTTGTTAAAATTCTCCTGCTCGGCAATGGCAAAAAGCCTGTTTCTGCGAAGCCGTGCACAATGATAGCAGATACTTTTGCCTTTTTCCGCCGCCACCGCTCTTTCCCGGAAATCTGTTTTTTCAACCTGGTATGGAACGCCGATTTTCTGAAGCTGTTCAGCTACATTATCCCCCATCTGGTTGTCAAAACCATTGTCGATGTATACCGCATGTATCTCATAATTGATCGGCGCTTTGCGTCGCCAGGAGTTTAAGAGCCAGGCCAGAACCAGGCTGTCAACACCGCCTGAAACGGCAATCAGGACACGGTCGCCGTCAGCCAGCATATTGTATTTATGCATGGCCTGCCCAATACGCCGATTGACAGACTTGCTCAGCATTTTCATGGAATTGGTCGGATTCTTCGCTACAGGTATGGACAGCTGTTCAGCTTTTTGGTCAGGCCGGCTGTGGCTAATTCTTCTGCTGTAAGCCAGCTGAACCCGGCACCGGTTGAACGGGTGCTGGGCAGGATATTTTCAAACAGGGTTTTTTGGGTCTGATCAAAATCAGCACTCCAGATGATCTGGCCACTGGCAACAGCCAGCAATTGTAAAGAAAAATAAACCGACGCCGGGCGAATCACGGAATATTTGGTGCCTTCCCGGGGCCGGTAACGTTTAACAGCGGTAATGAGCACTGCATCATAATGAAGCTGCCGGCCGGCCTCTCTGGCAATGTTGAGAAGTCTGGCGGCTTCAACAGAAGAAGATAATCCCTCCAATTCACTGGCAGAGACCATCTCGGCCTTTTGAGAGCTTTTAAAGTAATCGCTAAGCAGTGAGGTGATTATGTCCGTACCTGCTTTAAGCTGTTCCTTTGTTCTTGTGTTGGAAGGCAGGATGGTAATTTCGGCTACCTGGGCGGGAAGAATGCCGATGGAGTTGACCGGCACAAGTTTTTGGGGTGTATCTTCAATCGGCACGGTAGTGCAAGCGGTAGCAGAGAAAAGAAGCAAGCTCATTGTCATGCAACAAGTCAGATATGCAAATATTCTTTTCACTGGAAACTCCTTAAAGTTGTTGTTGGGGCAACCCAGCCTTTTCATAGGGCTATCCGTCATTGTATTTACAATGATCCTTTTGATGAAAGAGGGCCTTTGGCACGTGGTTCTCGACTCGCAGCCTGGCCAAGAGCACGGCCCAGAGCCTTGAAAACCGCCTCGATGATATGATGTGCGTTTTCACCATGCATCACCTTTACATGCAGTGTCAAACCACCGTGTAATGAAAGTGCCCGCAAAAATTCCTTGGCAAGGGCAGTATCAAAAGTCCCCACTTTTTGATCCTTGATAGGCGCTTCATAATGCAGGTACGGACGGTTTGATATATCGACAACCACCTGGGCAAGGGCCTCATCCATGGGGATTATGCTCTGTCCGTAACGGCAGATACCGCTCAAGTCTCCTAATGCCTCTTTCAGAGCCTGGCCAAGACAGATTCCCAAGTCTTCCACGGTATGATGGTCATCCACCTCCACATCCCCTTTACCGATAATCTCCAAGTCGAAGAAGCCATGCACGGTGAAAAGGGTCAGCATATGATCCATAAAGGATACACCCGATTGGATCGCAGCGTTACCCTGCCCATCAAGCTGCAAAGTCAGTTTTATGTCAGTTTCTTTGGTTGTCCGGTGGACCTGTCCTTGTCTTGCCTTGGTTGCCATAATCTACTCCGCTTGAATTACATGTTAAAAAAATAAAACAGGTGCGAACTGCATTCTGTCAGCATATATGTATATATGGTTGTTGTTTGCCAAACAGTTTTTTAGCTCACAGCTACAGTAGGCACATAAAATATTCCTGAATCCGTGACGGGAAATTGCTTGAAACTGTTTGAGTCCCGTATTTACAATTGATACTTTAGAGACGGTGTCAAATTTTGTATTCACCGTGCAGCATCGAAAAGAACCGCCTTAATGCCCCCTCGGAGTCTATCGCTTACCTGCGGGGTGCTTCGGGGCCGACGGCTGCATCCCATTTTCGGCGTCATCGCCGGTCCTGCATGGGAAACCATAGCCGAACCGACTCTTCCTCGGAGTCTCCCTTCGGCCGCTTACCTGAATCTGGGATACATCCGACGGCTCACGGATTCAGGAGTATGCACTAAATATCTATACAATTTGTATGGTTAGGAGGCAATAGCGATATTCCATTTTTCAAAAAAAAATAAAAAAGTTATATGAAATATTGGCACTTCATATGAGGCGGCCCTGTTTTTATTGTTTTTTGTTGACAACAAATGGATGTATCGTTATATTCGCGCCTTTCCAGTTGTACTTGCTTGATGAGCGGGAATAACTCAGTGGTAGAGTGTAACCTTGCCAAGGTTGAAGTCGCGAGTTCGAATCTCGTTTCCCGCTCCATTTTTTTTACAACTTTGTAATGCTGGGAAGGTTCGACACTGGTCGGGCCTTTTTTTATTGACTATTTTAAGAGTCCGCTATATAACTTATCCTCTTTTCGTGAGGCTTATGTATGCAGGTCTCAAAAGTCCCGGATAAACGGGCAGTTTTTGATAAAAAAGTTAGGGCTTGAAGTAGTAGCCTATTTTACGGATTCGAATATACAGTAGATATATTTTTTGAGGTTATGATCATGAAAACCTATCATACTCCGGTTAAGGAGATTGAAAGGAAATGGTATGTGGTAGATGCCGACGACAAGGTGCTGGGACGCCTTGCATCTGAAATTGCAACTCGGCTGCGCGGTAAGCATAAACCCACTTTTTCCTCCCATATGGATGTGGGTGATTTCATAGTTGTTGTGAATGCGGAGAAGGTAAAACTTACCGGCAACAAGCTTGAAGACAAGATGTATTATCATCATAGCGGCTATATAGGTGGGCTGACAGAAAAAACTGCCAAGGAAGTTCTGGAAAAAAAACCGGAAGAGCTTTTAAAGAGTGCGGTAAAAGGCATGTTGTCCAAGAACAGCCTGGGCCGTCAGCAATTTAAAAAGCTTAAGGTGTATGCCGGCAGTGATCATCCCCATACCGCCCAACAACCTGAACAGTTGGATATTTAAACAGCATAGAGATGAGTTGGAGAACAAATAATGGCTGATAATCGACATTACGCTACCGGTAAAAGAAAGACGGCAATTGCCAGGGTCTGGCTGCAACCGGGTGACGGCAACATAAAGGTTAATAATCTGACGGTCGAGGAATATTTTGGCGCTGGTTTTTTACGCCAAAAAATTGAAAAACCGTTTGAGACCACCGAAACATCATCACAGTATGATGTAATGGCTACCCTGAAAGGCGGTGGCAAGGCTGCCCAGGCTGAAGCTTTACGGCATGGCATTTCCAAGGCCCTGCTGGGAGTCAATCCAGAATTCAGGCTGACCTTGAAAAAATTAGGCTTGCTTACCAGGGACCCGCGTGCCAAGGAAAGAAAGAAGTATGGCCAGAAAGGAGCCAGGGCGAAATTCCAGTTCTCGAAACGTTAAACGTTTTTCAGGGATATTTTTAGCCCCTTATCGAATTACGAAACAGGGGAAGACAATTTTGCGGTTGTCTTCCCCTGTTTTTTTTTGTTTATTTCCTAACGGGGATTCTGGTTGATTGATTAAAATGTCTCGAATGGCCTGTAAGGGCAAACTATATTGTTAAGGAGAGAGAACAATGATTCGTATCGGTATCGTAGGAGCATCAGGATACACAGGGGTTGAGTTAGCACGTATACTCTGCAACTGCCCTGATGTTAAGCTTACGGTGGCCACTTCCCGGCAGTATAAAGGGAAAAAGCTCGCAGACGTCTACCCGAGTCTTGCGGGTATGGTTGACATTGTCTGCGAAGATTTGCAGGCAGAAGAGTTGTCTGACCGGGCTGACTTGTTTTTTACTGCAGTGCCGCATCAGACTGCCATGGCAATTGTCCCTGATCTGCTGGAAGCAGGGAAGAAAGTAGTGGACCTTTCAGCAGATTTCCGATTGCATGATGCCAAGGTTTATGAACAGTGGTACCAAGTCCATAGCGCCCAGCAATATTTACCCGAAGCAGTCTATGGGTTGCCTGAACTGCATCGCGAACAAATAGCCAAGGCACGGCTGGTTGCCAACCCCGGCTGTTATCCGACCAGTGTAATCCTGGGGCTTGCTCCTTTGCTGCAGGCCGGTGTGGTTGACCCAGGCACCCTTGTGGTGGATTCAAAATCCGGGGCTTCCGGTGCCGGACGTTTAGCCCAGACGGGCTCGCTCTTTTGTGAAGTGACCGAGGGCTTTAAGGCCTATAAGGTTGGTGAGCACCGGCATACCCCGGAGATGGAACAGGAAATCAGCCTGCTGAGTCAACAGCCGGTGATCATATCCTTCACTCCTCATCTGCTGCCCATATCCCGGGGGATCCTGAGTACAATGTATGCTAAGCTGTCAAAGTCAGTGACTGACGCAGAAATTGGTGAACTTTATAACAATTTCTACCAGGATGAACATTTTGTCAGGCTTTGTGGCTTGGGTCAGTTCCCGGCAACGCAATTTGTCCGGGGCTCAAATTTCTGTGATATTGGCTTTAAGGTTGATGAACGTACCGACCGGGTCATTATTTTATCGGCCATTGATAACCTGGTAAAAGGCGCTGCCGGACAGGCAGTACAGAATATGAACCTGATGTGTGGTTTTCCTGAAACCCAGGGTTTAAACATTGTCCCGTTGTTTCCGTGAGCGACCTTCGCAACATCAAGCTGCTGTTGGCGTTTGACGGCACAAATTATGCCGGCTGGCAGAAACAGAAAACGGCTAAGACCATTCAAGGGGTTATTGAGGAGAAGATCCAGGTGATGGCCGGTGAGGATGTTTGTCTGCACGGTGCCGGCCGAACAGATGCAGGGGTGCATGCCTTGGGGATGGTGGCAAATTTTCTGACCTCCTCAGGTATTCCTTGCCATGGATTTTTAAAGGGCATGAACAGCATGTTGCCTGCAGATATCAGGCTGCTGCATGTTGTTGATGCGCCGGCTGATTTCCATGCACGCCGCAGTGCCAAGGGCAAGACGTATCTGTATCATGTTACTACCGACCTGGTACAGGTGCCGACAGAAAGGCTTTACGCAACGCATGTTTATGAAAAGCTTGTTCTGCCGGCCATGGAGAAAGGCTTGGCATTCCTGTCAGGCACCCATGATTTTTCCAGCTTTGAGGCGGCCGGATCACGGGAAACGAAAGGAAACACTACTGGTCGAGGTGCGGTACGGACACTTTTTGATGTCAGCTGTGCAATGGACCAGTCAACCGGCCGGCTGCAGTTTACCTGTAAGGGAGACGGATTTCTCCGGCATATGGTGAGAAATATCGTCGGCACAATACTTGAGATCGGTAAAGGCAAGCTGGCCCCGGAAGACATATCTGAAATTCTGGCAATGAAAGACAGGGCTGCTGCCGGCCCGACGGCACCGCCACAGGGACTTTTTTTGCAACAGGTTCATTATTAGAAGTAACTAAACGCGTGAAGGGGATAGACAAATGACTGCTTTAGCAAAACTTGGCAGGGCTGAACTCACACAATTGAAGGATGACTTACTTGGGCGGTATGACGCTTTTAAGGATAGAAGCCTGAACCTCGATATGACCAGGGGCAAACCAAGTGCAGAACAGCTTGATTTGTCCATGACTATGATGGCAGAGGAGATAGGCCTGCAGTACTTGACCAGGCAGGGGGTTGATTGCCGGAATTACGGCGGCCTGGATGGTATCAGTGATGCCAAGGCCCTTTTTGCTGAATACCTGGAAGTTGCAGAGGACGAAATTATTGTCGGCGACAGTGCCAGTCTGAAAATGATGCACGATACAATAATGGGAGCCCTTGTCTATGGCATGGTTGACAGTGATGTTCCCTGGGGACAATTACCAGAGGTGAAATTCCTCTGCCCCAGTCCCGGTTACGACCGGCATTTTGCAGTATGTCAATACCTGGGTATTAAAATGATCCCAATTGCCATGGATGCGAACGGCCCGGACATGGATACTGTTGAAGAGCTGGTGGCTTCAGATGAATCCATTAAGGGGATGTGGTGTGTGCCCAAGTACAGCAATCCCACCGGTATCACCTATTCCGACGCAGTGGTGGACCGGCTGGCCGCCATGGAAACCAAGGCCAAGGATTTCACCATATTCTGTGACAATGCCTATTCGGTGCACCACCTCACCGATTCGGCTGATAATCTGAAGAATTTTCTTGCTGCCTGTAAAAGCAGCGGCAACCCGGAAAGGGTCTTTATCTACGGCTCTACGTCCAAGGTGACGTTTGCCGGCGGTGGCGTGGCAATGATGGCAGGAAGCAGAAGAAACATAGAGTATGTGCTCGGTAAGATGCAGTTTCAGACTATCGGCCCGAACAAGCTCAACCAGCTGCGCCACGTTCTCTTTTTTAAAGATATGGCCGGCATCAACGACCATATGAAAAAACATGCAGCCATCTTAAAACCCAAGTTTGATGCTGTACTTGATGTTCTGGATAAAGAGCTTGGGGGTAAAGATATAGCCTCCTGGAGCAGGCCCAAGGGCGGTTATTTCATCAGTATAGACATGATGCGGGACTGCGCCAGAGCAGTGGTTGAAATGGCTGCCGGAGGCGGCGTCAAGCTGACCCCGGCCGGCGCCACCTATCCTTACGGCAAGGATCCTGCGGACAGCAATATCAGGATTGCACCGTCTTTCCCGGTTGCCGAAGATGTCAGCACGGCAATGGAACTGGTGGCCATCTGCATCGAGTTGGTGAGTATCGAAAAACTGCTGAGTGGCTCTTAAGAATCTAGCCCGCATTTCTCACAGATAAGCGTAGACTTCGAGCGATCTGCTGCGAAGCCGTTAAGCACTGCGTCTACTTCGTCGGAGTCTCCCTTCGGTCGCTTACCTACGCTTGAAAAACATCCTCAACATACTGCAGGTAAGCGAAGACTCCGAGTATGCCTGCGGGTGTTTTTCGGCGCGTGCCTCGGAGTCTTCGCTACCTGTATTCACAGCACTTTCCGACTTCTCGCGACGACCTTTGTGAGAAACCCGGGCTAGTGTTAGGAAGTCCGAAACGTTTTTTCCCGACCTAGTAAAAATGCCTATTTTTGCTATCGGTAAAAATACCTAGTTGGCTGTCGTTGTAGGCGGGCGCCCAAATTCACCAATTTGTCATGTGTTTTTTTACTGATACATTGTGGTACTTTATAGCATTATCAAGGGCTGCACGCTGAGAATATTTTGTGAATCCGACCTCAGTTTTCCTTGACAAGGGTTAGTCTTTGAATTAGATAACTGCCGCTAAGCAAACTGTTCATCCTGCTACCTTTAAATAAAGGAGTTTAGCACGTGGCAGAACAACCGATATTAGATCATTTATACGTGGCCGCCTTTTTTCTTGGCGGTCTTCTTATGGCAGTTGGGCCGTTTATTATTGCCCACCTCTTCTCGCCTCGCGGCACCCGCAGTATCATCAATAAAACATCCCAGGCCATAGAATGCGGTGTTGAGCCAATCGGTGAGCCCTGGATCCGGTTCGGCATTGTCTATTATCTCTATGCCCTGATGTTTCTCGCCTTTGATGTTGACGTCTTGTTCTTGTTTCCAGTGGCCCTTGCCTACAACACTACGACCTTTGCTATCCGCGATTTTGTTGAGATAGTAATTTTTGTCGGCATTCTGTCACTGGCCATAATCTATGCTTGGAAAAAGGGAGTATTTAAGTGGGATCGCAAGAAGTACAATCTTCAATAGTTGAATCGAATATACATTTTGCCCCGTTTAAAAATATTCTTTCCTGGGCGTTAACCCGGGGCAGGGCGAATTCCCTGTGGCCCATGACCTTTGGTCTGGCCTGCTGCGCCATCGAGATGATGGGCACCGGCGCTGCCCGCTTTGACCTGGCCCGGTTCGGGGCAGAGGTGTTCAGACCGTCCCCCAGGCAATGCGATGTCATGATTGTGGCCGGCACCATTTCCAAGAAAATGGAACCGGCGGTCAAAACCCTTTATGACCAGATGCCGGAACCCAAATGGGTTATCGCCATGGGCAACTGTGCAATTTCAGGCGGCCCCTTTGTCTTTGAAGGACAGTACGGCATTGTCGAGGGCGCCGACAAGTTCTTACCAGTGGATATTTACATTCCTGGCTGTCCTCCCAGGCCAGAGGCCTTGATTGAGGGTATTCTGGAACTCGAGGAAAAGGTCACCGGTCATCGGCGGTGGCCACGGGTAGAGGCAGGATAACAGATGTTGCTGGCAAAGATAAAAGAAGAACTGGACACCCTGTACGATGATCTACGGGAAGCAGCAGAAGCTGCTGCTGTAGTAGAACCTGAAGCTGAGCCTGAGGCAGAAGCTGCTCCGGAACAGGAATCCCAGGCCGCTGCCGAGAGTGGAAAGGCGCAAGGGGAAGCCCCGGAATCTGCTGAAGAAAATACCCCTGAGGAAGAACCGGCGCCCATCGGACCGCAGGAAACGGATTATCAGGTCAAAGGGTATCACCTGGATGTCGAGTTGCCGCCTGAAAAGGTGGTTGCTGCGGCTGAAATTTTAACCAGGCAGGGCTTTTTTATCGAGGCTGTCACCGGAGTGGACTGGATTGACGACGGCCAGCTGGAAGTAGTCTATGACTTCAATCATTTTGACGAACTGTGCCGGGTAGTGATTCGTACCAGGGTTGATCGTGACAACTCGGAGGTGCCGACAATTTCCCACATCTACCAGGGAGCCAACTGGCACGAAAGAGAAACCCACGATTTTTTTGGCATAAAATTTATCGGGCATCCGGACCTTTCACCGCTCCTGTTGCCGGAAGATGCAGATTTTCATCCATTGCTTAAGGATTTCAAAGCATGAACGGATTATTGCAGCAAGACGTGAATCAGGAAACCTTTACGCTTAACCTGGGCCCCCAGCATCCGGCAACCCATGGTGTATTGCGGGTTAAACTGGTGATGGACGGTGAATATATCGTCGAGGCCGAACCGGTGTTGGGCTATATCCACCGCATGCATGAGAAGATGGGGGAAAACAGGACCTGGGTCAAGTTTCTGCCAAACTGCGGCAGAATGGATTACCTCTGTGCCCTGTCATACAACCATGGTTACGTTGCAGCCGTTGAGCGGGCAACCGGTATAGAGGTGCCGGAGCGGGCAGAGTACCTGCGGGTGATCACCGTTGAATTAAACCGGATTTCCAGTCACCTGCTGTGGTTTGGCGCCTTTGTCCTGGATCTCGGCGGCTTCACACCGCTGCTCTATGCCTTTGATGATCGTGAACATATTCTTGATCTGTTGGAATCTGTTACCGGATCCAGGCTGACATACTGCTATTTCCGTTTCGGCGGCGTGTATAATGATATTGACGATGCATTTATTGCGGGAACCAGGGAGTTTATCAAGCGGCAACGCAAAAGAATGCCGATGTACGATGCCCTGGTCACCAAGAATATAATTCTTATCAAGCGTCTGAAGGAAATCGGTCACATCTCTAAGGATATGGCCATTCGCTACGGCGCCACAGGTCCGGTGGCCAGAGGCTCTGGCATTAATTATGACGTGCGTAAGAATGAGCCCTATTCAGTTTATCCAGAATTTGATTTTGATGTCCCGGTTTATGAGGAGGGAGATTCTATGGCTCGCTATATGGTGCGCATGGACGAGATAGAACAGTCCATGCGTATCATAGAGCAGGCACTGGATAAACTGCCTGAGGGTGAGATAAAACCGAAGAAGGCTGTCAAGATGGTTAAACCGGAGAAAGGTGACTACTATCATGCTGTCGAGGCTGCACGCGGATCGTTTGGTGTGCGCTTGGTAAGTGACGGCAAAAATCAGGCCTATCGTCTGAAACTGCGTTCTCCGACCTATTCCAACTTAAGTCTTTACGGAGAGGCAACCAAAGGCATGTTGTTACCCGATGCACTTGCCCTGATGGGTAGCCTTGACCTGGTTATTCCAGAAATTGACAGATAAAAGGCTGATTGGAAATACAAGAGAAGGTAAATTTAAATGACAAGGATTAAAAAATAAAAATGCCTGAACTGCTCAGAGTGATCCTTTTTATTGTTTTTGTCTTGAGCTTTGCCGGATTGAATGCCGCTTACCTTGTCTGGTGCGAGAGAAAAGGTGCCGCGCATGTCCAGCGGCGTATCGGCCCGAAGGAGGTTGGCCCTTACGGTCTTCTGCAGCCACTTGCCGACGGCGCCAAGCTCATGACCAAGCAGCTTTTTCTGCCCAAAGGGTGTGACCCTATCCTGTTCATGGTTGCGCCACTCATGGTTATGGTGCCGGCTATCATGAGTTTTCTTGTAATTCCTTTCAGTGAGACTTTTGTTGCCCGTGAGATTAATTTAGGCCTGCTGATGATCTTTGCCTTTGCTTCGGTTAACGTGCTTGGCCTTCTGCTGGGGGCCTGGGGGTCAGCTAACAAGTATGCTGTTATTGCCGCTGCCCGAACAGTGTCCCAGAATGTGGCCTATGAAATTCCCATGCTGATCCCTGTAATCACCCTGGTCATGGTGACCAATACCATGAACTTGAATGAAATTGTCAGGTCACAGGCCGGCTGGTTTTTCCACTGGCATATATTCAGGCTCGATATGAGCCTGCTTATGCCGGTATCCTTTTTGATCTTCTTTGTATGCACCCTGGCCGAGACAAACCGGGCCCCCTTTGACATGGCTGAAGCTGAGAGTGAATTGATTGCCGGCGTTTATACCGAATACCCGGGTATGGGATTCGGCGTCTTTTTCATGGGTGAATATGCCAATATAGTCATCGGTTGTGCCTTGACAGCTATTCTTTTCCTGGGCGGATGGCAGTCACCGATTCCTTTTAATCCGGCAGGATTTCTCGGAGTTGCCTGGGGGATGTTCTGGTTTTTCCTTAAACTCTATGCCCTTATTTTTACAGTTATCTGGATTCGTTGGACCTATCCGCGTACTCAGTTTTATCAATTACTGAATTTGTCATGGAAAGTGTTGATCCCAATTTCGTTGTTTAACCTGATACTGACAGCTTTGCAGATTAAAATTTTCCCCTGGCTGTAACTGAAAGGTTTATAGGATATGAGTGGTTATTTTAAAGAATTAATAAACGGCACAAAAAGTCTCTTTATCGGACTGGGAATTACCGGCAAGTATTTTTTTGAACCGGTGGTGACCCTGCAGTATCCGCATGAACATCTCGAGATGACGCCGCGATTTCGGGGACACATCGAGCTTATTTCCAACGAAGAGACGGGTAAACCGAAATGCATTGTTTGTGGTATGTGCCAGAAGGGGTGTCCCACGGGTTGCATTTCACTGGCCGGGGAAAAGCAGGAGGGGGTTAAGGGCAAGGTTTTGACCAAGTATATCCTTAATTTTACCACCTGCAGTCTTTGTGGTCAGTGTGTTGAAAGCTGCAAGTTCGGTGCAATCAGATTTTCCAAGGATTACAATCTCGCCAGTCCAAGAAAGGAAGATTTTATTTTTGATCTTCTCAAACGCTTAGAGGAAAAAAGTTGATGGTGCCCCTGTTTTCAGCAGAAGGACTTTCAAGTCTGTTATTTCTCGTCATTGTGATTACAACCGTGCTGGGTGCAGTCATTGCCACCCATTCAGAGCGCTTAATCAGGGCTGTTACCGGTCTTGCCATCAGTAGCATTGGTCTTTCCGGTCTTTATTACTACCTGAACAGTCCCTTTGTAGCCCTGATGCAGATGTTGATTTATGTGGGTGCTGTTTGTGTAACCATTGTTTTTGCAGTGATGCTGGCTGACCCAAAACCTGAAATTGAGGCTGGCAAGGGCAGCATCTTTACCGGACCTTTGAGTTTTGCTCTTGGCATTATGCTTTTCTGGGGGTTGTCAGCCCTTGCAGGTAAAACACCCTGGATTGTACCGCCTGAGCGAATTAATGATGGATCTATAGAAGAGATCGGCATAGCTTTGTTGTCAAATTACAGCATGGTGTTTGAGCTCATCTCGATTGTGTTACTGGTGGCGATAGTCGGATCCTTGGTGCTTGCACGGCAGGGAAGGTCACGGACAGGAGGGGAATCATGAGTATCCCGGCATTTGGCGACAACCTTATTACCTACCTTATAATTGCCGCGATGCTGTTCGGTATAGGTTTTTATGGTTTAGTGCACCGTCGCACCCTGATCGGCATGCTGATCGCTGGCGAGTTAATCCTGGCAGGAGCATCGCTTAACTTTATGGCCTTCAACAGGTTTTTGGCCCCAGATCCTAAGGTTGGCAAGATATTTACATTGTTTATTATGGGTATTGCCGCTG
>PJEL010001173.1_pt1 | contig 27750 bp, 33 predicted proteins | sample 1853271 | NCBI WGS metagenome assembly PJEL01 (sample SAMN08108733, study PRJNA415343) | Invertebrate metagenome, whole genome shotgun sequencing project. | host: Globobulimina | place: Sweden: Gullmar Fjord | collected 2015-08 | reverse complement strand
CTACTTTGTATTTCATCTTTTTTACCTTTTTGTATATATATTATAATATAAAATTGTCACATTTTTTGTCACATTTTAGTTTAGTAAGTTATTTAGGAAGTATTTAATAATTATTGAATACGTATGAGAGTTATTGTGTTTATTTGGTAGACTATTAAAACTAGAGATTAATCTAGTTTCAATACTGCCATAAATGCTTCTTGTGGTACATTTACTTTACCTATAGATTTCATTCTTTTTTTACCAGCTTTTTGTTTCTCTAAAAGTTTTCTTTTTCTTGTGATATCTCCACCATAACATTTTGCAGTTACGTTTTTACCAGTTGATTTAACTGTCTCTCTTGCAATAATATCTTTTCCGATACTTGCTTGAATAGCTACTTCAAAAAGTTGTCTTGGTATTAGTTCTTTTAGTTGTTTTACAAAAACTCTTCCTCTTGATTGTGCTTTTTCTTCTGGTACAATAATACTTAATGCATCAACAGCTTCACCAGCAACTAAAACATCAAGTTTCTTAAGATTTCCAGGTCTAAAACCTGTAACTTCATAATCAAAAGATGCATACCCTTTAGTAGTAGATTTTAATTTATCATAAAAATCCATTACGATTTCATTCATAGGGATGTCATATTCTAAAAGAACTCTTTGATTTATATAATCCATCTTTTTTTGAAGACCACGTTTATTATTAAGAAGTGTTATAACATTTCCTAAAAACTCATCAGGTACTAAAATAGTAGCTTTTACATAAGGTTCAGAAATAGTTTCTATATGATTTACTTTTGGTAGTTCATAAGGATTTTGAATCATAAGTTCTTCACCAGAAGTTGTAAGTACTTTATATACAACTGTTGGAGCAGTTGCTATTAGGTCCAGATTAAACTCTCTTTCAAGTCTTTCTTTGATAACTTCCATATGTAACATACCAAGGAAACCTGTTCTAAAACCACTTCCTAATGCTGCTGAACTCTCTGGTTCAAAACTAATAGAACTATCATTTAATTGAAGTCTTTCTAGTGCATCTCTTAAGTCCTCAAACTTATCTGTATCAATAGGATAAAGTCCTGCAAATACAAAAGGTTTTGCAGGTTCAAAACCATCAATTACTTCTGCAGTTGGATTCTTTGCATCTGTCATAGTATCACCTACAGCAATAGCTTCAGTTGTTTTAAGTCCAAGAATAACGATACCAATTTCACCAGTTTCTAACTCATCTGTCTTTTGTTTTTTAAGAGGATGAGGGTACATAAGGTCAAGAACTTTATGCTCATATCCTGTATTCATCATACGTAACATTTGACCTTTTTTAATAGAGCCATCATATACACGTACTAAAGCCAAAGCCCCAAGATAATTATCAAACCAAGAATCATAGATAAGTGCTTTGGTTGGTGCTTTTTCATCACCAGTAGGTGCTGGCATATTATCAACAATACTATCTATAAGATCTTTTACTCCTAGACCAGTTTTTGCAGAGATAAGATTGTGTTCAGTACAATCAAGTCCTATAGCATCTTCCGTTTCTTCTAAAACTCGCATAGGATCAGCTGATGGTAAATCAATTTTATTTACTACTGGCATAAGTGTAAGATCATTTTCCATTGCAATATAAACATTTGCAATAGTTTGCGCTTCAACACCTTGAGTAGCATCAATAATAAGTAAAGCACCCTCAGATGATGCCAAAGATCTACTTACTTCATAAGAGAAATCAACATGACCCGGAGTATCGATTAGATTTAAAATATAATGTTGACCATCTTTTACATAGTCAAGTCGTACAGATTGAGCTTTGATAGTGATACCACGTTCTTTTTCTATATCCATAGTATCCATAACTTGTGCCGACATATCTCTATCTGCTACTGAACCACACTCTTGTATAATTCTATCTGCTAGCGTACTTTTACCATGATCGATATGGGCTATAATACTAAAATTTCTTATTTTACTTTGCAATTTTATTTATCCTACTCTTGATTTATTTGAATGTATCAAATGTTTTAGCGACAACTCGTCTATTTTTTTGTCTATTTTTTACAGTTTTATTAGATACTTTTGGTCTTGACTCACCACATGCTATCGTATTTATTCGACTTTCAATAATACCTTCATTTAAAAAATAAGCCTTTACTGTTTCAGCTCTTTTGATAGATAACTTCATATTTTGCATAGGTGTCCCTATCGAATCAGTATGCCCTTCAAGGTTAATACTGAGATCGTAGTTTGTAAATAAAAAGTCTACATATTTATCCAGTTTGTCTTTTTCAGTGTTAGTGATTTTATAACTGTTTGAATCAAATGTTATTAGTAGTTCATTGGAAAATGAACTACTGATCAATAAAGCGATTAAAATTATCGTTTTCATTAATTTCTTCTTTTATTTATTTTTCTATTCTTGCTGTAACTCTTCTATTTTTTGCCATATTTGCAGACGAGTCATTTGCTACTAATGGTTTTGTTTCTCCATATCCTGTTGCTGTTATTCTTTGAGCATCAATACCCATAGAGATTAATTGTGCTTGTGCATTTTGTGCTCTTCGTTGTGATAATTGTAAATTATAGTTTTCATCACCTACAGAGTCTGTATGTGCTTCTAATATAATTTTAGCAGTAGTTACATTTTTTAAATATGTTACATATTTATCAAATTTTACTATTTCACTATCTTTAATTTTATCACTATTTGTATCAAAAACAATACCTAAATCAGCAGGTTCATCTAATACTTCACATCCTGATGCATCAACTTTTATTCCAGCTGCTGTAGTAAGACATTTATCATTTGAATCTAATACTCCATCATTATCACCATCTAAAATTGCACAACCTGTTTCATTTACTTTTGTTCCAACTGGTGTAGTAGGACATTTATCTGCAGAATTAACTACCCCATCATTGTCACTATCAATTTCACATCCATTTGCATCTACTGTTGCACCCACTTTTGTAGTTGGACACTTGTCATTTGCATTTATAATACTATCATGATCATCATCTTGTTCAATTTTACAACCAATTGAATTAACTTTTGTATTAGCTGGAGTAGTTGGACATACATCAACAGAATTTACAACACCATCATTATCACTGTCTAAATCTACAGATTTTTTTGATGCAGTTCCAAATGGAATAGATAATCCTAAAAGAGTTACAATATTTTTATCTCCATCAAATTTCAATTGATGTCTTACATCTAATTTTAATGCTAAATCATTTGCAAATGTATATGCAGCACCTACACCATAATTAAAAAATGGATCTGATTCATTCCCTAATTTTTCAGTTGAAATATGTTCATATCCTAAACCTGCTAATGCATATAATTTAAATGAATCATTTAATTTATAATCTTTTAAAGCATTGTAAAATATTTGAGTAATTTTTGTATCTCCCATATTATTATCATAATCAGCATTTCCTGACTGTAATAATCCAATTTCTAATGCACTAAATGCAGAATAATCACTTAAAACTCTTGAAGCACTAATACCAATAACTTTATGATTTTCAATATCTACGTGATCTTTTGTATTTACGTAACCAACCATTGGTGTTACTTCGTAAGTATTTGCTAATAAAGCTGATGCAACTACTGATGCTAATATAATTTTTTTCATTTTAACCCTTTTTTTTGACTATTTATTTGACTGTATTTATATAAATATACTTTGAATTGACTCGTTTGTATATATTCTTTTAATTGTTTTAGCAGTTATTTCTGATGCTGTTAAAACTGTAATTTTACCGTGAGCTTTTGATAAAGGAATAGTATCTGTGATAACTAATTCATCTAAAGCACTATTTTCAATTCGATCAAATGCAGGACCACTTAATACTCCATGTGTACAACATGCCATAACACTTGTAGCACCTTTAGATTTAAGAACATCTGCTGCTTTTGTTAATGTTCCTGCAGTATCTACCATATCATCAAGAATAATTACATCTCTACCTGTAACATCTCCAATAATATTCATAACTTCACTTACATTTGCTTTTTCTCTTTTTTTATCAACGATTACTAAATCATATCCTAAAGACTCTGCATAAGTTCTAGCTCGTGCAACTCCACCAACATCTGGAGATGCAATGATTGGATTTTTAAGATTTTTAGATTTAATATATTCAACAAATAAAGTTGAACCAGTAAGATGATCAACTGGAATATTAAAAAATCCTTGAATTTGAGCTGCGTGTAAATCCAAAGTGATAACTCGCTGAACTCCTGCAATTTGAATCATATCTGCTACAAGTTTTGCAGTAATAGGAACTCTTGGAGCTGCTTTTTTATCTTGTCTAGCATATCCAAAGTAAGGAATTACTGCATTTATACTACCTGCACTACTTCTTTTTAAAGCATCAACAATAATTAATAATTCCATTAAATTATCATTTGCTGGTACACAAGTAGGTTGGATAACAAATACGTCTTTCCCACGTACAGATTCAGCTATGTTTACATTAATTTCACCATCACTAAACCTTTTTACTTCAACTCCTGCTAATTCTTTTCCTAAAGAAGCTGCAACTTTTTGAGCAAATTCAGGATTTGCTGTCCCTGCTACAAGTATATAATCATTCATCACTTTACCTTTTTTTTATATAGTTATGCGATTATATCTAAATGAGACTTTATTCCCAAATCAAATAAACTATAATTTTATAAGCTTTTTTTAGATAAAATTGTAGAAAATTATTAAACACGGAGTTCATTTATATGAAATTTAACGCAACAAAAACAAACGAAGCAAACGCAGTAGTAACTGCAACAGTAGAAGCAAGTACAATTGAAACTAACTTAAACAAATTAGCTAAAGAAGCTTCAAAGACTATGGATGTTCAAGGTTTTAGAAAAGGTAAAGTTCCTGTAGCAGTAGTAAAAAGCAGATATGCTGACAAACTTACACAAGATGCTGAAGGTGAAGCAATCAGAGCTATTTTAGCAGGTGCTTTAAAAGAATTAGATATCAATAACACTGATTTAATTGGTGAACCAGCTATTACAAAATTTGATAAACAAGAAAATGGTGATATTGAAATTGAAATCGAATTATCTTGTAGACCAAACGTTGATTTAGGTGATTATAAAGCATTATTACCAGAAATTACTCCTACAGTTGTAACTGATGAAGAAGTTGCAGAGAGAATTAATACAATGGCATCTCAAAATGCTCCATTAGCAAAAATCAAAAGAAAAAGAATGGTTAAAGCTGGAGATCATGCAGTAATCGACTTTGAAGGTTTCAAAGATGGTGTAGCTTTTGATGGTGGTAAAGCTGAAGGTCATACTTTAGAAATTGGTTCTAACTCATTTATCCCAGGATTTGAAGATCAAGTTATTGGTATGAAATATGAAGAACAAAAAGAAATCACTGTAACATTCCCAGCAGAATACCAAGCGGCTGATTTAGCTGGTGCTGAAGTTGTATTTAAAGTAACTTTACACGAAATTCAAGAAAAATCAGCTCCAGTTATTGATGATGAATTTGCTAAACAAGTGTTATCAAACGAAGAAAACCCAACTGTTGAATTATTAAACGAAAAAATTAAAGAACAAATTTCTATGGAAAAAAGTTCAAAACACTACAATGAAGATTTAAAACCAGTTTATTTAGAAACTTTAGTAGAAAAAGTTAGCTTTGAAGTACCAACATCGGTTTTAGAACAAGAAATTTCTCAACTACTTAATAATCAAGTAAGAGCAATGTCTGAAGAAGATTTAAATGCATTAAAAGAAGATCAAGCTAAAATTGAAACAATGAGAGAAGAAGCTAAACCAGAAGCTACAAAAAGTGTAAAAGCTACATTTATTGTTGATGCTTTAGCTAAAGCTGAAGGTGTTTCTGTTGAAGATCAAGAAGTTACACAAACTTTATATTATGAAGCAATGATGCAAGGTCAAGATGGTCAAGCATTAATTAAACAATACGAAGAAGCAGGATATTTACCAGCAATCAAAATGTCAATGATTGAGCAAAAAGTTATCACTAAATTATTAGACGAAAAAGCAGGAAAATAATGTCTTATATTCCAGTAGTTGTTGAACAAACAGGAAGAGGAGAGAGAAGTTACGACATCTACTCTCGTCTTTTAAAAGATAGAATTATTATGCTTAGTGGTGAAGTAAATGATCAAGTTGCTTCAACAGTTGTAGCTCAGCTTTTATTTTTAGAAGCTGAAGATCCAGAGAAAGATATCTATTTATATATCAACTCTCCGGGTGGAGTTGTAACTGCTGGATTAAGTATGTATGATACTATGAATTACATCAAGCCAGATATTTGTACTATTTGTATAGGACAAGCTGCTTCTATGGGTGCATTTTTACTAAGTGCAGGAACAAAAGGTAAAAGATTTGCTCTTCCAAATGCAAGAATTATGATTCACCAACCATCAGGTGGTGCTCAAGGGCAATCAACTGATATTCAAATTCAAGCACAAGAGATTCAAAGATTAAAAGATAGTTTAAATCAACTATTAGCAGATCATACTGGTCAAGAGTTTTCAAAAGTTGAAGCTGATACTGAAAGAGATAATTTCATGTCTTCTGCAGAAGCTGCTGAGTATGGACTTGTTGATAAAGTTATAGACAAACACGAATAGAAAAAGAAAGAATTTAAATATGATAAGAGAAGTTATAACTTATCCAAACCCAGTCTTACGAAAAAAATCTAGAGATGTAGAAGTTTTTGATAAAAAACTTCATACTCTTTTAGATGATATGAATGATACAATGCAAAAATATAGTGGTGTGGGATTGGCAGCTATTCAAATAGGGATTGATTTAAATGTTTTAATCATCAATATACCTATAGATAATGAAGGTAATGAAGATGATGGTAAACAATTAGATGAAAATCTAATCGAGGCAATAAATCCTGTAGTTACTCATAAAGACGGTGAATTAGTATTTAGTGAGGGATGTTTAAGTGTCCCTGGCTTTCACGCTGATGTAACAAGAGCAGAACATATCATTGTAGAATATTTTAATAGGCAAGGTATTAAACAAACGATGGAAGCAAATGACTTTTTAGCTATTGCATGGCAACATGAGATGGAACATCTATCAGGTCATGTATTTATAGAACACCTCTCTTTTCTAAAAAGAAAGAAATTTGAAAAAGAGTGGAAACGACAACTAAAAGAAAATAGTAAAAAATAGGAATTATGATGCAAAAAGAACCAATGACAGAAAATGATTATCAAATATTAACAAATAATTTAAACGATATGAAACTTGTACAAAGACCTTTAATTTTAGTGGCAATTGAAGAAGCTAGACAACTTGGTGACTTAAAAGAAAATGCTGAATATCATGCGGCAAAAGAAGATCAAGCTAATATCGGTCGACGTATTGCTGATTTAGAAGATTTAATTACTAGAGTAGTTATCATTGATCCTGCAACTTTAACTCATGACAAAATTAGTTTTGGTTCTACAGTTAAATTAATAGATGTAGACACAGAAAATGAAATAGTTTATACTATAGTTTCATCGTCACATAGTAATCCAGAAATAGGAAATATCTCTTTTCACTCACCTCTAGCGAAACAATTACTAGGGAAAAGTGAAGGTGATGAATTTATAGCACAACTACCTGGTGGAAAAAAAGAGTTTGAAATAGAAGAAGTTTATTATGATGAGACTAAGTTATGTTAAATGTTGCTATTGTTGGGGCTAGTGGTTATACAGGATTAGAGCTTGTAAAGATACTAATCAACCATCCACAATTTAACTTGACTTACATCGCAAATAGTAGTGGAGATACAACTATAGATGCATTACACCCATGTTTAAATAAAGTTATCGATATGGATGTAGAAAAAGCAGATGCTAAAAAAATATCAGAAGTTTCTGATTTATGTTTTTTAGCACTTCCTCATAAAACAGCTATGTCTTTTGCAAAAGAACTAATAGCGCTTGGAGTTAAAGTAGTAGATTTAAGTGCTGATTATAGACTAGAGCTTGATACTTATGAAGAACATTATTGTGCACATGAAGATAAAGAAAACTTACCATCTTCTGTATATGGATTACCTGAGTATTATGAAAATGATATTAAAAATGCAAACCTAGTAGCCAATCCTGGATGTTACCCAACAGCAACATTACTTGGATTACTTCCATTTGTAGAGTTTATAAAAGATAATGATAATATTTTTGTAGATGCAAAAAGTGGTGTAAGTGGTGCAGGTAAAAAACTAAGTGACTTAACATCTTTTGTAACTGTAAATGATAATATGTTTGCATATAATCCTATGAAACATAGACATATGCCAGAGATTCAAGAAAAAATTAGTCTTATTAAAAATAAAGAGTTTAACATAAACTTTGTACCACATCTTATTCCTGTTACAAGAGGTATGTTAGTAAGTGTTTATTGTACTTTAAATGAAGATATAGATGCTAAAGAGATACTAAATGACTATTACAAAGATAGTGAATTTATAAGAATTAGAGAAACACCTGTAGATATTAAAAGTACAGCAGGAACAAATTTTTGTGATATCTTTGTAGAACAAAATGGAACAGCATTATTTATCAATACAAGTATAGATAATCTTCTTAGAGGAGCATCTTCTCAAGCTGTTGTAAATGCTAACATTATGTCTGGATTTGAACCAAGTATAGGAATCAATAAAATATCATATGTACCATAAGCTATTTTTTAAATAGAAAATAAAAAAGCCATTTCATTACCTGAAATGGCTTTTTTTATAAAATAACTAATTTTTATAAAAGTTTTCGAGCAAACTCCAACGCTTCTTTAGTGATGTTTTCACCACTGATCATTCTTGCTATCTCATCTACTCTCTCTTCTTTAGAAAGTAACTTAACAGTCGAAACATTATCTGTTTTTTTCACCATAAAATGATGATGAGCCGTTGCACTTAATTGTGGTTGATGTGAAATTGCAAAGATTTGATAACTTTTTGACAATTGTGCTAAAACTTTTGCAATACTTTCTGATTCTTTACCACTTAGATTTGCATCAATCTCATCCAAAAATAATATCCCATTTGTATCTATCTCATAAAAACTTCGAGCAGTTAGAAGAGCTAATCGTAATCTATTAAACTCTCCACTACTAATTTTACCTAAAGATGTATCATTTAATTTAAAAATAATCTCATCTATACCAGTGTCATCTAAAGGTTGTTCTTCGATTGAAATAGATAAATTTTCTAAATATAAGTACTCTAAATACTCATTAACTTTCTCTTCTAAATATACAATATTTTCTTTTCTTATTTGAGAAACTTTTGTAGCAAGAGTTTCTATCTCTAAACTTATTTTTTTGACATTTTTTTCTAAAATAGCTTTTTCAAAAGATATATTCTCATACCCCTCTAATTCAAGCTCTTTTTCCTTTTTATAGTCTAAAGCTTCTTGTATACCACCAAACTTCTTATTTAGTGAAGATAGGTCTTCTATACGTGTTAAAACTGTTTCTATATCCATATCGTCTTGATCAGAGACACTATCCTGAAACTTTTCAAAATGGTTATTAGCTTCGGCTATTGCATCATCAAAAAATGAACAGTCAACATCGAGCAATTGTAAAGCATTAGAAATTTTATGTGTTTCATTTAACATTGGTTGAAGCTCTTGAAATATGTCATCAAATTTGTCTTTTTTAGATAGATTAGATTTTAGCTCTTTAAGTTCATCATACTCATCTACCTTAGGATCAATTTTTGTGATTTTATCTATCTCAAATTTTGTGTATTCGATTAAATCATCTAATTCTTTTTCATCTTTAGAAATTTTATCAAGTCTTTCTTTTAATAGTTTATATTCATCATACTTAGAAGAAAATTCATCTAAAATATTTTGGTACTCTTTATTTTTTAATGTTGTCAAAAAATCTAAAAACTTAACTATCTTTTTACTATCAAAATCACTTACATCTTTTAAATGCATATGTTTTGAGAAACTTGATGTAAATACTTTTAAATTCTTTTTTGATATTGTTTGATTATTTAAAAGATACCTCGTTTTAGTAGCTGTATTTTGTTTAATAATAATTTCATCATCTTTTTCAATACCATAGTTATCATCTACAATATTTAAATCATCTAAAACAATTTCACTTAAACGTGCATTACTATCGGTAGTTCCAAACAGAGAGAGTATAGAACTCATCAAAACTGATTTACCAGCACCACTAGGTCCTGTAAATACAACTAACCCATTATCAAATTCTAAATCAATTTTTTCAAATGATAAATAATTTTCTAAATAAAATCTATTAATCAATGTGCACCCCAATGTAATTTTTTATTTAATACTTCAAAATAGTTTCTTTCACATCTGTGTATTAATTGAGCTTTAGAAGAAGCAACTTCAATAGTAATAACATCCGATGGATTTAAATCATAAGTATCATGTCCATCTATTATCACTACTGCTTTTTCAGTATCTGCATTTTCAAATGTTATTTTAAAGTCTACTGGTAAAACCAACGGTCTTTGAGTAAGTGAATGAGCAGAGATAGGTGTCACAATAAATGCATCTGTAAGAGGAAATACCACGGGACCATTACATGATAAATTATAAGCGGTAGATCCTGTCGGAGTTGAGACAATTAATCCATCTCCATAATATTTATTAAATAAAATATTATTTACTTTTGCGTCAAGTTTGATCATACCAGAAACAACATTTCTACTTATAACTACATCATTAAAAGCTACTATCTCTTCACCGTTAATACTTGCTTTTATCATCATTCTTTTGTCTATTCGATAATCATTAGATTTTAATTTTTTTAAAAAAGATACAATTTCATCCGGCATGATATCCGTTAAAAAACCCAAAGTTCCAAGATTGATTCCCATAACTGCTTTTTGATATTTAAAACCACGCCTTGCTACTGAAATAAGAGTTCCATCACCACCTAAAGTAACTAAGAAATCACTTTCCATACATAATTTTTCAAACTCTAGACCATTATCTATATCTAATTGATCAGCACTAGTTTTTTCTAATAGTACTTCAATTCCAGCATCTTCAAACATCTTTTTAATATCTAAATATATATCTTTGACATCTATAGCATCTGGTTTTAATATAAATCCTGCTATTTCTATCTTTTCTAAAATTGCATTATTTTGCATAAAATTCATATATTATTCCCTTAAATTCCCAGCTAGTTCTCTAACTGTTAATCACATCTTTCATTTTTTTATTATAGTAGACTTGCTAAACTCAATGTAGCTTTTCCCAATTTAGGTTCAACAATAAAAGATAATGTATCTTCATAATGAGCACATCTTGATTCATATATAGGATGTGTTTTTTTACATTTTTCACATATAAATTCAAAATTTAAATCTAATTCAGTTGGTGTAGTTGAGTTCTTTAAAGCAACTAATACATTTAATTCAAAGTTATTACTCTTTTGTGACTTATTAATATATCCTTTAGCTGAATATATATCTTCTAAAAGAATATCATTATTAACTATTTCCCAATTAATATCATCAAAGTCTAAATACCATAATAAATCAATAAGATTCATCACTTCAAACTGTTCTACATTTTCCCAAAATAATTCTTTATTAAATTTGATTAAAAAAGTAGCAACTATTCTTTCTAACTTTTTATTCTCTTTTAAATTTGATAATAGTTGTGTAGATTTTTTTTCAAAACTGAGTATTGAATCATTGATTATTTTTAAAACTTGCAAATAATCTCTCTCTTTTTGTGTATCTTCATCTAACTCATCTAAAGCATCAAGAACCTCATCAGCTCTTTTAAACTCATTTAAATGTTGGAAAATCAATAGGAGTTTGTGTAATGCTATTTTATTTCGAGGACTAAACTTTAAAATTTTGAGGAATATATCTTTACTTCTTTGCAACATTCCACTTTTAAAATATGTTTCACCTAATAGTTCTAAAAGTTCTTCTTTTTTAATAGGCTCTTTTACATGTTCTAGTAAAGCAATATAAACAGATATTGCTTTGTTGTGTTGCCCTTTATGTACAAATGATGAGGCTAGTAAAATAATTGAATCAAATGGTAAATTATACGTAGAATAAAGATGAATATAATCATCTTCTTTTAAAGTCCCTAGTTCAAATCTTTCTAAAAGTTTTCGATATTCTTTTCTTGATTTTCTCTCATTATAAATAGACAAGGTATAGGTAACAAACGAAGCTAGAAATATAAATATGAATATTGTAATAATACCAACTAATGGGTCCCTATAATCAAATATTAAATCATCTACCATTATTTAAACCTATAATTATTTAACTTAAATATTGTTTCTTCAGCAACATTAATCATTGAGATATTAAGACTTTTATATTCCATATTATTAGTATTTAAAAGTAATGTGTCATATATTTCACCATATGGATAAATCGTAAAAAATAAAAATTCTTTAGAATTTGTTTCATGACCTAATTCAGCAAACCATGTTGATAAAAGGGAAAAACATAACATTGCAGGATTAAATTTAGTATTATTTTTCATGACTTTAGTAATACTTTTATTTATATACTCATATGTTTTTAAAATCATAAAAATTCGTGATACTTTCTTATTCCTTAAATAATAATCTATAGGCTGTACCGAAATACTTATAGCTTTCCGTAATTGAGCAATTCGATTATCTATAAATTCTTTGACATCGTCTGTTACATCAAAAATATCATCATGATTATCTTTATAAGAATCTATTAAATCCCTACAAAATAATAATAATGCTTCTGTTTTGACTTTTGATGAATTGATAATCATAAATTAATAATATAACCTAATTAAAAATGATATAAAATCTTTTTCTACATTATTATCATCAATTGTTTCATTGTCCTGTACAGATTTATGAATTAACGTATCCATTTGTACTTCTAAGTACTTAACATCTTGAGGTGATAACTTATTTACATTTGCTACAAGTTTTTGTTTCACTTCAAAAGAATCTAATTGTTCTTTTTGAGCAATCCCAAAAGCCATGTTGTCTAATGTAGTAATAATATGTGACGGTAAACTATTGAAATTCGGAGCACTTGATTGCGATGCTAATTGTTGTTGTAAAAGTTGTTCGTGTAAAATAAGATATCCTTTTTATTTAAAAACTATTTGATATTACTAAAACTAAAACTGTTAATAAAACTATTCCAGCACTTTTATTATACAATTTGTTTGCTGTGATAAATACCAACATAACAGATACTATTAATGCAGCAATAATATCAAAGAAATTTGCACTCAAATCTACATTAAGTGGATTTATAATAGAACTTAGTCCTAAAACCATTGTAAAGTTTGCTACATTACTTCCAATAATAGCACCTATTGCCATATCGGCATTATTTGCTCGAGCTGCTTTAATTGCAACAGTAAGCTCAGGTAAACTTGTACCAAAAGCAACTAAAAACAATCCTATTAACCATTCACTTACACCAAACTCTCTAGCAATATTACCTGCACTATCAATCGCAAAATCTGCACCAAATACTACAAAAAGAAAGCCAACGAAAAGTAAACCAATTGTTTTAGCCCAAGCAAATTTTTCTTTATCCTCTTCAGCATCTACTTCTTCTACTTGATTACTTTGGATTAAAAATATTAAATAAGCTCCCATGAGTAATAAAAATAAAAACCCATCAAGCATACTTAGTTTTCCATCAATACTCATCAAGATAAAAATTAAAATTGGAAACAGTGACCATGCCGAATCTTTAGCAAACAGATCTCTCTTTGGTGATATTTTTTTAGCGATTAAAAAAACTACACCTAAAACTAACGAAATATTAAAAATAGTACTTCCTATTACGTTAGCAACAGCAATATCTCCACTTCCTTGCATAGAAGCACTCATACTAACAGCCATTTCAGGTAAACTTGTACCTAAAGCAACTAAAGTTGCCCCAATAATAAATGGCGAAATATCAAAATGCAATGCAATTTTTTCACTCTCTTCAATTATAAAATCAGCTCCATATATCAAAGCACCCATTGCAACTATAAATATCAATATATCCATTCTTTTTCTATTCCTCAGTCGTTCTTATTATTAAACTTTTTGGAAGATTGTATTTATTTATCAACTCTTCCTCTTTGTCTCTATGTTCCCCATTATCAATTTCATGATCATACCCTAAAAGGTGTAATATACCATGTATAAAAAGTAATGTAAATTCATCTTGAAAACTATGATTATATAATTTTGATTTTTCGTCTACGAAGTTTGACGATATAACAATAGAACCTAAGGGTACATTTGGCATCTCATCATATGGAAAACTTAATACATCTGTTGGTTTATCTATACCTCGTGTATTTAAATTTATCTCTTGCATCTCTTCATTATTCGTAAAAATTAACTCAATCTCTTTTGCACTTAGTGCTGATGATATTTCTTCTATGAGTTTTAAATCTATTTGATTATCTGTATTATTTTCAAATACTATACTTGACACTATTTTGACCTTTATCTCTTTTATTTTATATTATATTATCTAAAATTGACTAAATATTTACATTGATATATTTTCTAAATATTCAAGTTCTTCCCCTGCAAATACAATTGCATCAACACTATAAGAAACATCTAGATTTTTATGTTTAAGATAGAGTTCAATACTACGGTAAAATTTGTAAAGTTTTTGCTGAGTAATATTATATACAGCTTCAAAATTTTTGCCACTTTTTACTTCTACAAAATGGTAGATATCATTTTTTTTAGCAATTATATCTATCTCTCCTAACTTCTTTGCAAAATAATTAATTTCAATTATTTCAAATCCATTCATTTTAAGATAATCAATCGCTTTTAATTCAAAGTACTTACCAGTGTTTGTTGTATTAATTTTAGTTTCCATTTGTTAAAATACTATCCTAATTTAATTTACAAGGATATTTATGGATTTAGCTTTTATGTTAAAAAAAATAATAAGCGCATCTGTTATGCCTTTAAGTATTACATTACTTATACTTTTTATAGGATTATTATTTTTATATGGTAACAATATCAAAAAAGCAAAACTATTCATAAGTACTGGTTTAGTTACTCTTGTTCTTATAGCTTATCAACCTTTTTCAAATGTTTTATTAGAACCATTAGAAACTAACTATTCCAAACTTACTGTTATCCCAAAAGATGTTACCCATATTTTGCTTCTAGGTGGAGATTTTAATAATAGAGCATGGGAAGCACTGAGACTCTACAATAAAATTAATAATGCTAAAATAATCACTTCTGGATATAAGGGAGAATATAAGATTTCTGAAGCAATTAGATCAGCAAATATTCTTCAAGAATTAGGTATTCCTAAAATTGATATTATCATACATGATAAACCAAAAGATACAAAAGAAGAAGCAATAAAAACAAAAAAACTCTTAGATGAAAATCCATTTATATTAGTGACCTCTGCTTATCATATGACGCGGGCTATGGCACTATTTAAAAAAGAGGGACTCAATCCTATTGCAGCACCCACTAATATACTTGCAAATACAAAAAAATATGCCTCTATCCCAAAAGGTGGAAATATGCAAAATTCAGAAATTGCGTTACATGAATATTTGGGACTTATATGGTCTAAAATAAAAGGTCAAATATGACTTCAGTTCAAGAACAATTTTCAAAATATGCAAAAGAATATAACTCAAACAACATTATTCAGCAAATTGTATCAAAAGCACTTGTTAGAGATATTATAGGGGAGCCTAAAAGAATTTTAGAATTAGGTTGTGGTTCCGGTCAGGTCTTTAGAAATATAGATTTCGCTTTTGACTATTATAAAGCTATAGATTTTTCGCATGAGATGTGTGAAATTCATCCTAAACATAAAAATTTAGAGCTTGTTGCATTAAATTTTGATACTGATGCGTTCCAGCAACATGTTAAAAATGAAAAATATGATTTAATATTATCTTCTTCTGCTCTACAGTGGTCAAGTGATTTAACAAAAATTACTTCAACCCTTTCTTTATTATCAAATACTATCAATATGGTTCTATTTACCTCAAATACTTTTAAAAAAATATTTGAACTTACAGATAGTATTTCCCCTATTTTAGATTTAAAAGAGATTAAAAAAAGTTTTGATAAATTTTATAGGTGTGAATATGAAGTTTTAAATTATAAACTAGAATTTGAAAATAAAAAAGATTTATTTAATTATATTAAAAACTCAGGAGTAAGTGGAGATAAAAAAACACTTTCATTTGAGAAAGCAAAACAACTTTACAAAAACTATAACTTAGGTTATCTGGAATTTGAAGTTGTTTTTATAAAAGGACAGAAGTGTTAGTACATATATGTTGTAGTGTAGATAGTCACTACTTTTTACAAAGAATACAAGAAGAATATCCAAATGAAAAATTAGTTGGATTTTTTTACGATCCCAATATCCATCCTTACAGTGAATATAAACTACGATTGCTTGATGTAGAATATAGTTGTAAGAAGTTAGGCATTGAGCTTATAGAGGGTCCATATGCTTTAGAAGAGTGGCTTAAACTTGTAAAAGGTTTAGAACATGAACCTGAAAAAGGTGATAGATGTACAGTATGTTTTGATAATAGACTTGAAACTAGTGTAAAAAAAGCAATTGAACTTGGACATGACAAATTTACTACAACTTTACTTATCAGTCCAAAAAAATCACAAGATAAACTTGAAACGATTGGTGCAAACCTATCTACATTGTATAATTGTGAATTTATTTTTAAAGATTATAGAAGTGGAAATGGCGTTGAGATGCAAGGGAAAGAGGTAAAAGCACACAATTTATACAGACAAAATTATTGTGGATGTATGTTTGGCCTTAATGCTCAAAGAGAACAACAAGATAAACTAACAGATGAACTTATATACCCTATAGGTCAACAAATACAACCTGAATCTATTGAAGAAAGACTTGTTTTATATAAAAAAAGAAATGAATTAGAAGATTGTAATATCATTAAACAAAGATTTTTAAACTATAGACTAATATCAGCAAAAGTAATTATAAATAAAGAGGTTATTCCTTCATATTTTTTATTTTATTCTACATTAAAAGGTAAAAAATCTATAGGAAGAATAGAAAAAACTATTAATAACATAGGGTATTTCAATAGAGATGAATTAAAAATAATTAGCTTAGATACTTTTAATCAACTCTCAAATCAAAAATATAAAACAGTTTTAGAACTAGTTTATAATCCTTTACCTTTTGATGATGAGTTACTAGTACGTGCCCAAATCACACAAAATAATCATTTCGATTTATCGACAATTATTGTTTTAGAAAAAATTCCAGAGACCAAAGTATCAGTATTTTCTGACTTTAAAACATATGAAGATGTAAAAGAGGTTCTTCTTTAGAGAGTAATGCTAAAGGTATATTTAAGGACAACTTAAGTAACATTCCAAAATAAAATTATAATCACAAGGGATATACAGCTATGGCAAATCATAAATCAGCTGCAAAAAGAGCAAAACAAACTATCGTAAAAACTGCAAGAAATAGATTCTTCAAAGCAAGAATCAAAAACGTTACTAAAACAGTTTTAGTTGCTATCGAAGCAAATGACAAAGAAACAGCAACAACAGCAATGAAAGAAGCAAATAAATATTTACACCACTGTGTAAGTAAAAACATTCTTAAAAAAGCTACTGCTGCAAGAAAAGTAAGTAGATTACAAGTTAAAGTTAACGCTTTATAGTAACACTCCACTAACTTTTGGGTTATCTAATATTTACTTTAGATAACTCATCTTTCTTTATTTTCACAAATCCACCAATAGGTATTATCAATGTTACAAAATAAACTACAACTTTTTATAGATAGATTTAATGAGATTAATGAACTTCTAATGTCGCCAGAACTATTAAGTGATATTAAAAAGATGACAGAACTTTCAAAAGAACAATCAGGTATTTCAAAAATAGTTGACGCTGCAAAAGAATACAATCAAATTATATCAGATATAGAAGATAACAAAATGCTTCTTGGAGATGACGAATTAGCCGATCTTGCAAAAGAAGAGTTAAAAGAATTAGAGACAAGAAAACCAGAGTTAGAAGAAGAGATTAAAATTCTACTTTTACCTATAGATCCTAAAGACGACAAAAATATTTATATTGAACTTCGTGCAGGTGCTGGTGGAGATGAAGCTGGATTATTTGTAGCAGATATGTACCGAACATATATTAAATATGCTGAGAATCAAGGTTGGAAAACTGAAATCATGAACTCTAGTGAGTCTGAGGCTGGTGGATATAAAGAGATGATTTTACTAGTAAAAGGTGAATCAGTTTATAGTAAACTAAAATTTGAAGCTGGTGTTCACAGAGTTCAAAGAGTTCCTGCAACAGAAACACAAGGTAGAGTTCATACTTCTGCTATTACAGTTGCTATTATTCCTGAAGTGGATGATGTAGAGATTGAAATCAGAGCTGAAGATTTAAAAATGGACACTATGAGATCGAGTGGATGTGGTGGACAATCTGTTAATACAACAGATAGTGCCGTAAGAATTACACATATTCCATCTGGTATTGTTGTAACAAATCAAGATCAAAAATCTCAGCATAAAAATAGAGAAAAAGCTATGAAAGTTTTAAAAGCAAGACTTTACGATATGCAAGAGCAAGAGAGAATGGATAAAGAAGGTGCAGATAGAAAAGCACAAGTAGGTTCGGGAGATAGAAGTGCTAGAATTAGAACTTATAACTATCCTCAAGGAAGAATCTCTGATCATAGAATCAATCTTACTTTATATAGACTTGATGTTATTATGAATGATGGTTTATTAGATGAAATCATTGATCCGCTTACAGCAGATCATCAATCAAAACTTATGGAGATGAGTGGAGTTTAAACTTCACCTTCGACATAGAAAATACACAAAAGTATAATAAAAGATAACTTAAGATATTATACACCCCTACAAAGCAAATTATCCAAAAAAACATTGCATTGTTAAACAACTAAATTATAGGAATAAAATTATGGAAAAAATTATAGATATTATAGATTCAATTGCTTATGAAAAAGGTTTAAAAGTTTCTGATGTAGAAAATGCTTTAAAAGAATCACTAATCAAAACAGCAGAAAAAATGCAAGATGATTCATTGATTTATGAAGCAGAAATTGATAGAGTAAATAAAGAGTTAAAACTTGCACAAAAAATAGAAGTTGTTGCAAATGATGATATTAAACTTACAGGTGAAGCAAGAGTTGAGCAAAATGAATGGGAAAAAGAACATGAGGTTGAAGGAAAACTAATCAATCCTGAAAACTTTTTATCAATTGATGAAGCAAAAGAGATTGATCCAGACTTAGAAGTTGGAGATTTTTTAAGTTATGACCTTGAATTTGAATCTATGGGTAGAAATGCTGCTACTATTTTATTTTCTAACTTAGAATATAAACTTCAAAGATTTACTGAAGATAATCTTTTCAATAAATACAACGATCAAGTAGGAGATACTATTGGTAGTGTTGTAACAAGAGTAGATAGTAATGATAATACATTTATTGAAATTGGTGAAGTTAAAGGTATATTACCTAGAAAGAACAGAATTAAAGGTGAAACTTTTAAAGTTGGAGATGCCCTAAGAGCTGTTGTAAAAAGTGTAAATATTGATAAAGAACATGGTTTAATTGTTGAAGTTTCAAGAACAAGTCCAAAATATTTAGAAAGTTTATTAGCTCTTGAAGTTCCAGAACTTAAAGATGAAAAAATAATCATAGAAAATAGTGCAAGAATTCCAGGAAGTCGAGCTAAAATTGCATTATCTACAACAGAGATAAATATTGACCCTATTGGTGCTATTGTTGGTGTTAAAGGTGTTCGTATCAATGCTGTAAGTGCACAATTAAATGGTGAAAATATTGACTGTATTGAATATACTCCTATTCTAGAGATGTTTGTTGCACGAGCATTAAGTCCAGCTATTGTAAAAAGCGTTAAAATTGAAAAAGGTGCTGGAGAAAAAGGCAAAGATAAAGCGATTGTAACTATTGCTGAAGATCAAAAAGCCCGAGCTATTGGTAAAGTAGGTTTAAATATTAGACTAGCTTCAATGCTTACAAAATGTGAAATTGAATTAAATGTTCTTGAGGGTGCTACAACTGGCGCTCAGGAAGTTACAGGAAATTCTGGTGATCAACAACCAACAAAAGATGTATCAGAATTAGCATCACTATTTAAATAAGAAGTATTATGGCTAAGCCAAAAATATATCTTTACGATAGTGTACAAAAGGAAAAACTTCCTTTTGTACCACAATTAGAAAATAAAGCTACTATTTACGTTTGTGGACCTACTGTTTACGATGATGCTCACTTAGGACATGCAAGAAGTTCTATAGTTTTTGATCTTTTACATAGAGTTTTAAAAGCCAATGATTATGATGTAACTATGGCAAAAAACTTTACTGATGTTGATGATAAAATTATTAGAAAAATAAAAGAATCGGGAAAAACACTCGAAGAGATCACTACTTTTTATATCAATAGTTATAAACAAGATATGGAACAACTTAATATTCTACCAAATGATTTAGAACCATATGCAACACAAAATATCGATGCAATGGTATCAATGATCAATAAACTTTTAGACTCAAATAAAGCATATAAGCTAAATGATGGTATTTATTTAGATACTTCAAAAGATACAAATTATGGATCAATTTCTCATCGAGCTAGCGATGAGAATTCTCAAGCAAGAGTTGAAGTAAACAACGATAAAAAAGATCAAAAAGATTTTGCGATGTGGAAGTTTTTCTCACCAGAAGAAGTAGGATTTGATTCTAACTTTGGATATGGACGGCCTGGATGGCATATAGAGTGTAGTGCTATGATTGATGCGCATTTATCAAATCATGATTTACCTTACGCAATTGATATACATGGAGGGGGAGCTGATCTGTTATTTCCTCATCATGAAAATGAAGCTTCGCAAACTAGATGTTGTACTTCACAAGAATTATCTAAATACTGGATGCACAATGGTTTTGTAAACATAAATGGTGAAAAAATGTCTAAATCATTGGGAAATAGTTTTTTTCTAAATGATGCATTAAATCAATATGATGGTGAAGTTATTCGATTTTATATGATGACTGCACATTATCGAGCAGATTTCTCTTTTAGTGAAGATGATTTAAAGTCAAGTAAAAAAAGATTAGATAAGCTCTATAGGCTCAAAAAAAGACTTTATGGAGTACAAAGTCATAATAAACCAAATAAAGGGCTCACAAGTGCTTTATTTGAAGCTTTAAATGATGATATGAATACTTCAAAAGCATTAGCAAGTATAGACGAGTATATTTCTTTATCAAATGACGCCTTTGATAAAGAACCAAAAAACAAAAATCTTAAAAAAGAAATCATAGCTTCAATTGAATTTATAGACTCAATTTTAGGTGTAGGTTCAAAAGATGCCTATAAATATTTTCAATTTGGTATATCGCTTGATGAAAAAGAAAATATTGAAAAATTAATTCAAGATAGAAATGACGCTAAAAAAGAAAAAAACTTTGATTTAAGTGATAAAATTAGAGATGAGTTAAACAAGATGGGAATATCTCTTATGGATAGTGCATCGGGTACACTTTGGGAAAAAGAGGTTTAATACCCTCTTTTTACTTTTTGTGACGATTGAGATATATACTTAATATATCTGATAAATTATTTTGAATGTTTTCATCAAAACTTGATAAATCATTTGTACATTTAGCAGATAATTCATCAGCACTTTTTATAGCACCTTCAAGTCCTAGTAAATTTACAAAAGAATTTTTAGCACCATCATTTGCAGTAGTCTTACCAGCTTCCTCTTCAGTAGCTGTTTCATCAATGATATCATCTTGAATTTGGAATAATAAACCTATATCAATACCAAATTGATATAATTTGTCTTGAACATCTAAAGAAAGACCTGCAATTACTGCACCCATTTTCATACTACCCGCAATTAATTTTGCAGTTTTATGAATATGCAAAAATTCTAATTGTTTTAATTCCAATTTATGATTTTCAAAATAACAGTCGATTGCTTGACCAATAATCATACCATCAATTCCACCATCACGACTCAGTATTTTAATTAATTCTATTTTAACATCATTACTCAAAGGTGCATTTGCTATTAAATTAAAACTATGTGTATTTAACGCATCTCCTACAAGAATTGCTGTTACTTCATCATATGTTTTGTGTAAAGTTGGATGACCACGTCTTAAATCAGCATCATCCATAGCAGGTAAATCATCATGAATCAAAGAATAAGTATGCAGGTACTCTAAACCTAAAGATACAGGAAGAGCATTTTTTACTAAAAGAGGTTCTATTGCATTTACAATAGTTAAAAGAAGCATTGGACGAAATCTTTTTCCACCTGCTCCTAACATCTCTTTTAATGCATCTTGAAAGATTGGATGAAAGGTATCAGATAAGGGTAAATTTGTATTTAGATAATTTTCAAATGTAATTAAAAGTTGATTATTTTGCAAATGGATTCATCCCACCCATCATATTCATAGCGCTAGCTTTTTTATTATCATCACTTTGTTTAATTACATCATTCATGGCACTAATGAGTAAAATTTGTAATGAGTCTTTATCATCAAGTAAAGAGTCATCAATTTGCAGGTCAATAACTTCTGAATTACCATTAATAGATAATTCAATCATTCCTCCACCTACTTTAGAAGTAAAAGTTCTATTTTTACCCTCTTCTTTAGCTTTTTCTGCCATCTCTTGAACTTGACCCATCATCTCATTTAGATTAACTTTACTTAAATCAATACCTTCAAACATTATCTATCACTTCCTATAAGTTCATTTGTAATTTCAGAAATATCATTATTTTCATCCACATGTACTACTATTGGTTTGTAAGTTTCTAGTTCATCACTATTATAAGATGCATACGCAATAACAATAATTTTATCACCAATTTCTACTTTTCTAGCAGCTGCCCCATTTAAACACATGTCTTTTGAGCCTCTTTCGCCCTTAATTACATAGGTTGAAAATCTCTCACCATTATTCACATTAACTATTTCTACTTTTTGACCAACTCGCAAACTTGAAGCTTCTAAAAGATTTTCATCAATTGTTATTGATCCTACATAATTAAGATTTGCATCTGTTACTGTTGCTCTGTGTATTTTACTATATAACATATCAAATGTCATTATTCTTCCTATTTCTTTAACGCTTGAGGTTCACCCCAAAATTGTTCTGGAATGATATATTCATTTATTGGGTTACCACCAATAATATGTTCTTCTATTATTCTATCAATTTTTTCTTTGTCTAATTTAACATACATATGATGTCCCGGTTCCACTAACATAACAGGACCCATTTGACATCTACCTAAACAACTAGTTCTTATAGGTTGTACTGGACCCATTATACCTTTTGACATTAATCCTTGTGCCATATGATTAAATAAATCTTTTGTTTGTTCATTTACACAAGATGGTTTTGGCATACCAGCAGGTGCACTTTGCTCACATTTCAATATATAAAATGTAGGTTGTGGTATTTGAGGCATTTCCATTGACATTCCTTATTCTAGACTAGAGTATATTTATAATTATGCGAATTCTATCTCAGATTTCTTAAAACAATATAAAAAGAGATTCTTAAATTATTACTCATTTTTACTTGGTTTATGTACTGTTGCATCAAATATTACTATCTTATTACGTCCAGTATTCTTAGCTAAATAAAGTGCTTCATCAGCATATTTTATTACTTTCCATAATGAGTCTGCATCACTAGGGTAGTGGGATATTCCAATACTTAAAGTTTTAGAGAATGTTTCAGATTGTGACGTAAATTCTTTTAATGAAAAATTTTCTTTAATTTTATTTGCTATGATAAGAGATTGTTCTTCTGTAGTATTTAATAGCAATATTAAAAATTCTTCCCCACCATAACGTACTGCCATATCTGAATCTCTTATTGATTCTTTCATCTCTAATGCTAAACTTTTTATAACAACATCACCAATATCATGTCCATATGTATCATTTACTTCTTTAAAAAAATCGATATCTATCATTAGTATTGAATGAATATGTTCTTTTGTAGTTCTATTTGGTATATTAGAATCAAGTAGTTCAGTTAAAAATCGTCTATTATATAATGTAGTCATAGGATCAGTTAAGGTTGTTTTCTTTAATTGTTCCATCAATATTTTACTTTCAATTACAGGTTTAGCCATATCAAAATAATTATTAATTATTGGAATATACTCTTTAGTTTTAGTTAGTTCTTCTTTATTCTGAGATTGAATATGAATTACAATAGAGTAGTTCTCATTAATATTATAATATAGACAAATAAACTCATTTGATTTTTGTTCACAATTTAAGCAGATATTATCAAATTGATCAGATGACACATTTGAGCATATTCTAAAAGCACGACATAAATTTGCATCTTTATTAAGACTTATAATATTCGCATCATCTACACTATTGTGAAGAACTTCTCTTTCAAGTGATTTATTTTCTATTTCAAATAACAAAAATTTATCAATTTTACATTTTGATTGCAATATATGAATCAGTCTATTATATACTTCTAATTTATTTGAATCTAATTCTATTGTTTTTTTAAATTTGTATATTTCAGATAATTCATTTAACCTATTTGCAACTTCACCTGCTTCATTTGTTAATTGTGTATCAATTTTATATGAAAAATCGCCTCTGTACGCTTGAGAAATTCCATTTTCTAAATCATCAAATAATTTTACATATGGTTTTATAAAATAATTTACAACAAAAATTGCTATTATTACTAATACAACTACCATAAATAAGATTTTTAGTGCTATTTTAACACCTTCGATACGTGTAGAACTCACTTCTAAATCCATACTTATAACACCTAAAACATCTCCTGTTTTTGCTTTCGTATGACAAGTAATACAATTAGGTGTTGATGTTCTAGATGCAATATAGGGAATACTTACTTTTAATGTTACTTCATTTAATGACTCATGTAACTGTGTTTGAATAGAAGCAGTTTCTAAAGCTTTCTTTTCAATGGATGTAGCAATTGTTTCATTGTTATATCCCATGCCATATTCACTAACAACAGAAGAAGCTCTATATAAGTGAAAATTATCTATATTTTGATTATTTGATATATTTGATAAAAAAAGATCTCTTTTATCCATGGTACCATTTACCATATGTGAAGTAAGTCCATCTCTTACATTTTGTGCTATACTAATTGCTTTTTCTGTAGTATGTTTGATACTATATTCTTTAAAATTATATATAAAAATCATGATACTTAAAAGAGATACTGATAACATCATTGCAATAATAATTGTTAATACCCTTTTATTTGTACTCATAATTTTTTATTTCATCCTAATAATTTTTTAATTATATCCTTATCATTCAAAGGAAATTTTTTATCATAAATAATCTGATCCTGCTCATCACCTTTACCCAAAACCAAAATTACTGGATTTTGATAGTTCTTTGCAAGCATTAGTGATTTTTCAATAGCAATTTTTCTATTTATCTCTACTGTAATTATATCAGAATTTTTGCAACCTTTTAATATATCTTTACAAATAATATCGGGATCTTCAAATCGAGGATTATCGGAAGTAACAATAACTTCTTTACTAAATTCTTCTGCAATTTTTCCCATTTGAGGGCGTTTACTTTTATCTCTATCTCCACCTGCCCCAAAAACTGTAATAATATCATACGATGAGAAGCTTTGAAATACTTTTTCCATACCATCTGGAGTATGTGCAAAATCCACTACTACCAAAGGATTTTGACTCACAATTTCCATACGTCCAGATACTCCACCAAAATTTTCTACTTGATCACAAATTTTTTGTAATGGTACATCTGTTACTAAATTAATTGCAGCAACTGCCGCCGTTAAATTATAAACATTAAAATATCCCATCATAGGTGAAGAAAAATTTACTATATTTGAAAAATGTTGTAAAGCTACATGAATACCTTTTTTTAAACTATATGCAGTTACTTTAAAAGTTGCAGGATTTTCTGCACCATAAGCATAGGCATTTTTCATTTTAAATTTTATATTCTTATCATCTTTGTTGATTAGTTTTTTACCATCACATTGAAAAAAACTATTTTTTACATCAATATATTCTTGTATTGTATTATGATAATCTAAATGATCTTGTGTGATATTCGTATGTATTTTAAGTTCAAAATCCAATCCTTCGATTCTTTTTTGTTCTATAGCATGAGAACTCACTTCCATTATAAAAAAATCACACTCATTAGCAACTGCTTTTTGAATATGTGCAAAATTTCCTAACTGGATAGGTGTAGTTAAAGAATAGTCTTCTACTCTTTTATCATTTATGAAAAAACCTCGAGTACCTTGAAGAGCAACTTTATATCCTAAATCTAAAAGAATAGAATATATAGCAGCTGCTGTTGTTGTTTTACCATTTGTTCCAGTTATTCCGATAATTTTAATAGATGAGAAATCAAAGAATTTTTTTAAGTCATAAGATTTAATAAAATCAGTGCAACCATGTTTTTTTGCCTGCTCAACATATTTTTCATTCTGTTTTGAAATTATAAAAGTTGTTTTATTACTTGCCTTATTTGAATTATTAGTGAAATTTTTATTATTATGATTTATTATCAATTTTCTTTTTTCCCAATCTTTCATATAACTCAGTTAAGTCATCATCATAAGAAAAGAATTCATTAAAGCCATCTAAATAGCTATATGCTGTTTTATCAAAGTTATTTTCTATTAATTTACTAATAAAATCTATTAAATCATCTTTTTTTGTAATGGCAACTTTAGTACTGAACATAATATCTTGATATGCTTCTTTAAAGGAACCTCTATTTTGTACAAGGTCCATAAAATCATTATATTCAATTGCATTTAAAGACTCAACATTTGTAGTTGAAATATCTTTTAATAAGCCCATCATTTTAGCATTATCGCCATCGTAAGCATTTATAACATCTTGTACATAAGAGACTGCATTATCTAAATTTTCATCTTTTGCTACTATAAAATAGTCAAATAAGCTTTGCGCTTTTTCTTCACTTTCATATCCTAAATCACAAAAAATACTATATAATTGATACTCAATATTTGTGGGTTCTAAAGATAAGACTTGAGAGTATAAAAATAATGCTTTATCATATTGGCTTGCCGTAAAATATGAGTGTGCATCTTTTAATATCTCCGTTGTACTATCCATTCAGTATCTCATCTTCCATACCAGCAGGTACATTTACAATCTCTAATGCTGGATGAATTGCTGCTTTTAGTTCTTTTTCAACTATAAATTTCAAAGTACTACTACTTGCTGAACAACCTACACAAGAGCCTTGTAACTGAACATATACTTTTGCATTTTTTATTGCAAGTAATTCTATTGCTCCACCATCTAAAGCTAGCATTGGCGCTACTTTTGTTTTAATAATACTATTAACGGGTTCTTGTAAATCCTCATCTGAAAATGGCATACTCATATTAAATTTCCTTCATCTTTTTTGTCTTATATTTAATCATTACTATAGCTAATCCAGTCAATGCTAGAATTACCCCTATCGTTTGAAATATAAACGTTAAAGTAACTGCTTCACTCATTAATTTACTACTTCGTCACATCTTTGACATAATGCATCTTCTTGTGATGCTCTAAACTTCCAACATCTTGGACATTTATGCTCGTCTGCTTTATAAATCTCGAATTGTTTTCCATCAACTTCAAAACTACC
>PJEL010001172.1_pt1 | contig 27753 bp, 24 predicted proteins | sample 1853271 | NCBI WGS metagenome assembly PJEL01 (sample SAMN08108733, study PRJNA415343) | Invertebrate metagenome, whole genome shotgun sequencing project. | host: Globobulimina | place: Sweden: Gullmar Fjord | collected 2015-08 | reverse complement strand
ACTCTTGGGAAGCACTTTTGAGTTTTGAGATCTCTCTTTCCGAGAGTCCGCATCGACTTGAACAGACATCGTTCTCAACGAGTCAAACTTGTATTTCGATATATTTCTTTTATGAAAACCTTTGAGAAGGAATTATACCTACATTACGGAAGTTGAGGTTTTGAAACTCGGTTGATTCCGTGGGAGTCAGCGAACAGTACCGGACTGAGGGTGTGATTGCTCTCTGGTGTCCTTAGTAGTATATATAACAGTATTTAACGTATTATAGTCTGATCTAGGGACTGTCATTCTTTAGTTTCTCCAATCTTGGACCCTCTAGAGGCATCAAACTCGCCATTCGGATAGACACGTTGTTGTTTTCTGGATATAATCATGCCAAATACTCGAAGTGGAACTCAACAACGTCGAAATATCCCAACAGATGGGGGTGAGGACACGCCGGAAGATGTGCCGGAGCTTTCGTTCGGGATGATGACACCAGGGATTCCAGGCAATCAGAGCCCTGCTGAGGATGGTCAGAACACAGACGATGGAAGTAAACAGCAGACACCGGGGAAGTCGTTATCTAAGACTGTGACGGATACTATTATTGGTGAGCATGAACATACTATTGTAGGGTATAGCTTGATAAAGGGCATCGGGGATGGGGAACCGATTGCATCTGAAAGGTTTGAAGTCGGAGGTCATGAATGGGTGCTGTTGTTTTACCCGGATGGGAAACGAAGCTCAGCAGAAGTACAACAAGCTTTAAATATAGGAAATGTGATATCGAATCCAGGTGGTAACGGTGATCAACGAAGAAATCAAAGCCATCAAATCACACCAGTGGGGGATGGTCCAGGAGAGGATAATGCCCTGGGTACACCACCAGAAGGGATAGCCTCTCCTAATGCCCCGATGCCATATATTAATGTAGCTTCCCAAGTCGGAGGTAGCGACTATTGCGCGCTATTTGTTGCACTGATTGGGGAGACAGAGGCCCCACAAGGTGTGGTGAGTACATCAGAGGGACGTGTTGTGAGGGCATTCCATAGATTTACTCTCGTCGATCAGACTGGTCGAAGTCAGGATGTGTCCAAAGGTAGACGTAGAGATCAAGGTGCTGTGAAGATAAGCTGTGCTCGACAGGATCCTAATGCAAGAAATTGCCATGGATATAGAAAATTTGTGAAGAAGAGTATTTTGGAGGACCCTGGAAGAGGGCTTCTTGTGGACGATACGATTGTAATTCGATACCAGATTGAATTAGTAGTGTCAACTGGCGGAGCATTGTCGCGTCAAACACAGCATCCAAGGCCATCAAAATTAGTGACAGTGCCTCCTCCAAACCTTGGGAGCAATTTGCTACAATTGTTTGAGGGTAAATTGTCTACAGATGTAGTATTCAATGTGGATGGTACTCAAATTCCAGCCCATAAGATAATTCTCTCCGCACGCTCTCCTGTTTTCAACATATTACTCACAGGCCCCATGAAAGAAGGGCACGAAGATTCAATCACAATAAAGGATGTCAAGGCTCCAGTTTTCAGGATTCTCTTATATTTTGCATATGCAGACAAGTTACCACCAGAAGTTATGGGAACAAAGCTTGACGTTCCTTTGGCACAGCATCTCCTGGCAGCAGCTGATAGATTTCAGTTGATTCGTCTCCGATGTATCTGTGAACAACGGCTCTGTGATTCAGTTGCAGTAGATACTGTGGCCACCACCTTGGCCTTGGCAGAGCAGAACAATGCTAGAGAATTAAAGAGAGTGTGTTTAGAATTTGTCTCAAAGCATCTCCAGGCAGTCATGGCAACAGAAGCATATGATTACATGACAAAAACATGTCCTCAATTACAGAGTGAGCTGCTGAAAGTCATTGCCACAACGCCACCGTCTGTATCGCATTATCGATCACGCACGCATGTAGGGCAAACCCATGCCAGAAACGAGGCTTCCTCTGGTGGTGACCTGATTTCAAACAGACGAGTTCGAGCAAGAAGAGAATGAAAATACAGTAGTACTATCTGGTTTGACACTATCTATATTTTTTTAGAATGAAAGTCATCTTGTTACATGTTATTGACAGCATACGTTTTTATGAAAATCGTGATTGAGATTGTAGAGCCTTGGCTCTATCAGTCATCATAGGGTCAAGCTGCCTCTTTCCATGTCGTTCTTCCTCTCGCTTCCTCGTGGCCTCCTCATGTTCCTTGACTCTTCTATACTGCGCTAACGCGGGATCTAACGGGCTAGGTCTTGGACGAGCAAACGCCCATCGACTGGCCATCAACGCCAAGATACCACCGATAGCAATCATAGCTGGAGCCCAACGTTTCTCATGAATCTTTCTATCAACAATAGCTTTTGCCAAAGCCAAAATACCAACAGCTAGTGGCATCATTTTGATTGCAGCCCAGGTACCAAGATCAAATAATCCCTGAAAGTACATGGAAACTGCCATTGTAGAGAATGGGAAGCAAACGATGAGAATTTTGAGAAAACCCGCCAGAACAAAGACAGAGCCAGCTGTCTTCAACCCTTCCGGAATAGCAACAGCACCACCCCGTGACGACCGATCGCTATTCTCTTCACTCTCTGAATACACCCTATGCGATTGATGAAGATTCCCAGGTCTACACCATCTCCACCTATGGTTTTTTCGAAGATCACATTGGCCCCGAGGGACCGCAAAGGCAGAGCACGTGCCAAGGACACGATGATGTGGCTTGGTAAACGACATGATATTTAACATTATTATATCGTTGAGTGTCCTACTGACTCCACGAATGAGTCAAATTTGACGAAGCAATGATCAGCCTAACAGTGTTAGGGGTGCCTTGGAGCTGCCCATGCATCCTATGATTGAAGATGCCAATTATTGCTGCTGGTGATGTTGTTGTTGTACCTGATGCCTCGTAGTAGGATCAATATATGTCAACCAAGTCTGAAATCACCATTCAGCAACAAAACCTTTTCCAGTTCTTTGATTTCCTTGGTCAATCATGGGTGAATATTGTGATGATGCATTATTGATCAAACGCCATCCTTGTTTTACATTCTCTACGATGAAACTCTCTTCGTTTTGATTGGAATGGATCAGAAAGTCAAGTCAAACTAGTACAAAACCTTTGAGGTCCAGTTCAAAAAAGTGCCTTTATAGGTATGTGTTTCTGGATCTGCATCCCTTCTTACATCGTTTCAGTTATCTCTATGAATCTATGTAGGATACACTGCTCAGAAGATCGTAGAGTTTCTGCTACATGGGCAGCAGATGATGTTTTGGAAGCTTTAGTAGGATGTATCTTCTCTGACACCTCTCTCCTCTCCCTTGCTGATGCACCCAAGGCCTTCACACACATGGTTGCAATCGCTGCCACCCTTTCCTTGCTACATGATACGATTTTACTCGATTCCCTAACAGCCTGTTGGAACGACACTGGTATGGATGCATCCAATGCTGCCATCAAATCAGCATTCAATGAGAGGGCATCTTCAACATTGCCTATATCTACGTCACACATGCCTAGAATGACCAAGGTGATGAACACATACACAGTAAGACTGACATATCCTTCTGGATAGAGAAGAAATGGTTCTTCTCCGACTTGATCACTGAGTAACTCTGTTTGATCTCTCATGATGCTGCACAGATTTTGAAACAACTGCCCATCATCCTCTACAGGACCCTTGGTCCTTTTTCCAGGATGTCCAGACACGAACAAGTCATCAAATTCTTTCAAGATACATTCTTTACGTAAAGTCACGTATGTAAATGGGTTCTCAGGAAGACAAAACCCATACTTTTTCACAAGCTCTGCATTGCCAAGTTCTCCATATGTATTGAAAACTTCCTCTCCCTTGCACAGAGGAGACGCACACATGATCTGTAGGCTATCATTACGACTATCATCTATTATTGCTATATGTAACCGTAGATTGAGGCCATTCGCAAGGCTCATCCCGCATCGTTCTAGCACGTGGTCTGCTTGCCTGGCACATGGCTGTGGGAAACGGGCAGAAATATCTGATCTCGAAGACGTAGAGCTAGAAGAAGATCTTTCAGATTCTTCATCTCTTTCAGATTCTCCTTCTGCGCCATGTATTGTATACTCCTCACTCAACTCAACCACAGAGACCTTGTGATTGAATACATCAGCAAGTGGTACCATACCATCCCCGTGAATATCATCAACCCCAAATGCTCGTGAAGCCACCAAAGATGCCGCATCCACAAACAAGGACTCATCATTCTCTAATATCTGACCAAATGCATCGGGATATTTTTCCACGAGAGGCATCACATGACCTCTGTAATCATCTAAAACATCATCTCTATCTGATTCCACAGTTGCTGGCTGGATTTCAGTCCCTTGAAGCAAAGCCATCTCCTTCTCTCCCCAGAATATCGGCAATTCTTCTCTATCCAACAATGAATCAAAATACCCCGACCATCGCGACGCTTTTCCAATCCTCTTTTCGTACCACACTGAAATCACGAGCCCAAGTCCCCCAGCCAAACCTTCCTCCTCAAGGATATCAGAGATTTTCGTCGTACGAACCGTAATGCATGCCTCTTTCGGTATGCTAGCAAGTATAACTTCCTCTGGAACATCATCAACGGCCACAATACTCAATGTACCGGGAGAAGTCCCCACAATGTCTATTGCATCTCTGGTATAGCTGATTCCAACAGATCGCATCCAGGTGCAGAATGCACCGACAGTTTCCCCAGATTTTCGGTTTTTCATATTTATATGAATCCATTCGAGACTCGTGGACACCTAGATGTCGTCTCGACACAAGGACAGAGACTTTTATACTGCATGCATATGCATGCATCCAGCAATTTTTATCGTCCTCTCCATCATAGGACGATTGAATCCTTTTGGATCATCATGCAATGAAACCTCACAGGGATCAATCCTCACAATGCATTGTGTGAAATCTGAGTCTAGGATCCCTTCATCTGATAGGATTGGAAATGATTTCTAGAACCGGTCCAGGGAGTTACTTGATGGGAATGGTTTCACCATGAAAGCCTTGGCGGCCAAAACGGCCAAAAAAACACAAATGTGCGTGAATGTGTTTCGGATATCCCTCTTTGAATCTACTTAGATTTATTAATTCACGTCATTTATAGACTCAAGATCGAACGATGACCATGGCCATGAAATTTTCCACCTCCGCTCGTGGACAGTCAATGTCCATGGCTACGAATGTCGTCAGACCACGCTCTGTTGCCCAAAGCCGCAGATTGTCTGTCCGTGTTGCTGCATCAGTGAAATTTGACTATGATACCAAGGTATTCCAGAAGGAATTGGTCAAATTTGCTGACACTGAGGAGTACATTTACAGGTGGGTGCATAACGTTGCAGGGATTTTTCTACTGTCTCTCTCGCATTCCTTCAATCATGGACAATGTCATACATTTCGGCATGTTCTATGGAAAGATATACATTGTCATGTGGATTGTGTGTTGGTCGTTGTGGACTGACGTGTTTGAAATGTATGCAGGGGTGGCCGTGATAAGTTCAACCTTCTCCCAGAAGCTTTCAAGGGAATTAAGCAGGTTGGAGTGATTGGATGGGGATCTCAGGCCCCAGCTCAGGCACAGAACATGCGTGATTCTTTCACCGAAGCTGGTATGGATGTCAAGGTTGCCATTGGATTGAGAGAAGGTTCTCCATCCATGGAGGAAGCTCGCCAGGTTGGATTCACTGAAGCCGATGGAACTCTTGGAGAAGTCTTCGACGTCATCTCCAAGTCTGACATGGTTGTGTGCTTGATTTCTGATGCTGCTCAGTCCAGACTGTACCCAAGAATCTTGGCAGCCATGAAGCCAGGAGCCACATTGGGACTCTCCCACGGATTCTTGCTTGGAGTTATGCAGAATGAGGGAGCAGAGTTCAGAGATGATATCAACGTGGTTCTCGTTGCTCCAAAGGGAATGGGTCCATCTGTGAGAAGACTTTATGAGCAGGGTAAGAGCGTCAACGGTGCTGGAATCAATGCCTCTTTTGCTGTTCACCAGGATGCAACCGGAACTGCATCTGACATTGCTGTCGGATGGGCTATTGCTGTCGGAGCTCCATTCGCTTTCTGCACAACTCTTGAGTCTGAGTACAAATCTGATATTTATGGAGAGAGATGCTGCATTCTTGGAGGAGTCCACGGAGCAGTTGAGTCTCTCTTCAGACGCTACACTCGCCAGGGAATGTCTGATGAGGAGGCCTTCAAGCAGAGTGTTGAGTGCATTACTGGACCAATCACCAGAATTATTTCCAGAGACGGTATGATTGGAGTGTATGAACAATTCAATGATGCTGACAAGAAGATCTTTGAGGAGGCATATGCCGCATCTCTTGGTCCATCCATGGATATTTGCTATGAAATTTACGAGGATGTTGCATGTGGAAATGAAATCAAGTCTGTTGTTAATGCTGTCGAGAGATTCGACAAATTCCCAATGGGAAAGATTGATCAAACACACATGTGGCAGGTTGGAAAGAAGGTCCGTGCCGAGAGAGTTGAGAGTGATATTCCAATCAACCCATTCACTGCTGGAGTCTACATTGCCGTCATGATGGCCACCGTGCAAACATTGTCAGATAAGGGCCATCCATACTCTGAGATCTGTAACGAATCCATTATTGAAGCTGTGGATTCTCTCAACCCATACATGCATGCCCGTGGAGTTGCCTTTATGGTTGACAACTGCTCCTACACTGCCAGACTTGGATCTAGAAAGTGGGCACCAAGATTTGATTACATCTTAGATCAGCAGGCATACGTTGCAGTTGACAATGGATCTGCTGCAAACGATGAGATTGTTTCACAGTTCAAGAGTCACCCAGTGCACAATGCCCTCGCTGCATGTGCTTCTATGAGACCACCTGTCGATATTTCTGTAGGTGGTGATGGTGATGATACTGGTGTAGGTGCTGGCGCTGCAAGGACTGAATTCCGCAGTACTGTGGCCTCCTCATAGATATATGGCAGTAATATCATACCATTCTTGTATCGTCTGTAAAATATCATTTATGAGTTCCACAGCACCGTCACTTCTTCCTAGGTAGCACAGTGACGTCATACCTCGTTATCCATATGGTATCTGAAATATATCATGTATGAACCCAGAACAGCTCAATCTTCTGTCGAGGTGGCTCATTCTCCACACATGGCACTGGAACAACCGAAAAATGTTTCTTGGCAAGCCCACCAAACAACATGTCATCAACTCGCCGAGTTCTACTTTGATAACTCATGAGAATACGACACTCAGGATTCTTCTTCGTTATTCTATCCAGCGTATCGATGAATGGATCCACGAGCTCTTCCAACCAGACAACATCCGTCGCAAGGACAATATCCCAGCGTTCACTAACAATGGACTCATTCGGCCTCGTCCAATCACACGCATCTACGGAGACTCGATGACCAACATGTGATCTATTCATATGAACATTCGTTCTCAGCGCTGGTAGAGCCTCGTCAATGTCAGTCATGCATACCAGGGCCTCTGGAAACAACACTGCAGTGCAAATACCTGCCAAGCCAGTGCCTGCTCCCAACTCTAGTATCCTGCACAAACCCTTGGGTATGGCTCCAGGATCAGCTTCCAAGTATCTCACAAGGACAATACTACCGTCCCATACACACCACGCTGTCCCTCGTCCCTGGCTCCCTTCTTCTACTATCCTCACCCGTTGTCCACCAACGACGATACCTTCGTCATAGTCACATCCTCGATGTTCTGGACCAGGGAGTAGCAACATTGTACAATAATATGTATGAATTATCTATAGTAAATACAACACGTAGAATGTGGAACCAAGGAAATGCATCGTCCATGGACGATGAATGAAACCATTCGAATGGACTTGCCTCAACATGTTGAGGTAAGATGATACCACAAGTAGGAGGGAAGCAGACTATATATACAATCGCATGACGCTTACATCTTAATTGTAACCCAGATCTCATTCAATCGTGGAGATAGGGAGTGCAATGGGCCATACTGTGCAAGTTGAAAGTCAATGGTACCTTGCTCAGGTAATGCACCTGGTCCAAAATCCATTTCTAGCTGTTTCACAAGTTCTCTATAATATTTTTCACACACTGGTTGCGTTGCGTTACCTTCAAACTTCTTTGCTGCTATTAAATTACCACCTGCTACATCAAGGGCTACATCACTATCCGTGGGAAGGGCAGGAGGGTCTCCTGTATCCTTCTGGTGCAGGTACACCTGCATCATTTTCTTCCAATCCTTTCCAGCAGTGTCCTCTGCCGTATACGACATGACGATAGGATGAGACTCTGGATATCGTGTCTCTGATTCATTGGCTCCACTCATATACGATCCCAATGATAGGTATCCATCGCCTCTGCTTGTGTATGTTGTCCTGGCTATGGGGTGAGGTTGCAACAGTCTCAGAGTATATCCGTTTCGATTTTCAATAGGTGTGAATGGGACCATGTAAGGAGGACCTGCATGCACTCTGCTATACATTTTGGCATGTCGTACCCGGAATGGATGACGAGTACGGGCTCCTGTGGGTGTTGAGAGTTGACATGGCAATCTGTTTGACATGCCGTCCGATGATTCTTGTCTAGTGTATTACAAGTAGACCACAATAATGCTTGAACATTTGTAAATATATATATAATATCGCATGACTCAGGAGAAGATTCCTCTCTGCTGCTTGTATCCAACTTGTCATCTTTTTTCTTTCTTCTTCTTCTTCTTGCTTAAGCAAACAATAAGCTTGGTCATTCATCTTCATTCATACCAGATGGGTTTCACTTCAACACGTCATCCCACCTGAATGTATCAATCCTTCATGATTGAATCATGGTCATTCATTCCCATGATAGTCTTGAATCTGTTAGATCACGAATACGATCTCTTGGTAGCACAGGGAATCCCTGTGCATAAAACTCTCCAGTACTCGTGGCACTGGCAGTAGTAGTAGTAGTAGTAGATTGTTCTTGGGAAGCACCACTGGTTCTCAATATCTTGATATGCATTGTCTGTCCTAGTCCAGAGCGAGGACATGTAGTGTCAATGTCACAATTACAGACTCGCTTGCTGGGGGCCAACGCCATTCCCTGTGCAAGATTCAGAGATCTGGTAGCAGAGCGCTTGTTGTTGCAATTCACTCTCGTATTTCTTGCCAATGAATCGATAAAGACACAATACGATCCAAGCTCAAAATCCAGGCATGTATTGTTCACAATCACGTTATCATGTGCAAGCCCACGATGCTTTTGTAATACTCTGAAACCTTGTCCACCTTTAAGTGTACCATACCCAATGTTGTCTGCAACAGTGTAATTGTTGCCCTTGACGGCAACCCACGCAATGGCCCCGTTTAATCCTGCGATTGACGTTCCATTAAATGTATTGTTTGCTATAACACCTCCAGTTGTAAATTCCTTGATGTCGATGTTTTCTGCTGTAACACCCTCGCCGAAATAATTTGAAGTAAGGTTGTTGTAATCAGACAAATCTCTGGGCAACCCTGCTCCAACACTGTTCCTGGTGCTGGTGCCCACATACATTCCCTCTCCAATACCAACCCAAAGTCTTCCCGTGTATGATATATTGCAGCCATGTACAAGATTAAAGGTTGAGTTGTATCTGAGACGAATACCTTCCTGTAATGTATAGCGTGTGGTTATATTTGAGAATATTGACGAGTTTGTACTCTGAATATCCAGCCCTTTTAAGGCATTTTGCATTGTAAATCCCTTGATCACAATATGAGATGACTTTACAACTCTCAAAGCAGCAGCTGCAAGTCCACGATCACCATTTGATCCATCAAAAACTGCTGTTTTTGGACCACACAAAGTGATTGGATTCTCCTCCGTGCCATGCACATTGTCTATGAATCCAGTGGGGGCAAGCCATGGACCTGGACGAGAACCTGATGGTTTTTCTTTTGCGGGTGCTGGAGCTTTTGCATCTTCCTCTTTGCCCTCGTCAATCATCGTGTACTCCTCGATGTCATCAAACTCGTATCTTTCATACTCATATTCAGCCTCGATGATTTTAATGTCATCCCTGGAGTCTGGTGCGGGGGCAGGAGCAGGAGCTCCTTTGCTGTTTCCTGGTGATGTAGATGGCTTCGGTGCAGGAGATTTTTTCTTGTCATCCTTTATATCTTCTTTTGCATCATCCTCTTTTGCATCATCTTCCTTTCCATCTTCTTCCTTTGCATCTTCTTCCTTTGCATCTTCTTCCTTTGTATCCTCCTGTATACCATCTTCTGTATCCTTGGCGGGGGTTTTAGGAGCTGGAGCAGGAATAGGAGTTGAGAAAGAGTTTTCTTCCACAAGTGGCAAGAGGTACTGCTCACTATAAATTTCATACAGCGTGGCAAAAGAATCATCTTCATTATCATCTGAATCTTGAGCCCGTACTTCTTGACCAAGTATTCTCTTTTCTCGAGGATCGCGCCTGTTTGCTTCCGCATTTCCCCTTGCGTCAACATGCAAGTCGGGTGGAATCAAGGATGACTTTCCTGCTCCAGCTCCTTGAAAATATAGTCCGGACTTCACTTCAATGAGATCTCCAGGTTTCGCTTTTTCCAGCGCCTTTTTGACTTCACCAAATGTACGCACAAATTTGTATCTCTTATGAGGGATGCCCTGACACATTTCATACCGAGCAGGATGGGGTGGAGGCGGTGGTGGTGGTGGAGGGCTTTTTTCCCTCCTGTACTCAAACCTCCCAAAGATCTCATCCAGATCTGATTGATACTTTTCGAATTCGATTGATTCATCTTGTCCTGCGTCTGTGTCGGGTAAAATATTCAACAATTTTCTTGAGGAGCCTCCTACACGGGTAGGCTGGTTTGTCTCGTGGCCAAGAGCCAGCAAGGAAGCAGGTCCATTCAGACACAAAAACGCCCCACAAAGAATCAAGAAAAGAGAGAATCGATTCTGGATCATCATTTCCTTATCCTGTACAGAACATGTGAGTTGTCAGGGACCATGGGTGAGTTGACTGCTTCATTTGATGTACATATTTGAATATCCCACCAACGTCATTCTACTATCTTTATCATATATATATTGGATACACCAAACTCTACCAATATAAGGATTGCTCATAGCATTCCGACCATTTGGGATACCAAGCACAAGGAGAAGCGTTGACCCCTACCCCAACTCTACCAAGGTGCTCTGGAGGCCGTCTTCCCCCCTATCAGTGGTCTGCACTCACGTGCAATGCCAGGAGGTACCTTGCCATTTCAATCCACATAATCATACTTTATATCAAACGAAACAATTATACAACCCTGTATCCAGCGCATTTCGTGGAATTCTGTAAACGCGGTTTCCGGAGTCAAGGATCACTTCCAGTTTTCTCCGGAACCCTTCCCCATGAGGAATGCATTTTTGTAAAGGCATCCCAAAGAATGATTATTTTATTATATTGTAAAACCCTGTCCTAGTTTCAGATATCTTGCCCCATGATATCTTCAGACGAAATTAACAATACGGACCTGTTTGGTGACAACAAGGTTTGGAAACTCGCCCTACGCTACTGCGAGATTTGACGAAAATTGAAATGGAATAAGAATAATTCCTGCAATTTAATGCCCCAAGTACTTTATTTCGTGCGAGACACGTTATCAAGGTCCAAACTTGTCTAGTGCGGCATCACAGCTTCATCTGCCAGATCTCTTGATGGGAGATTCTGATGTGTTGAATCATTACAAGAGGGTTCAATACACAACATTCTGTGTATCGTTGTTAAAATTGAGTCACGGTTATAAACACATATTCTTTCTGTTGACTACGTACCAACAGAACACGAGAATTCAGGTATAATGATGTCAGCATGAGTCGACTCATGCTACGACGTTAAAGTAGCAAAAGCCGGCTAGTGATACTAACATGGCTTCTCCAAATTCATGCCATGACTGACCTAAAAATATAGAGGTCACGAGATTGCGGCGTAGTAGTATCCTTGAAAGCAACGAGTGCTTGCTTGTGGCATCCTGGCCAGCCATGACAGACACATCTCAGCCTAAAGGTGTCGAGTTCAAAATGCCCCTGTGAAGCGTCACTGTGATGCTGTATAGACATAATCTATATTTTTCTTCTGATTCACGATATTTGGGTGCTCTAATGTCATCTCATGCGATCCAAACAAGATGTTGTCCACTGTTTCAACCCCAAGCATCAAACTGTGATCTTGATTTGCTACTTCATACTTGTAGGAGCCAAATCTACCTCTACTCCAGATATTCTGCTTTCTTAACTCTGGGAGTGCTTCTTTCAGGACGTTGTCTCTATTCAGGGAAGGAGTTGGGTAACCGTGCTCCAACCTTCTGTGATAGATGGAAACAATCTCATCACTTGATGATATCAAATTTGTTGCAACGGCTCCTTTCAATGTATCAAGTACGACCTGAGACCAGCTTGATGATCCTATTGTAACATTATCCTGAGGAACCGGCTTCCAAGATGATTCTGAAATCTCAAACATGAGGGACCAGTATGGGCCTTGTTGGTCCCCAGAGGACTTTGCAGGGCTTCCATCTCCAAGGCACAAGGTTGGCAATCCGACAGAGGCCTCTGGACAATTTGCTTTCGCATAGTTTGAAAACACTGTCGTCCGATAAAATGGACAGTTGTCTTCTGGGAAGTAAAGCCAGCATTTTGTACCATGAGGACATGACCCTCTGATACCAATACCGACAATATGCGACGAGGAATGGGTCAAGCCATCGGCAAGCTCTGGCTTCCCCATCCATCGAAGAGTGATATCCAAAGGAATGGTAGAAATGAGATGCTTATATTCTATCGTTGACCCATCTTTGAATATCACTTTGCGACCTTCTGTATCAATAGATGTTGCCTCTGCACCGTACACTTGCCTCTCATCCGGCAATAACGCAGCCACGCCCTTCCATATCGCTCCAGTTCCACCCTGTTTTGGAAATCTAAAGACTGCATTTGGACCCCATCCAGCATCTTCTTTGTTGTGAATCACATTTGCTATTGCCCTATTTACATCCACAGTAGCAACTCTTTCTCCAAGCCAATCGCATTGCATTTCTGTCGTAGGTATTGCCCATACCTTGAAATTATATGGCCTCATAAATATATCAGCAATTCCTTTTCCCATGACACGCATGATCCATTCGTCAAAGTTAGATGGTTTTGATGTTGCCAGGGCATTTGATACCTTTGCATCAATAACACCATTCAAACATTCAATCTGGTCCTCCTTATCCAACGCAGAGATATTATTTTGGAAAGGATATGCTACCCATCTATTCTTCAACCATACATAACTCACACGTTCAAGAGTATTCCAGGCATCAGAATCACCCAATGCCGCATCAAGCAAATCATCAAAATATTGGTAATGAGAGAATATAACGTGGCCCCCCATGTCGAACAAGAATCCCTCTTTCGTTACATCTGTACATGCCAGTCCACCTGCTTCAGGTTCTTTATCGACCAAAAGCCAGTCTTTGTTCCCGATCTGGTTCAGGCGAGTAGCTGCTCCCAGTCCGGTGGGACCAGAGCCCAAGATCAAGACCTCGACCTACGCATCAGACGCACAAAATCACACTGAATTCTCTTTGTGATATCATATAGCAATACAATCGACTCTATCAAGCAGTATTTGTAAGATATATTGAATTCCTCCACTGGGATCTTTACCGTGGCAACATTGTCACATACCTTTTGCTTCGATCCACGATCCGTAGACATCATATACGGATGTTATATTGTTTAAAAGGAAGTATAATAAATAATTAATGCCCCATGGGGTTTGTAATCTCCTGAATTCTTGCTTAGGTAGGTAGCTACCTTGAAAGATCTCCACATGGAGACCACACTATATAGTGTTCAATCTCATTATTGTGCTCAAAGGCGCCCTTAGATCGCACAATGTACCATGCCCTCTTCATAAACATACTATTAGTCTCCAAAGTCAGCACGAGAAGGCAAGAAGAGTCCCCAACAAGATGATAAGCTGGATCTTTTTGGAACCATTCAAGGTCATGACCTACATCTGAAGGTACCATGCAAGGTACTTCACCGGTGATGGATCTACCCACAATTTCGATGATACGGATAAAATCACAGTCTTTTTGTTATTAAAACAGTATCAAACGAGATATTTTATCGAAAAAGAGACGTATCGAATCAACCATGGTGTCGTCTCGATTCAAAAAGATGAACGGGCCAAATATACCCAACTTGGAACTTGCTAAACAAGAACGGTCGCAGGCAAGCACGAGTGGACACGCAGAGCCTTCTAGAAACTATATAAATAGGAAAGAATCAACCTTGAATCGACAGCATCGAGGGAACAACCTGGCTACAGGAAATCTGATACCCATGAGTACTCCTCGAGGTGCATCGTCTTACAAGGATATTCTGTTGACCCCTCGTACGATTCCAATTCAGCAAGCAAAGCTCCAAGGGTTCCAAACATCCCGGCCATCCTTCGATGCGCCGGTACTGCGTCAGGGGAATACTAGTATGAGTCGATCACCACAGACAGCCAGAGCTCCAAGAAGGTCACAGCAGGAAAAGAGTGGCTTAGACCAGGTACAAAGAAACAATAATAGTGCGTCGAGTACATTATACAATCTTGCAAATCAGGTAGAGGAGTTGGAGCGTTCTAAGAATAATGATAACGTAGAGATTGCCCGTTCAATTTTAAAAAGCATACAAATGGCAGGATCAATGATTGGGGTCCCTGCTGGGATTTTGGAAATGCTTCAGATGCACGAGCAGCAACGGATATTAAGGAGGATACAAGAGCCTCGTAAAGTACCAATACCTGTGACTCCAGATCATTCCTCATATTTTACGAGGATTCGAAGCAAATTGTCAGATGTAGAGCATGCCCTTCAGACGGAAATATGAGTGCCTAATACTAATTACATTAGGAACAAATTCTCACGAGAAAATCTTTTCATCTAATGCACTGTCTTGGATATATGCACAGAATTGACCAGAGCCAAGTGGAATGCTCTCCAATTCTTCTTCTGTAAGCCTCACGTTTGGATCAATTCCCTTTTTGTTAATATCAATACCATTTGGAGTTTGATACTTTGATACCGTCACAGTAATCGCAGACTCATCTGACAATGCAACCAACGTTTGGATCAATCCTTTCCCAAACGTATTTTCTCCGACAATTCTCGCACGGCCATTGTCTTTCAATGCACCAGCAAGTACCTCACTCGCACTTGCAGTGCCCTTGTTCACCAAGACCACCATGGGCGTCTTTGTATCAATCGCCTCCCCTTCTGCTTCATACACATCTCTCACACCATCACTATCAGCTATTAAAACTAAATCACCAGAATCTATCAGCATCCGTGCGACCTGGATCCCAGCATTGAACACACCTCCACCATTATTCCTCACATCCAGGACATAATAGTCCACAGCTCCACGAAAACCTTCTAAAGCCTCTCGAACCTTTTCCGCCGTCTTTTTACTAAAGTTTGCTATCCTGATATACCCTACAGTCTTCTTTTCTCCAGCTATGTTAGCTTTACAGGTCAAATGGTCCACATTCTTGATGCTAATTTTTTCACGAGCAAGAGTAACCTCCCGCGACTGATCGAAAAACGGATTGGCACGAGAAGCAACCTTCAATACAACCTTGGAACCTTCTGGACCCTGCAATGCATTTCCTGCAGCATATAAGGACATTTCTTGCGTGTCCTGACCATTAATCTGAAGAATGGCATCCCCTGCCTTGATACCTGCCCTCGCTGCAGGCCCCCCAGGGGCTGGTGATACAACCAACAAAGGGTTCTTCTTCCCTTCTTTTGCAGCCAGTGCCCCCGGAGAGAACGAAACCTCTAGCCCAACACCGGTAACATCTCCTCCAGATGTGGTACCACGCAGCGCTTTGTATTGTTCTGGTTCCAGGAACCGTGTAAATGGGTCATTCAATGAGGCAAGCATTGATTTGATCTCTGCATATGTATCTTCCCGCGTCGTCAACTTTTTCTTCTTCAGTGTATCCTCTCGTACTTTAAACCAACTTTGACCATTGAATGTTTTATCCACGTATGCCCTATCAACCGCCCTCCATGCTTCAAGATACAGCAATTGCTCATTCGTTACAGCATGTGCTGTCTCAGGTGCAAGTATCAATGCCGGAACAACACCCCCAAGCATCAATGCAGCAGGTGACAGTACTAGAGAGGAGATGGTTATTCCTATAGCTATACGTTCCTTCCATTCCTCCGCTAGACGCTCTTTGAAAAGCCCATCAGCCTTTGTTGTTGGTTGTGTCACAGGTGAGTCTCTTGCCTCGTCATGAATAGCATGCATTCTGGCATGATATCGACATATTCCTGGTACATTGTACACATGTACTCTATATGAATTCGTATATGGGCATCTATGCGTCTCCCCCTTGCGTCCGCTGACATCCCAAGACCCACGTGGGTGGCCAGTATTTCTCCAGAGCAACGTGCTCGTTGGACGTGATGGTGCGATGACGGCACCGTGTATCATGATGACAGTAGATTTGTAAGTGATATCAGAGTGCCTAACCAATCGATCTTCTACGTGTGCATCGCAGATGGTGAGAGAGAACGAGCTCCTCCTTGCAATTGCACCCGACGTCTGCGGACGTCGCATCCGACTGGAAAAAATCTGAAAAGATAAGAATCTCTGAAAATTCTTGGATACGTCATATCATACGTTCACCGTTGCATCTCAAACCCCGCATTTCATTGTTCAAGTAATTATAATACCAATCATGTCTGTTATTGTAACTAGCGCACCGGTCTCTGCGAGAGCAGTGGTGAGATCACCATCCTCCTCTTCACGTACGTGCTCATGTTTTCTTCGCAATCCATGGATTCCCCGTGTATGACACCATATAATTCTTTTGATATACATCATCTCATATATATGTCGAAGAAACGTCATATGCTCTGACTGAGCACGGTACAGTATCTCTTGACATGGTCGCTCATACACAAGTGATGATGGGTTGAGTGACCTTGAAGATCAGAGCATTCTCTCTCTAACAACGATTCCATTACATATACAGGTGCTCGTGTCATGGTACCAGTAAGGGTATCAGTCGCTACACAGAGGAGAGCTAGATCATCTGTGACAACATGCTGCCAAGCAGCTACCATGCCAGGAAAGGTCCGCAACATTCCAGCAGCCGAATTCACAAATTTGGTCAATGAAGGATGGATTGTTCTAGATGTAAGACCTTCTGAGGAGCTCAAAAAAGCTTCTCTTCAGAACGCTTTGGAAATTCCTTTGTTTGTGGCTGATGAATCCTCAAGCATTTCAACCCTGATTAAGAAATCCACTGCATTTGGAATGGGAGGATGGTGGCTTGGTGGAACACATATGATTCCAAACCCAGAATTCTTGGCAGCTGTTCAGGCAAGCATCCCTGACAAGGAAAACGCAAAGATTATAGTAGTCTGCCAGAAAGGACTTCGATCACTCTCTGCATGCGAGCAGCTCGCCCGTGTCGGATACCAAAACCTCGCATGGATCAATGGTGGATTGGATACTGGATCTGCTGGTACAATTCCAACAAAGAATGGAGTTGATGTACGTATAGGAGGTATCGGAGGGCTCTCAGAGTTCCTTGGGTGGACAGAGGTTCAGCAAGAAAATGGAAGTGGATTTGCTGGTGGTTACCAGAATATTCTCAAATTCTTTGCAGTCATCTTGGCCCTTGATTTGGTTTGGTTCTTATATACATTGATTACCTCAGATTTCGCTTCTGACGTGCATCCTCTGTAAGACAACATTCTTTTGTTGTTGGTTTGGTTGATTAACTTGACTTAAGATCCAAGCTTGGTAGTGATCTTGAACATCATCCAGATGGCATGTTCTCAACATGCAAATAACAGCACCGTGACCATCATATCTATGTTGGAAAATATACTAAAAAATATAAAGTAACAATAACAATAGAATTGTCTCCTGGAAAGTCACGATGTCGAACGTTCAACGTGCCCCAGCATCTGGATCTGCTCCTGTTACCTTCCACAGAAGTGTTCCAAGACACTCAGCGCAGGTGTTGTCTCACAGACATGGATCTATGCCACAGAAACGCACGATGGCTGTAAAACAAGAGTTTGCATCTCATAGAAGGAATAGATTGGTCACTACTGGCTCATATTCTGCAGATACCTATGGACCCATGGGCGGGGACGCTCGGATCAAGGTCATTGGAGTAGGAGGAGGTGGTGGCAATGCTGTAAATCGTATGATTAGTAGTGGATTACAGGTATGTATATCTGTGAAGATGGTTCTGTTGAAGAGAGATGGAAGGATGGGTTTGGCGGGAAGAATGTTGAGATTTGGTTTTCTGTGTTTGTTTGTTTCGAGGCACCTGACGGGTATCCTGTTGATCTGTAGGGAGTAGAATTCTGGGCAGTTAATACAGATGCACAGGCGTTGGAGAGTCACCAAGCCCTGAACAAGCTTCAAATCGGGACGACCCTGACCCGTGGACTTGGAACTGGTGGAAAGCCTGAACTTGGTGAAGAGGCTGCACAGGAAAGCCACCAGGAGCTTGCAGCATCCTTGGGTGGTGCTGATATGGTGTTTATTACGGCAGGAATGGGTGGAGGAACTGGAACGGGAGCTGCTCCAGTTGTTGCTCGCATCTCAAAGGATATGGGGATTCTGACTGTTGGTGTGGTGACATTCCCATTCACCTTTGAAGGTAGACGTCGTGCGAATCAAGCGACAGACGGTGTAGATACCCTCCGTAAGAATGTGGATACTCTCATTGTCATTCCAAATGATCGTTTGCTTGACGTTGTTGGAGAATCCACTCCACTTCAGGATGCATTTTTGCTTGCTGATGATGTCCTCAGGCAGGGAGTGCAGGGTATTTCCGATATCATTACTATTCCAGGACTAGTTAACGTCGATTTCGCTGATGTCAAGACAATCATGTGCAATTCTGGAACCGCCATGCTTGGTGTTGGAGTCTCAAGTGGCAAGAACCGTGCTGAAGAGGCTGCCATTGCTGCCACCTCTGCTCCTCTGATTGAGAGATCTATTGAACGTGCCACTGGAATTGTATACAATATTACTGGAGGAAAGGATTTGACATTGGCAGAAGTGAATAGAGTGTCCGAGGTGGTGACATCACTTGCTGATCCATCTGCCAATGTCATATTTGGAGCAGTCATTGATGACCAGTATGAAGGAGAGATTCACGTCACCATTATCGCCACTGGGTTCTCTCATACATTTGAAGAGAACTTGCTTGCAGGAAGGATTCCAGATGAGATGCAGCAGGATGTCTCTCGTGACTCTGCAGAATCTCCTGTGAGCAGTGGTAGTGCAGGAGGATTCCTTGGAAGATCTTGGATGTAATTGTTGTTTCGATGATGATGATGATGATGATGATGTTGTTGTATAGAAACGAACCAATAGTGCATTCTTCAGCTTTTAATAATACCTACTATGTGAAACAACTAAATCATGATTTCCTCCTTGATCAAAAAGTCGTTGAGGGATGTCTTTCATGAAAGACCTTTAAAGGTCAAAGGGGTAAATTTACCTTGATCAAGGTAAAGATAGCAAAGGACACGCATAGTATAAACTACTGTACAGAAGTATTATACATGTATTTGTATGTCACCAAATCTAACAATAGATACAAACAATCATGTCATCTATAGAAGGAGAGGAGTCCACGTTCAAGGTGGAAATTTGCGAATGGAAAGCTGTTGCGTCGTGGACATGGAATGCTGGCGATGATGTCTGTGGTATTTGTAGATCTCCATTTGATGGTTGTGCTCCTGATGTTAAATTTCCAGGGGATGATTGTCCCGTGGTGTGGGGTGTCTGCTCACATGCCTTTCATTTACAATGTATCAACAAGTGGTTGGCTTCACAGACAGAAACAAAATGTCCATTTTGTAGACAGCAATGGGAGTTTAAGTCTGCGTCAGAGACATGAATGAATCATAGAATAGCATACGTACTAAAAGAAACAAATGAAGAAAGAATGAAACCAATGTAATTCTATTGCAATATAATCATGTAATACGTGCAGATATTCTTGTTGTTGTAGAAGGAGAGGTCTTGTCTCGAACGGCACTGTAGGGTGCTGGTGTGACAATATGTGCCTTTCTTTCGTTATTTCTGTAAAAATCACTCCAATAGGTTGATTTACGATCTGAGACACCCTCGTGTATGTCCCACAGCAGGCATGGCTTCCATCCTGCACCTCCATCTCGTCGACGTTTCATTTCCTTGGGGTATCCCAATGGCCATTGTACGAAACGAGTCCCATGCATTGTATGATCTTGTGTGAAATGGGTATGTCCATATACATGACAGTCTGGCCTCAACTCCTCCACCCTCTTTGCAAGATGATCACTCCCACTTGCCTTTGCCAAGTTGGGGTAAAAGAGCCAGCGTTTCTCCGGCAAGAGTTCTTGATATGGAAGGAAATGAGAAAAGCTCACGACAAACACATTCTGTCGTTGGTCTTCTTCTGCTTGCAGCCTATCCAGCCGGATGCTTTCCAGAGCATCCACATATGCATTCCCATTCATCTGATCAAAATGCTGGGCCAGAGAATCATCCCCAGATGGGCGTAAATGCGGCACACTTGACCAATCGCATGCGTGGAAATCCATCATCACCTGCTCAATGGGATATGCCCCTGGAATATCAGGCTCCCTATCCCAGCTTCCATGATACCAACTCCACAAGGGAACCACCCACACCCTGTCCCCAATCTTTTCAGGTTCTGTCTTTACCCCTAGTTCACGACATATATCCAACAGGGCTCGAAGCTTACCCAGGCTATCATACACAGCCCTATCCTTCTTACGTACCCAGAGCTCGTGGTTTCCAGAAACGAAAAACACATGAGAGTATGCCGACGTTAAGAGTTCAAACGTCTTTCTAAATATACCTAGATCATCACTCACATCTCCTGCTACAATAATAACCGTCTCTTCTTCTATATCCTGCGAGACTTCTGAGCAGTGACGTTCCACCCATGCCAAATTTTCTTTATAATCAGTATGAATATCGCTAATCGCGTACACTCGAACCATACTCTTGATTATTTTTTTATTCTATTTTAGTAACCAACAACAGCACGTTGTCCTCCATTGAGTCAAAACCACGCAGCCAGTCAAATCAGTCGACGAATGAACGGATGGGATGGCGGTGCCTCGGTCAAATCGACGGTCAAACTTCTTGGTCAAACAAACAGACATTGCATCGTATAGGATGATCGAATGCATCGATATATGTTTACCTATTGTTGTCGATTACTATATTACTACCTATCGATGGAATGTAATTAATATTTGAATATAATCATACCATGGCATGAACTAGCGGGGATGATTGAAGAATCTCGCCACCATCATGGCAACACCACGCTGCTGCCTAAACTTCCTCCACTCTTGGGTAGTTCCAAGTCAGTTCCTTTAGATTTCAGAGGACCAACGCCCTGGTCCAATTATGTTATACAAGGTAGAGTCATAGCTGGAGCATACCCTGCTGTTGTACAGGATGATGACACGCATCGTTTGCTTCGATCCATTCTAAAGACTGGGGTTAACACATTTGTATGCTTGCAAGCAGAGTTCAACCCTGTTGTGAGTGACATAGCATGGAAGTCTGGGAAAGCACTGCGACCGTATATTAAAGATGCTCAGAAAATAATTATGAATGCGAAACAGGCTAGACAGTCTTCTCAAGGGAATGAAGACTTGCTGAATATTTATCAATCCAAGCTGGACTTGCTGCATCTGCCCATTGTAGATGGATCCATCTCCAGTGACCAGGCAATGTCTGATCTCGCGGACGATTGTTGTCAAAGAGTATTGAATGGAGAGCGATTATATATACATTGTTGGGGAGGGCACGGGAGAACTGGGACTCTTGTTGCCATTATGCTTGCACGGCTGTATAATCTGGATGGATTGCAAGCATTACATTACACCCAAAAGATGCATGATGCGCGGGTATCTCATCAGAATACATCGTCACCTCAAACACAATCACAAGTATTGCAAGTGCTGCGGATACTCGCGCAGCAAGGAAATGACTATAGTAGAAAATACACATGGCCTGTGGCACCATTGTTGCCCTTTACAGCGTTGGAGGAGTCAACCTGGAAGAAAAAGTTGGAGCAACAGAGAATGCTGGATTCTTCTAGTGCAGTAACGAAGCAGTTGTTGCAGAAAGAGTTGAGTAGTCGTGATGATACATTGTCCTCAACTCTGACATCTGTTGAAGAAGCGAGCCTGATCAAATCTGTTCGATGATACTCAGAGTAATTCTTCTGAAATACGAAGATGAAGCCAGAATTAAATAGAATAGTATATGATACGTTCAAGAACGGAAAAATATGTGTAACGAAAGGTTATTAAAAGCTCCAACACAGTCAAACCCTAATTCTGGAAGTGGGATTTCTGTATGGCACGGCATGATGTAGGACTGTAGTATATTCTTCTCAATTGGATCGACCGTGTGGTTTTGAAGATATTTTTTCAAGGAATTCCCAATCATTACAATATTACCCAGTGTTCTACTTCTCTGGTTTGTACCCAAGAGCATAAGCGTGAGGAAAAGTTCACAGTGAGGCATGTACACAAGGGTGGGAGTGTTGACAATAGTACTTCCATCATTATTTGTGTCTGGTATATCACACTCACATAGCCGATGTAATACAGACTTGTCGAGGGATGTAAACACTGGATCATACATTTCCACCTTTGTAGTATGCTTCAGCACGTCTTCTATGAATACAAGGGCCAGTCCAAGTTGACACCTGACTATAGGGGCACGAGGCTGTTCCAGAGATCCCAGTCCCCAGACAATCATCTTGTCGAATGATCTGCCACGACATGCGTGCTCCAAAGTCTTCAAGACATTTTTACAATACGCTGATCGTCTCAGATCGTCTTTGGCAGTCTGTATCAGAGTCAGATGCTGTGAAATCTGCTTCTCCGTTGGTTTACCACCCACAACTCGTTCTCCTACCGACGACACAGGTTGAGGATTCGTTCCTACATCCTCCTCCTCAGTAGCAGTATCGACACCAGGATGATTAGTTGATTGGGTTGCCCGTTGTTTACGACGATGCCGACGTGCAGTGGATTTCCCAGTCGCAACAGTCCATCCGTCATTCGTTCCATCCGGCGTCAAAGCCATGTCTCGTACTCTATTTTAAAAAAACAGGATATAATACATGGTTGTTATGATTTCTTTTGCAACAGAGAGACAGCTCTATTCTTCTGTTCAGTCAACAAGGCATTCTCTTGTTCCAATTGCGTGACCCGATCCTGGAGAGCTTGATATGCCTCTGTTCCCAAGATGCCTGGTTGTTGAGACGAGGCCATCTGTACTTCTTGATGATTGAATCCAAGGAGAGTATCAAATTCTCCTGATCCCTCTCCTGGCTGGTGAGAATCGAGAACAACAAGGCTCGTCTCCCATGGATGGAGTGTCGGAATACCCGCAGATCCAATCACCTTTGAGAAATTTCCCAAGGGTTTCATTCTAAAGGATGACTCTGGAGCACGTCCTCGTCCTCTCCCAGCCATTCCTAATGGATATTCTACAACGAGAACTGTGGATACGGGAGACCCTATGGATGACTTGCGTATCTGTTGACCAGTCACAGTATCCCACACGAGGACAGACCCATCCTCTGTTCCAACCACAAGCCTCTGTCCAGTCTTTGACAGAGCCAAGGAAGTCACAAGACCATTCGACGTCCTGTATTCTTCTATTGCATGTTTTGAATGATCTTCAGGATCTTCCTCGACGAACGAAACCTTGTACGTCGTCCCAGTGCTTGATCCAACATAGGCGTGATACTCGAGAGGATCCACAGCCAGTGCTGTCAATGCTGACGGCAATGTAATCATCGCCAACAATCTACCAGACACCAACGATCGCACGGATACTCTATGATCTAAACTACATACGTACACGTATGGTTCAGCAACACCCCCTCCAATCACAAGGTCACTAATAGGCATGGTATGGTCACTCCATGTATACAGAGGCTGCCGCAGACCAGCATCATGAGGCTCCACCAGCGAATGCATCACCCGACTCACAGACCATACAGTCACCAAACTATCCTCACTACCAGCTACAATATGCGTCCCATTATCACTGCACGAAATACTCGTAATCTTCTTATGATGTGCTTTCCATGACAACAACAGCCTGCCCACACTGGTATCCCACAGGTGAATACTCCCTGAATCTCCCCCAGCTACACACAAAGACCCATCTCTGCTAGACGCAATACTCCAACACTTTTCTGGAATGAAACTCTTCTGTACAACCTGCTCTTTCCGCCAATCCCAAAAGTGAAGCACAGGTTTTTTCAACTGACAGCTACCTACATAATCTCTACCAAGAGTACACGCAGCACGCACAGGACTACACGTCCCTTTAAAACTACATAACGACGTCCCTGTTCCTAGATCCCTGCATGCATATATTCAGTCAGTCAGTCAGTCAGTCACACGGAGGCATTGATTGCACATGCAATAAAGATGCATACCATACGCTCACGTTGCCTTCCTGGGATGGAGATCCAGATGGGAATACTACAAGTATATCATCATTCATAATATCATGTACAAAATACAATATCTATGTATCAAGGAAAGAGGCGTCGCGTACAGACATACACGGCTGTCATGTAGACCAAGAGGATACCTCTGGCTGTCATGGCATTCATGCCAAGGGTATCAATCACCGAGTTGATGGCACCAGTGAGTATGTTTGATAGTAGGAAGACATAGAGCATACCCTTGTTGACAGAGTTGAGGAGTGGGGGGATGTAGGGAGAGACAACCCGTCGTTGATCCTGTTGTTCCATGTCAACCATGAATGCCTGCATCCTTTCTAGAAATGCAGCAGCGATATTGAGGCATATGGTGTTGACGACGACTGCCTGGAGATTGATTGCCAACATCCATAGAACAAATGTTGCATTGCATGTTCTTCTCGATGCGTGTCCTATGTACGTGGATGCAAGCCAGTACATGCCCCAGAGAAATCCTACAAAGGCAATCTGCAGTGCATTCCATCCCCGCATGAGAGAGACTCTGGGTTTTGATACGAGCCAAATATAGAGCTTTGCACACCAGACTCCAAGGAAGTGAAGAGCCAGATATCCTGGTAATGAGATGATACCTTCTTTATTTTGATAGAATAGATTCATCTCCCGTCGTGTTTCAAATGATGGCTGTGCATTGGCAATCTCTGCAAGACCAAGCCTGGACAGTCCATACTGATGACCACAGAGAAGGATGATTCCTAGAGCAAAGGGACTGGCAGACCTCGGAATATTACTAATACATGCACGTAGCACTGCAAGGGTTAGAAAGAAATTCCAATGCATACCATATTCTCCCACATGGACATGGTATCCAATCACCATCAAGGCCACGGGCCTTCCAACCCCAAGCAGCACCAGCATGGCAACCCTCATCAGACTGGAAAAGGAAGACCCTTTGAGAGTTTTTTTATACCCCTGTCTATACCTCGTCGACTGCATCTGCTTCAACCCTTCGACATACGATGAACAGAGTACAATAGATCCCACCCCTGCATCCATCAAGCTTGTCCCGACTATTTCAGTCTTTGCATATTTCCTAGGAAATACCGGAAAGTCTACAGCCAGAATCGCCAAGCATGTCATCAACATGACCTGTGCTCTATGCAGAGACACTGCATCTTGTATCATTCGCACGGATTCTACTCTCCACAACCCATCACCACGACGACTACCGTGTGACGTGTATGCTTTTTGCTGTTGTTGACTGACAGTACCTCTGCCATGACGATGTGACATTACTATCCAGGCACTACATGCTAGTCCACATGCCATCCACACCACCACGTGATCCTCCCGTGTCAACTGAGCAATCTGCGGAACTACAAGAATCAGAAATTCTAATACACTATGCTTCCCTCGTCCTCCAGCAACCAGAGACACAACACACCAGTACACCACCACCAACACACTAGGCAACAATGTCACCCACACAACATCCTCCACAGGTGATCCCACCAGATCAGACACGAATGCTTCCTTCCTACTATTCCAAAGACCCATGAACATCGTTTGTCTACAACGTACGTCTCTTGATTCTATTGCTTTGTATCAAACGTTCAACAGAATATTCAACCAACCAACCAACCAACCAACCAACACCTCTTTTGGTTTCTTTCTGTTGCTTGTTGCTGCAGTCTATATCAGCCGTATCGTTTCACTATACATAGATAGATTTGTAGTATTTGATTGATGTAGAAGAACAAAAACTCATCCGTGTTTGTTTGTTTGTGAGATTGCACGTGATTAATTTCTCACTCAGTCAGTCGGACAAACCCAGTGACATGATCCATATTTTCAGTACGCATGAAATAAAACTACTATGAGAATATATTTGGCGTCCTTTTACGTAGGGGATGGAAACATGAGGGATTGTTCGGATGCTGAAGATTCGGGGGTCGCCACGTGGTTTTGGTGGTTGGATTTGTATATAACACACTCGTACAAGTCGATGTATGCACACGTCGTCATTTTGATCCGTTTCATTCATGTATAGATAGATCATATACGTAAAACGGATCATTAATTGATACTAAACACCGAGTTGAGGCGTTTTACTGGTCGAAATTCCCCCAACTACCTCCAGTTGGTATCTCTTAGGAGCAAGATATCTTGGGTCCCAAATTTATGAGATGGATGATGATCATCAGGATTTTCCATCGATGGAAACTACGACAGGAAAGAATCGAAAACACTCAGCTTCGTGGATTTAAAAAAAGACAACGTATATGGTATTACTCAACGTGCTTAGGAAGCAATGCAGGGGGGTGTAGTAATCCATAGCCTCTGGATTAGAGGGGTGATCCTTGAGAAATACTCGACACCATCTCTGGTCATCATTTCCCCAAGGAAATAAATGTATCCTGGAGAATGCTAGGTGCCTCGTTCACCTTATTGTCGAATTTTTCTTTTTCCTCCTTCTTCCTCCTCTTGTCCTCCGCCATCTTCTCACATGGGTTATCTGGGAGATTATTTTTATATGCATGTATGCATGAAAGTTGCATATCTGAAGCTTTTTCGTTCACAGTACCAGAAGTCGTTCCCAATTTGATAAAGGCTGTCATTCCCTCTCCTTGTACACCTGGTCCACCAGCTATGTAGGCATCCAAAATTATCTCGGCACAGGTCGAGCTGTGATGGTAATGAGGCATGTCCATCTGCATTTTGGCATGACAAGAGCCTTCCGTCATTTCAAATTCAGATCCATTGGGTGCACTGCGAACAGTCATCACATAATACTCGCCATCATCGCGCAAATCAAAGATGTCAACAACCCACGCACGCCCATCATCATTCTCAAAACGAATCATTGCATTTGGAGATACATCTGAAAGGTATCCAGTCGTCTCGTTCACAGAGACTGCCTCCTCTGCCTCCTGCTTGTAGCACCTCCTCGCACCCTCTCCAGCCTTCATCAAGGAACCAAAAATACCATAAGGGTCATTATCGTCCAATGAAAGATATACCCATCCTTGCAGAAACTTTGTAGCGTTCAAAACATCTTGGTGCAACTGACCATTTCCAACAGCGTTGGTGAGATATGGGATGGTATCTGGCAGCCCCTCTTTCGACACATATATTTCTGAAAATTTGCCAGACTGGTTGTAATATCCCTCAGTCAGAGGGCGAACGGTTGCATTGGGTGCATG
>PJEL010001171.1_pt1 | contig 27758 bp, 22 predicted proteins | sample 1853271 | NCBI WGS metagenome assembly PJEL01 (sample SAMN08108733, study PRJNA415343) | Invertebrate metagenome, whole genome shotgun sequencing project. | host: Globobulimina | place: Sweden: Gullmar Fjord | collected 2015-08 | reverse complement strand
TACCTTCGATTGCGCCGATATTTATACCGGCGTGGAGGAAATCATCGGCGACTTCTTACGCGCCTATCGGCAACGCTTCGGGGCCCAAAAAGCGACCCGGATCAAGATTCATACGAAGTATGTGCCCAACCAGGAAAACCTGGCAGCTATTCGTCCGAAGGATGTCGCGGAATCCATCGATCGATCACTTCAGAGATTGGGTCTGACTCAACTTGATCTTGTGCAATTCCATTGGTGGGATTATTCAGTGCCCGGCTACGTGGCCGTTGCGAGCCAATTGGCCGAATTGCAAAAACAGGGCAAGATCCGCCATTTGGGCGTCACCAATTTCGACGTCGCCCGGCTACGTGAGATTATGGACGCGGGCGTTAAAATCATCTCCAACCAGATCCAGTACTCGCTAGTGGACCGGCGATGCGAAAACGCCATGGTTGATTTCTGCCGGGAGCGCCATCTTTCATGCTTGTGTTACGGCAGTCTGGCAGGCGGTTTCCTAAGCGACGGCTTCTTCGGCATGACGGCTTCCCACTGGAAATCAGCAAACCGGTCCCAGACCAAGTACCGCTTGATCATTGAGGAATTCGGCGGTTGGGCGCTATATCAGGAGCTTCTGAGTGCCATGAGAGAAATCGCCCGCAAACACGGAGTCAGCTCAGCAAATGTAGCCGCTGCCTGGGTCCTTCAGAGACCAACAGTCGCCGGGGTGATCATCGGCACGGCCAATGCCGCCAGATTGGCTACAAATCTCCAAGTCTTCAATACCCATCTCGACGAAGATGATCAACAGCGTTTGTCATGCATCCTGAAACGTGCAACCGGCCCTGTCGGCGACACCTTCGACTTAGAGAGGATTGAGGATGGTGTACACAAAGGCATCATGAAGACCAACCTGAATATCTGATTCATCCGGGAAGAGGTTGGTGAGTAGCGCGACCTTTCATTCTTTCCTCCCGCCCTACGTGTTAGCATGAGTTTGTGAATGACATGCAAGGCTCGTTCGCCGGAAACCTGTTGATCGCGATGCCGAATCTGGCTGATCCGAATTTTTTTCGTTCGGTTGTACTGCTGTGCGCCCATTCCGCGAGTGATGGCGCTTTTGGTCTCATCATCAACCGCTTGCAGGGTCTCGATTTTGAGGAAGTGCTTGAGCAACTTGAACAGAAGACAAACCGCGCTCAATTGCCGCCAATTCTTAACGGTGGCCCGGTCGAACAAGAACACGGGTTCGTGCTCTTTGAGAAAGGCAACGAGGCAGAAGACGAAACTGCCCTCTATGTCGATGATACGCTGACTGTTTCGGGCAACACCGAAACACTGCGAGCCCTGCTCGGTGGCTCGATGAGTGGCCGTTTTCACCTCATTTTAGGATATTCGGGTTGGTTTCCCGGCCAACTCGAGATCGAGATCGAAGAGAATTCTTGGCTCATCGCCCCTCTCGATCATCGATTGCTCTTCGACACCAAAATCGAAAACCGCTGGGAACAAGCTCTCGCATCGATCGGCGTCGACCCCGGAACCCTCGTCGACACAGGCAGAAGCGCACCAAGCTGATCGTCGAAGGCAATAGGGCCACATCCCAACAAAAAAAACCGGCCTGGAACCGAGGTTCCTGGCCGGTTTTAGCTAAGTTCGGGAGGGTCGGTCAGCTACAATGGCAGGTCAAAAATGAATGGAAATGTAGGCAGGCCTAAAAGGTTGGCCTCAAGTAGGTAAGCTCAAGGTGGTTTGCTTTCCCGGTTCCCTCCCTATTGGTTACACACATTATGGATCATTTTGCTCACCTTGTCCAGTATCAGCTCACGGCGAGGGCGGAACCGCCTTCAGATCGAGGTCAACCTTTTGTTCTTGGCCGGGCAGAATCGTCATTCTCCGCTCTGCCGCCTCATAACCAGGCGCAATGATCTCAACGAGATACTCGCCAGCATTTACTGCCAGGGGTTTTTCCATACGCTTCAACTCGGCGACGCTCGCAACAAAAGCACCGTTGATATATACCGCCGCAATTTCGGGACGAACATCAAAAATGAGGCAACCACCAGCACTTTCCTCACTCGTCGTCCCTCCTTTTAGAGAAGGTATATCATTTGCGCGGATCGTCAGCTCTGGCCAGGCTTTGGAACGCACATCGGGCATGGCGCCAGGTACGGGAGCAACGATTGGACCGTAGATGTCATCGCTGACATTCTTGAGTTCAGGATAAGCCTTCTTCGACTCCTTAGCCGTACCGGAGATTCGGCTCATCTGGTGTTTGATCCGGAAAAGACAGTTGGGACGTGCATCAACTTCAAACACAGTCGTCTGATATCCGCCAAATATGGCTTCGATGCGATAACGTCCGGGCCGAAGAAAGAGCGGACCTGGATCGCCGTCAAAATCACGAGCACGGCCGATAGGCCTTCCGTCGAGTAACAATCGGGTGTATTTCGGTTTTATTTTGGTATTCACGACCGATAGATTCGGCGCGGATAAACTCTTCTCCATACCGGGCGGCATAGCGACATTGACCGGTTCGCAGACTAATTGAAAAAACTCAGCGGGTTCATCGGCGACGATGGTACCCACGCTCAGCATCAAGACCACAATTATCAGGCTGCAAAGGTTTCTCATGATTTACCCCCGGCCGGATAGATGCAATCCTTCTGCCAAACCGTCAAGATAGTTTTCGTCAAGGAGTTTTTGGTAGACACGAGTTGAAACAACACCGGGCAACCACTCACCCAGCGTTACCAATCGAGCCAACGCCCATAGTTTCAGGGCTGAGGCTCGTTTTCGACCCTTGAGGCGATACAGACCAAGAAAATCCTCGAGTTCCGGGTGCAGGCCTGCGAAAATCGCTCCTGATCTTCCTGCTGTCCTCTGGCGGCGACAGAATGTCCTTGGCTGGATACGGTGACAGTGAATGGTTCGCGCCCGTGGCTGATAGACCATTCTCATGCCATTCCGCGTTGCCCGGTATGCGAATTCGATATCTTCCCACGCAGCAGCCGGGAAATCTTCCCGAAAACCATCATGCTCACAAAAAAGATTTCGTTGCAGCGAAATATTGGATGTGTAGAAGAAGTTAAATGGCACATCCGAAGGATCTTCGATGATGGAATAGCCAAATTGCGCGCCGAACTCATTGATCCATCGTAAGAATGGCGTTTCTTCCTCGGGCGGAAACGACGTGAATCCAAGCACAGCGAGTGGTTGCTCTCGCCCCATATTTCGATACATCTCAATACGATGCATCTCGATATGCTCAACGAGCCAATGATCCTGGGGAATCGTATCGTCTCCAAGAAACGCGATCAGGCGTCCTGAGGATGCCCAGACGCCTTCATTACGCGCTTTGGCCGGCCCGGCGTTAGCCTGGTGCAACGCAATTCGGTGGACTCCAATCCAGTTTTTCAGCACCTGATCAGTTCCATCCGATGATCCGTCGTCGACTACAACAATTTCAAGTCCCCAACCGGCCGGACATTCTTGGTTTTCAAGAGCCTGAAGTACAGCTTCGAGATCAGCACTGCGGTTATAGGTTGGAATAACGACAGAAAAGATTTCAGCCATCACACACCTATGACCACTCGTCGAATATCTGGAGACAAACGAGCAAGAAATTCATAATTGATCGTTCCCGACAGAGCCGCCAGTTCTTCGGCTGTGATTTCTTGCCCGTGCTCACGGCCAAGAAGTACAACGGGATCACCAACTTCAACTCCTTCAACATCGGTGATATCAACCATCATGATATTCATGCATACGCGGCCAACAACCGGCGCCGCAACACCACGAACAATGACTCTCGCCTGATTACCGAGGGACCGCGGATAGCCGTCGGCATAACCAACCGGCAACACCCCAAGCACGGTCTCCCGCAATGCGGTCCAACTGCGTCCATAACCAACTGTCTCGCCTTTGGGAACCCGTTGCAACTGGCCGATACGCGCCCGCCACGTCAACGCCGGTTCAAGCACGATCTGCTCGTCACCGTGCTCGAGTTTCCAAGAGAGTTTGGTCTCGCGCGACGACCAGTGCCCATAGGTCGAAATTCCGACCCGAACAAGAGAAAAATCAGTCTCCCGAAAGAGCAGAGCCGCCGCAGAACACGCCGCGTGTATCCACCGCGGCCGCTCATTGAGCGCTTTTTCGACAAGCTCGACAACATCGTGAAAAACATCGATCTGACGTTTGGCAAAATCGTGCTCGAGGGTATCTTCGATATTTGCGAAGTGGGTGGCCACGCCGACAATATTGAGATTGAGGCGCGAAGCTCGTTTCATCGTCAAAGGAAGCTTGTCAATCGCGAAGCCTTGACGCCTGGTTCCCGTATCGACTTTGAGGTGAATCGGAATCTGGATTGAGGTCCGCGCTCTGTACGCAGCAAGATTTTCGATGACCTCGTTGGTCGATACAACAACGTGCATGTCTTGATCAAGATCAAATAACTCACTCGCGGGCACATAACCCATAATCAGGATTGCCCCGGAAAAACCGAGACGGCGGACCCTGCGTGCTTCTTCAGCACTGTGTACCGCGAGCCAATCCACCCGGTCAGCAATCTGCGGGACCACTTCAGCAAGGCCATGGCCGTATGCATTCGCCTTGACGACCGCTGCCAGCTCGGTGCCGGGAGAAATCAGGCTGCGAAAAAGGTCGACGTTATGGCGCAATGCCGGTCGGTTGATCTCGATCCACTGTGATCCATATTCTTTCATCGAAGTTATTCTACCTCGTCTAAACCCCGATACAATGAAGTGAATCTTTCTACGAGATCTTGGGTATGGAGAGACGTGAATGCTCAGAATCTTCTCCGTATGGACGTGATTATGAAACCTAGTGAGGTCATGAGGACCGAAGAATCTAAGCTGATGGTTCAGCATGCTGCGGGCGACCACTCCGCTTTTTCCGAGTTGGTTCGTCGTTATCGTGCGCCGGTCTACTCGTACCTTGCTCGCTGCGGGGTGGGTGAATCAGAGCGGGACGATCTTTTCCAGGAGATTTTCATCCGCATTCACAAAGCGGCTGCGAGTTATGATCCCAAGCGAGAGCTGCACCCGTGGATTTTCACGATCGTCGCGAACCGGGTTCGAACGCACCTCCGCAAGCGAAGGATTAACAGCCTCATCAAAGCGGCCGATCCACCGTCAATAGAACCTGCGTCTTCGAATCCTGATGCCGAACGCTCAACCGCAGCGAAACAAACCCTCACTTGGCTCGAAGAACGCTTGTTATCGTTGCCATTAGCCCGTCGTGAGGTCCTTGTTCTTGCTTGTATCGAAAATCTTCCACTCAAAGATATTGCGTCGGTACTCAACATGCCATTAGGAACCGTAAAAACCCACTTACGCCGTGCCCGCCTCGCACTCGCCGAGGAATTAGCGGCGCTTCATTCGATCGAGGTGACACCATGAAACGGGTGTGCAGAAAAATCCGCTCGACCCTGGCCGCCGGAGGTCCCGCCGCATTACGTGGTGATGATCAGGCACAGGATCACTTGGCCGAGTGCGACGGCTGTTTCGAATTTCTCGAAGCCCTCGTCAAACTCGAAAACGCTTTTTCCGAAATGCCGGCGCTCGATGCGCCAGACGATGTTGTCAATCAACTGCTGGAACGTCCCGAACTCGCTCAACCCGTCGACCACCCCATCGACAAACCCGCAGAAACTGCCACCACGAGACTGCGCCGATTCATTGAAACAGGCACAAGCTTTCTGGGAACTATTCGCTCTGCGCGCATCCGCTGGGGACTTGCCGCAATGCCGGCTGTTGTATTGATCGGGCTCGTGTCGATCTTTATTCTCAAAAACGCAGTAAGAGATATGCCACTTGGAGCAGATCTCGAGACGTCGAAGTCGGCCGAAATCCAGTATTCACAAGAGTTCGAGACTGAAACCAAAGGTTCTATCGCGACCGAAGACGACGAATTCCGTCAGCGTATTGGAACTTTGTCCGAAAGCGAAGAGTCTGACTTGGGTGACGGGAGGTCGAATGCGCCCATGAAAATGCGAGCAACAGAACCAATGCGCCGGGACGTCAAAAAAGAAGCCAACGAGAAGCTCAAGATTGTTGGAGACCTCGGTTTCAGCAGCGGTGACGTTCCCGCTTCGCCTGCACCGTCCGCGCTATCTGAAGCACTTTCCGAATCTTTTGCAGAAGAGATTACGATTACCGGCTCGGTTCCTATCGTCGACGTTTCCGGAGTCGGCTCATCGATCAGCATGGACCAGGACAACCTGGAGCAGAGGGCTTCTGGTTTGAATGATCGTCTCGAAAAAGAAAGCCCAAAATCTGGAGAATATGCCGATCTTGAGGCCGAACTCGGCAATGACAAAAACCTGCCGGTAGATTTCAAGCGTAAGAAAAACGACGAATCCAGCGTCGGCGGTAAAGAGTCAACCGGGCGCCGCGAACCAAGTTATGCGAGGTACACTAGTTTGGCAGCCTCTGAAAAGTCGTCAAAGGACAATCGTATCGATCGTGTCGAAGGAATGATGATGTTCGACGGGGTCGATACCCTCGATGCCACGGTAGGAGGATTCACCGACGAGATGAACATCGACACCTCTGCCGCAGCAAAGTTCCTCGAAAATCGAAAGAACATCAACAACCTCGTATTTAAAGACGAAAACGGCTATTGGGCAAATACCTACGTGCCGGGCGACCGTGAACTCCGCAGTCTCAAAGCCCGTATCGAAGCCCAAGCGCGCACTCTCGATAAAGGCGCTTCGCTCGGGCAACTGCACCAGACTTCACACCAGGCAACACAACCCTTCGACTCACCAGACGCCAGCGCATTGGCCCTGTACCTGCACGCCGATTCGGCGGGAGTTGATGCCCGCACACGCTTGCGGATCCAGGTCGGCATCAAAGGAACCAACCGCCGGGCCGGTCTGCGCCCGCCAATGAACGTTGGTCTTGTGCTCGATCTGCGCGGTGAGGTCTCGGCGGATACTCAAGCGACCATGCGCGCCCTTGTCGAAGCATTTGCCGCGGCAGCCGATCTTGGTGACCGTTTCAGCCTCACGATCGCAGGCCGGCACGGCGGCTGTATCGTCCCGCGGACCAGTTTTCGCCACGGCCCGTTGAGCATCGCCCTCAGAGAAGCATTTTCCGATGTACAGCCCCCCATCGGTGGTATGAGCCTTCTCCAATCCCTCAATACGGCTGCTGACACCGTGCGTGCTGAAGATGACCCGAGCGCGCCGCTCGGATCCTCGGCCGTCATTCTCATTACCGACCAGCCGCTCAACGCCGATCGTGCAGTCTTTTTCGCTGCCCACCAGAGCAGCGTCGAAGGCATTCCCTGGAGTGCTATTGGGATCGGTTCATCGGTACGTCTCAACGAACTCGACCAGCTTGTACTCGCAGGACAAGGTAACCGCCGTTTGCTCGATTCAGGCGCCGAAGCCAACGCTCTTGTTGAACGTGAACTCAGAGCAGTCAGCCGCGTCATTGCGCGCGCTCTTCGCCTGCGCATCGACCTTGCTCCAGGCGTGCAGCTCGTTGATGTATTGGGTTCAGAAAGTCTCGACGAAGCTCGTGCCCAACGGGTACGTGATGCTGAATCAGCGATCGATCAGCGCATTTCGCGAAACCTTGGCATCGTCGCTGACCGCGGCCTTGACGAGCCAGGCATTCAGATCGTCATCCCCAGCTTCTATGCCTCGGATGCGCATGTGATTTTGCTCGATGTTGTGGTGCCTGGTCCCGGCCCAATTGCCGATGTCTCCGCGCGCTACAAGGATCTTGTACACATGAAAAACGGAGTTGCCCAGGCCCACCTGGCGATCGGCCGCGAGCAACGTGGCCCCGGTCCTCTTGAACTCAATGTACTTAAAAACGACCTCGCCCACCAACTCGGACTCTGCTTGCGAAATGCGGCTGATCTTGCAACTGCAGGACAAAGCAGCGATGCGATTCGTGTGCTCGAAGATTTTCACGGCTTGCTGGTCCAGTTGCCCGGGTTGATCGACGGTCTCGCCAACGATGGTGATCTCGAAATTGATCAACTGATGCTCAAGACTTATATCAACGAGCTGCAATCCGGAACGGGGATTGAACTACTCGCAGATTCAATGCGCTACGCGGGCAGGCTCAAAACGCTGCCATCGTCACTCGGCGAAACCGAATAGGAGAATACGATGAAACCGATCACTACTTTGTTCTGCCTCATGCTGCTCTGCCTCATGCTGCTCATCACGGTGCCGTTCGCTACGGCCCAGGAAAAAACCGGTGATGGTCAAGTCGAACTGCCTCTGAATACCTACAACGATCTTGTCAACAGTTCGCGGTTGCCGATCAAGATCCCGGTGCCCCCACCGGCATCGTATGCCCTTGGTACCGCAACGATGACAGTCAACGTCGCTGGTGTTGAACCGCGAGCGACCGCCGAAATCACCGTGCAACTGCAAATCAAGGTGCTTGAGGACGGTTGGACCGCGATTCCGGTTCTCGCCGCTGGCACGCCGGTCTCGGCCGCGAGTGTTGATGGTTCAGCCGTGCAGCTGATCACCACCGCGAGTGGGCTGGCGTGGGGTATCGACAAAAAGGGCAGTTATACAATGCAGTTGACCTATAAGGTCGATGCAGCGCGCTCTGACGCCGGATTCAGCCTCGGTGTGCCAACGCCTCCCGGCGCTGCAGTCAACCTTACGGCCACTTTGCCAGGTAGTGGGCTCGACATCGCGATCATCCCTTCGGCTGGCAGCAAAACCCAGACCTACGGCAGCAATACCCGGATCACCGCGACGATTCCCGCAACCAACGGCGTGCAGATCTCGTGGCGGAGGCCAACGACCGAAGGCCACTCGGTCGGACGTGCTGATTACAGCGGTCAACTGACCGGTGATGCAGTCAACTGGCGCGGCGAAATCAGTGTTGAAGTCTTCTCCGACGATTCGATTACCCTTGATCTTCTGCCCCGCACGACAACCCTTCGCGACATCACGGTCGATGGCAAAAAAGCACCGATCATGGTGCATAACAACTCCTTCGCGACCCTCATCAAAGGCCGCGGCCAACACCTCGTTGTGATCGGTTTTCAGACATCCGTCACGCGCAGCGGTGGACCTCCGAAAGTCGATCTAACGATTCCTCAAGTCCCCGTCTCCCGCGTCGTACTCACGCTCCCAGGCAAGAAGGAAATTTCAGTCTCTCCCGCGTCGAATGTCGAGAGCCGTTTCGCCAATTCAAAAACCACCGCGACGGTCTATATCCCGATGACCTCGGCGGTCAATTTCACTTGGGCCGAAGCGGTTCCCGAAGCGATCAAAGCCGAGGTGCGCGCGAATGCGGGGCTCTATCACCTCGTGCACGCCGAAGAAGGCGTCTTATACGTTCACGCCCTCGTAACTTATGAAATCAGCCGCGGCGAAACCAGTTCAATCGTACTTGAGGTACCTGCTGATGTGCAGGTCAACCGCATTTCGTCGCCCTCTGGCGCGGTTGCCGATTGGCGCATGAATCCGTCGAAGGATCGACGGGAAGTTACGATTTTTCTCGATCGGAAGATCGAGGGTGAACTGTTGCTCGAAATCCTCTACGACCGTTCTCTCTCCACCGGAGAACAAGTTGCGACCCCCCTGCTCTCGGCCCCAGGCGCCCAGCGCCAACGTGGCATGGTCGCGTTGCTCGCTTCCAAAGATCTCACCCTCAAACCACTCGATGAAGACGCGTTGACGCGAGTTGGTGAAAACCAACTCCCGGCCTTTGTACGCGAAAAAGTTGAGCTGACCGTTGCCCACACCTTCAAATACGTCGAGACCACACCGAATCTGGTGATCGAGACCTCGAAGCCTGAGCGTAAACAAGGCCGCTTCGACGCCCAGGTCGACACCCTCGCGTCACTCGACGTCGTCACCCTGCGCTGCTCGGCCACAATCGAACTCAACGTCAAATCGGGCGGCATCATGGATCTCGCGTTGAATCTACCGTCAGGCGTCAACCTGCTCAGTCTCGCTGGTCCTTCGATTCGCACCCATACCGTGAATGACGAAGATTCAGCGCAACGCATCGACGTGCACTTCACCCAAGAAATGGAAGGGCAATTCCGCCTCGAAGTCAACTACGAGCACATTCTGGTTGATTCCGAAGCCAGCGTTGAAGTACCGACGATCAGTGTACGCGGCGCCGAGGTTGAACAGGGCCGGCTCGCGATTGAAGCGCTGAGCGCCGTTGAGGTCCAAGCGACAACGACCGACTCACTGCTGGCCCTCGATATCAACGAATTGCCGCAGCAACTTGTACTGCGCACCACCAACCCGATCTTGATGGCGTACAAATACGTCACTGCAGAGACGCCCACCCGGCTCGTGCTCACCGTGACCCGCCACAAAGTGGTTGATGTTCAGGAAGCGGCGATCGATGAAGCCCATTACCGTACCCTCTTTACATCCGACGGTCTCGCTGTCACAACTGCCCGATTTGTCGTACGCAATAGCCGCAAGCAGTTCTTGCGCATCGAATTGCCCAAAGATTCCGAAGTCTGGTCGGCCTTTGTCGACGGACGGCCTGAAAAACCGGCCCTCGGCGAAGGTGGAGATGCAGATTCCGTACTGATCAAGATCATCACATCAACACGAGGCTTCCCGGTGCAGCTGGTTTATGCGACCTCGGGCTCAAAAATCCGCGGCCTCGGCCGCTTACGTTCAACCCTGCCAAGTCCCGACATTCTTGTCACTCATACACGTTGGGATGTGTATGTTCCTGAAGGATTGAGCTATGGTGCGCTCTCGTCGAACATGGAAATTGAATTACCCGGTGTGCTCGAAAAACTCGAAACGTTATCTGACGAGATGATGGGCGCCAGCGAAGACGGCGCCAGACAACGCGCGGTCGAGCCACTGCGCATCGCCGTACCTTCCGACGGCTGGCATTATGCCTTCAAAAAACTCTACGCCAACCAGGGCGACGAAACAGCGTGGTTCACCCTCGCGTATGCCTCGGGCGGGGGCGCGAAAGCAGGCTCATGGTTCTCGTTAATCGGCACCGGCCTCTTGTGGCTCGGGCTCGGCCTCTTGCTCAAACCCCATCCGTCGATAACTCGCAACATCTCCTTCGCGATGCTCGCAAGCGGCGCCATCATCATGATCATCACCCTCGGATTCTTACACGTCTCGGCAACTCCAGCAGTCGTTCTTTCGATGCTTGTCATCCTCGGACACGCCGCACGCTGGATATGGCAGAAACGTATGGAAAGAGAGATAGATCAAAAATTCTAAAAAAACGACGGACCAAAATCGAGGCACGAAACCCGATGGACGGGCGTGCCGGGTACGATCAACTCCTCCAACGAGCAAAGCGACGTTGGAGGAATTGACGTACCGGGCACCCTCGGGAAGAGCTTTTCCGACCCCGAGCGCCGTGAAGAAATACGGAATACTCACGCGCTCACAACCCCGAACCCAGTACCGAAGAACAAAAACCTGATTGGTCTTGGTCATTTCAAAGATGGCAATAGCAGCGCGTAGAGAAGGGGACACTGTTTATCTGATCCGGGATGTGACTGAAGAACTCTTGCATGCCATGGCGCTTAGTCGGTCATATTTCGGCCGTCGTTGCTACCCACCAAATAATCAGCACCAAATAATCAGTGTCCCCTTCTCTTCAGGCCTTCATCCAGGCCCGAATCACAGCCAGTGCGGGTTGGTGGTCAGCATTGGCTTGTGATCCCGAAGCGTCCCAGAATACAACCGTGCCTCCACCGGCTGGGCCCGTGGTCAAACGAGGCGAATTCTTCGCAGCTTTCTGATCGTGTAGCGCGAAGAAATATTCGTCGCCAGCTTTTTCTACGACGATTTCAGGGCTCGCTGTAGCTGGGATGAGTACTTTCAGGGGTTCCGTCAAAACGACTTCTTCCCGTTGGATTTCACTGTGATAACCGCGGTGCCACTGGGCAAAGGTGAGATCACCCAATTGAGCTTGGTCAGCCATCGGTGGCAAGGTGCTCTCGAGGACCGAGATACGCAGCTTGAAGTCTTTGACGGACTCGGGAAAATTCAACGGAAGGAAATAGACAGAACCCTCGGCCAGGTCCAAAAGTTCGGTCACATATTTGACCTTGACGGTGCGCGTTCCACGAGAAGGGATGGGAAAAATCCTGGTTTTGAAAGAATGACCTTGGCTCTGTTCAACAAGACCTGGATCGATACCCTGTCGTTCGATCTGCTCAAATACGACGCGGCCCTTGTCCTTAGCAACGACGACGCCATCGACCATCACGCCGTCAATGTCGAGCGCATAACCGCTGATGACGCTGCCTTCGGGCAATCCCATGACGAGATCTCCCTCCAAAACCCTTCGATTTGGATTGAAAAAAACCAGAGTCATCTCGGTTTCGGCAAGAATGCCATGAATGCGTACGTCAGCTTCAACCCGCGTGACGTGAAGAGGTTTGAGCTGCCCTCCATCGGGCAGAGGCGGGATCAAGATCGCTGGCGCCTGTGCGTGAATCAGTGGGGTTGCCAAGAGGCACAAAGCGATGAAGAGTTTTTTCATGAATCCTTCAGCAACGAATTGGTATCCATTCTACAGCGCACATCCTGGTTTTCGGTACCAGACCGAAGCAGGTTAAAGGTTGTTGCACTGTTTGGAAGAGGGTGGAAAAAAGGGGCACTGTGTTTTTGTATCCGTGATCAACATTGATATGAACAATGAGATGAACAATGATATGAACAGTGTCCCCTTCTCTTCCGGCCCGGGCTTCAATATCGTTCCCTCTCAGGGCTCCCAATTACAAACGCAAGCATTTGCGACAAGCACTACCAATGAGCAAAATATATTGACAATCCTACTGAACCAGTCTAGATTTTTCAAAGCAGAGACACCTCAGAAAAGTCCCAGGACCGTTCCTGCAAGTATGCCAGTGGAGGCAAAGAATGCACCTTCGATCTCACACCTTGCCGGTATTTATTGGTATCTGTCTGCTTGTTACTTTAATTGCCTCCCCGGCTAGAGCACAAGACCTCATTTTTGCCGACGGCTTTGAATCCGGCAATACCTCAGCGTGGAGTTACGCGCCGGAGCAGTGCAGCAACGGACTCGATGACGACGATGACGGATTTTTCGACTGTGACGACTTCGACTGCCTTGAAGATCCGTCGTGCATTCCCGAAATCTGTGATGATTTCGTAGATAACGACGGCGACGGTCTTTTCGACTGCGACGACCCGGAATGTACCAATGATCCAGTATGCATCCCAGAAATCTGTGATAACGGAATCGATGATGATGGTGACACTTTTTTCGACTGTGACGACTTCGAGTGCATCGGGGATCCAGCCTGTCCGTGACGAGTCTGACCTCGGGACGGCTAGCCGTTCCGGATCTTGCCATCCTCGAGTTCATATACCTCAAGACTGTCATCAACCGTGCGAAAGACATCTACTGCTGAGGGGTGGCACGTGAAAAAGAGTACCTGGTTGGTCTTCGCCATCTCAACGATTGCTGCGGCGGCGCGTTTGGCACGCTCGGGGTCGAAGTTGACGAGAACATCATCCATGATGATCGGCAACGGCTCTGAATTCTTTTCCCTGGCTCGGATATAGCCGAATCGAATCGCCAGATAGAGCTGCTCCTGGGTTCCCCGGCTCAGTACTTCGGCCGAAAAACGTTTGCCATGAGCGTCAACAACATCGATATGGTCTGCTTCATGAGGCGCAAAGACCTTCTGGTAGCGCCCATCAGTGATCTCTGAAAAGAACTTCGTTGCGTATTGGATCACTTCAGGCTGGTGGGATTCTTCAAAACGAGCCTTCGCCGTATCGAGAAGGTGGGCAGCAATCGAGAAGCGACTCCATTGAAAAGCACGTTCGCGAATCTCTTCGGTGAGTCGTTCCTCTTCAGCGCGGAGTACGGCGATCTGATCGTTCGAAGCGAGATTTCGGCGTTCAGCATGGGCATCGGCCGCATCACGCACCAGTTGATCAAGGCGTGTTTCGGAAGTTTCAATTTCGTTCTCGAGCCGATCACACATCGCCTGAAGATCGGCCTTCGTTTCATTCTGCAATTCCGCTTCGAGCGCTTGGAGGTCTGCGGCACCAGAAATCGTGCGAATTCGACTTTCACGCTCCGTGATCTCACGTTCAAGACTCGTCCTCTTTTCAAAATGCACGGCTCGATCCCTGAATCCAGCCTCATCTTCGGCACCACCTTCAGAAAAGAGTGCGTTTAGATCCTCTATGATCCGCCGCACTTCGTCTTGCTGAGCATCGAAGCTCAATTGGCGATTTTCGATATCTTCCGCCGTAGCACGCGCAGCGGAACTGTCAACAACCGCAGATTCCTGAATCTCAATTATTCTGTGAATCTCAGAGACAAAATCACGGTCGAACGAAGGTACAGGGCGATGAGTCGACATCAAGAGGCGCTTGGTCCGCCCTTTGAAATCCTCGATCACCGCTTCACAGCGACGTCTTTCGCTCGCCGCTTCATCACGACTCATAATGCTATCGTTGAGCTTTTCGAGGCGGCCGAGCATATCGCGCGTTGTAGCGCCCGACCATGAAGAATCAAAACCATGATCCTCGAGAAAGGTTCCCCATGCGTGCTCGGCGGTACGTCGATCCGCGGCGGCTTTCTTGATCTCGATTTCGGCGCTACCCAACAGCTCGATCGCGGCGTCATATCGGGTGCGACTGTATTCCCTACTGTTTTCGGCAGTTTCGATTTCAATGCTGCGCTGATCACTCGCGAGAACTTCTGTATGAAGCCGATCAACAGTAGCGACGAGTTTCTCAGGGCCTACATCGTTGAGCTGTGGCAGTGCCTGAGTATCATCGAGATACTCGCGGCGCGTCTTCTCCATTTTCTCGATACGATCTGAGAACTCATCGATCTCTTTGACCATTTGCTTTGCTGCGGCCGCCCGAGTGAGCACTCGGTCGAAAACCCGTGGGGTCGTATGCTCGTCGAGACCAAAGCCGGCGATGAAATCAGACCACTGCTTCTCTCCCTGCTCAATTCCGGTGCTGGCGCTCTCGAGTTCAACTTCAGCCCGTACTGCCTGGTTCTCGCGTCGTTTCAGCAGTGCCTCGGCCTCATTGAGTTGCTCGTGTAATCGTTTTCGGGATTCATAAAGGCGTAGGTCAGAGGCGAGGCGATCCTCAGCAGCATCAAGAAGCTCTGTATCAAGCTCTCCTTCGATCAACAGTTCAGCTTTGAGAACGGTGATTCGTGCTTCCATGCCCTCTATCTGCGTTTCGGCGCCGGCACACAACGCCGCGATTCTTCTCTCGTGTTTTCCCCGGCGACGGCCATAAACAAAAAAGGCTATGCCGAAGATGAAGAGAAGCGAGCTGGCGACAAGAGCCATCGGCCGATCAGCTTGATCCTTCAAAAAGAAATACGCGAAAGCGCCCACAACAGGCAGCGCTGTACCAAGGCACTTGAGCATCAAGACCGGCCGGCTGACGTCGCGCAAGCGTTCGCGCAGATGCTTCAGCTCCCCAGTGGCAATTTTTCGTTGCGCATCAAGATCACGCAGTTCACGCAATTCCTTGCGGCAGCGATCACTCTCATCAGCACTATCGACGTCATCTTCGGCCGGACCGAAGTTGTCAAGCTTTCTCCGAACCGCCACACATGGAAGTCTGGCCTCGTCGACCTCAACAATTCGGCGGTTCATCTCCGATAAGGCAGCATCAGCTTGAGCTTGGGCTACAACGATTTTGTCTTCGAAATCTTGTGCTCGTTCACGAGTTGTAATCGAAAAATCAACTCCGCCAAGATGATCCGTGGTCCATTTCGCATCAATCTCCTTGAGGAGATCCTTGAGGTCACGTTGTTTAGCTTCGCGGTCTTTGAGTCTGTGGGGAATATCGCGCAACACACTGGCGTAGAGTTCTCGCCGCTCACGTAGAGAACTGAGTAATTGGCGATCTATCTCGGGTCCACGCTCACCAAGGGCCTCGAGTTTCTTCTCATCACGGGCCAACTCAGCTTCTCGTTCATTCCGGTTTTCAAGCAGCTGGTTGATGCGCTCCTTAAGCTTCTCTTCAAGGCCGCGGGCATCTTCGAGATTTCGTCGCAAGCTTTCGATAGCATCAATCGTTGGCGCCGAACGATCAATCCCAAGTGCTCGCTTCTCAGACCACCCTGGACCGAAAGAACGAACAATCTCATCGACGCTCACTCGGGCTGCCTGCCCCCGGTCCTTTATTCGGCCGATTTCAACAAGCGCGTTTTCGTAGGTCTTGAGGCCTGCAGCAAGGCTTTTGATGTCGCTTGTCGCTTCTAAAATCAAATCGTCAAACTCAAACCTTGAGAGCTTTGTTCTTGCTTTTTGCAACTCCTGGCCGAGTTGACGTAGATTCTTTTCTTCAGTGCGCAACTGCGTCTGCAAATCTCCGAGGCGCTTAACACCATTGTCAGGAAAATCACCCTCAAGTATCGGCAGCGCTGAAATTCTATCTCGCGCATCCTTGAGCCCAAGCCAATCATTCCATAGTGTGAGGTGCAATTCACAGCGTTTGGCAGATGATCGATTCTTGCTCAATTCCTTCTTGAGGAGCAGGATTTCATCTTCAGACGATTCAATTCGATCTGATGCCTTCTCATACGAAGCCAAACCCTTTGACGCCACTTTTAAGGCATCACGCACGGCCTTGATTTCTGCGAGGAAACGATTGATTTCGCTCTTACTTCCCCGTGGTTTAAAAAGATTGCTTCGCTTCAGTTGAAGAGCCTTCACCGCTGATGAAAACGACTGGGCTCCGCCGCCAAAGCTGGCTCCGTAAATCACATCCCTGATCTCATCATCAGTCAGGGTTTGAAGATTCTGCAACTCGGTCAAGCTGAAGCCGTAAAGGTTTCTAAAAAGCGTGAAGTTTACGCCCTTCAGCATCTGAGCGAGATTCTGTTCAGCCCCGGTCTCGTCGCCAATCTGCACCCGCAACGGACCGCCACGAACACCAGGTCTGCGTTCGATGATCGCCTCAGGAATTGCCCTTGACGAAACGAAGAGTCGTCCACCGTGCTCTCCTCCTCGTAGAGGCGGGTACTGCACCTGAACTTTGCTACGTCCGTCGGGGAACCCAAACAGCACAGTATGAACGAACGCAAGGCACGTCGATTTTCCCGCTTCGTTATTACCATGAAAAACGCTCAACCCCGGAGGCAGATTTGAAACCTTCGCTTCGTGAAAGATCCCAAACCCGTCGATATCGAAGCCCGTGATGCGCACCCTAATCCTCCAAGAGATCGAGGCACAACAATTCAGCCGATTCGACCAATGCAAGCAAATCCTCAGACGTCGGTTCTTCGATGACTTTGCTCACCCGAGTCGTAGCGAAAAGCTCCTTGAGTGCAGGACCAAGAATTTCGGTAATATCACCCTCACGGATCTCCCTGCCGAGATTGAGCACCTCGGCGAGCAGATCACCAGCTTGACGCCGCTTCTCAAAATCCACCTCACTTCGGGATTCATTTCGGATGCGCTGAATCCACAGCGGCGGTTCATTACCGTCAAAGCTCTCCCGAAGATGTTCAAGCAGTTCAAGAATCGCTCCGTCTGAGCGCAATTCCCGATGGAGCGCACCACGACCATCAAAAACGAGGCGAAGCAAACAGAGGCGATCCCCTGCCTCAACTGCCACTGCTCGGAGTTGCTGAGTAATGCAGGCCTCAAGCTCATCAATCGTAGCCAAACCTTCGATCGAAACACGCTCTTCACGCCAGCGCGCACGATCGAGGGCGACGAATTCGATTTCTGGCTTACGCTCGACGCCGACCGTGACGTGATAACAGCCACGCTCACCAACCTCACGAAAACTGCGTCCTTGGGGATTACCGGGATAAACGACCAACGGATCTTCTGAGACGACCTCACGGGTATGCACATGGCCGAGTGCCCAATAGTCAAATCCAGAACCAACAAGATCACCGAGTTCACAAGGCGCGTAAGCATCGTGCCCCGTATTCGATCCGACATTACAATGCAGAAGGGCGATATGAAAAAGTGCGCTGCCAGGAGCGCTAAATTTTCGCGCGAGGTTGCTCCGAACACGAGCATTCGCATAACTGACGCCACTGACCGTCGCTACGGCTTCACCGTCGATTTCGAATACCTTCGTGGCGACATCATCACCAAAAATGTGTGCCCTTTCAGGCCATGTGAGCGAAGAGATACGGCCGTCGAGCGGATCATGATTGCCGTGCACAACAAAGGTTGAAATACCTTCTTCGTCGAGCCGGGCAAGTCCATTGCGAAAAACGAGCTGGGCTTTGAGGCTGCGATCCGAACCATCATAGACATCACCGCCAATGAGAAGAAAATCGACCCGCCGTTCAATACAGAGATTGATGAGGGCTTCAAATGCCTCATACGTTGAAGCGCGCAGGCGCTCGGCAATATCTGGGCTCTCGGCGGTCAGGCCAACAAAGGGGCTGCCAATATGCAGATCAGCCGCATGAACAAACGAAAAAGTCTGTGACACATCAATAAGGATACTCGGGCGAACTGAATCGCGCGAGATCTCGTATTATGTTGATAGGAGGAGATACTTAAAAATGCAATTTTCTACGAAAAACTACGTTGTGGCGACCTTCTGCCTTGCTCTGGCCGCCTGCGGGATCAATTCATCAATCAACATCGCTGATGGCACGACGGTTAATAGCCCAAAAACAACGGTCAATGGCGGCGTCTTCATAGGCGAAAACTGCACTGTCACCGCTGGTTGCCGAACAGTCAACGGGCGTGTCTCTGTCGGCGACAACTCAAAAGTCAGTTCTCTACATACCGTTAATGGTTCGATGCGCCTCGGCAACGATATTGTTGTCGATGGCGACCTTGAAGCCGTCAACGGGCGTATCGCCCTCGGTGACAACGTTTCGGTAGAAGGTGATGTCGAAACCGTCAATGGTTCACTAGACGCCGGAAGCGGAAGCTCGGTTCACGGCACCATGAGAACGGTCAACGGCAGCATCGACCTCGTAAAAACCGAAGTCAATGGCGAGATCATGACGACCAATGGCAACATCAGCCTCAACGACGGATCTCGAGTCACAGGCAATATCGTCATCAGGGGTGAAAACAAATTCGAAACAAAACCTCTGACGATTCTCATCAGCGCTTCTTCGGTTGTTGAAGGTGATATCGTCATCCGAGACGCCCAACGCAAGGTCAATCTTGTACTTGAAAGCGGCGGCGAAGTCAGAGGTTCGACGGGTACCGCTACGGTTGAGGAACGTCCCAGCGAAGGAAGCGTAGTCGAACAAGAGTAGAAGCTTGCCTGAACGGCCCCCAACCAGCCGGATTCTTCATACTATTCAACGCGACCGAGAGTAAGTCCAACGACCCGTGAAAAGTGCTTCACATTTCTGGTGAGCAAAATGCCGTTGCGCTCGAGACAGATGCCAGCAATCAGCGAGTCCGCCATGCCGATCGTTTGACCCGTTTCCTCGAGCGTGCGACGCAACTCGCTGGCGCGCCTTGCTGCGGCTCGGTCCAGGGAAAAGACGTCAAGGGCGTCGAGCAGCGCCTCTACCGCCGTCGCCTCGCGTCTGCTACGGACGCCACTCCGGAGTTCGAACTCGGTGATGACCGTCGTAACAAACGAATTCGTCGTGAGTTCCAAGGCGATTCGGTCAGCTATTGGCACCCTATCACGGAGAAAATCGACCAGTACATCGGTGTCGGCAATAATCATCGCCAATTCTGCCGGATCTGTCGAATCCGTTCTTCGAATTCATCCGCCTCTTCGTCGTCAAGAACTCCCCGCGTTGCCAGAGCGGCCTTTACCTTGTCTTCTCTTCGCCGACGTTCCTTCAAGAAGAGATCGATCGCCTCCTGGACCAGGCTGGAATAACCCTTCTCTCCGCGCGCTCCCGCAATCTCAAGCAGTCGGGCCCGTTGCTCATCAGGTATCTCGATGGTGGTTCTCATGACTTTAATATAGACCTGCATGCACATGCATGTCAACACAAACATCAAGGTTACCACCCATGGCGCCGATAGACCCAAGCGGAGATTGCTGGGCGAACGGTTCCTCATAGTCCGCGGAAAAGCACGATGATACAGTCGTACTCTGGAGTCAACGATGAAAATACTTGTCACCGGTTCTTCTGGACTGGTCGGTTCGGCGTTACTGCAATCTCTGACGCCGCTGACCCATCAGGGAGTCCCTCTCGCGCGCACCAATGCCAGCATCGGTACCCCAAGATGGGATCCGGATGCTGGAGTCATCGATTTGGCCGGGATCAGCGACATCGACGCGGTCGTTCACCTCGCCGGCGACAACATTGCAAGAGGCCGCTGGACAACAACGAAGAAGGCTCGAATTGTAGCCAGCCGCATCGATGGCACAAGACTATTGGCCGAATATTTTGCGGCATCACAATACAAACCTCGCGTCATGGTTTGTGCCTCGGCAGTCGGTATCTACGGTGATAGAGGAGACGAAGAAGTCAACGAGAGGCATGAGCATGGAAACGACTTTCTCGCTGACGTCTGCACGCAGTGGGAAAACGCAACATCTCCTGCTATCAAGGCCGGTATTCGAGTCGTCAATGCCCGCCTTGGAGTCGTCTTGAGCGCAGCGGGAGGTGCCCTCAAGACCATGCTTTGCCCATTCAAAATGGGCCTTGGAGGACGAATTGGCAGCGGCTCGCAGTTCATGAGTTGGGTCAGTCTCGACGATGTTATCAGTATGCTGCACTTCGTGATCGCGAACGATTCTATTCACGGACCGGTCAATTTCGTTTCACCAAACGCTGTACGTAATCGTGAATTCACGAACACACTAGGACGGGTACTCCGTCGTCCGGCGATCTTGCCAGTACCCGGCTTTGCCGCGCGCCTCGTTTTCGGTGAAATGGCGGATGCACTCTTGCTGAGCAGCATCCGTGTTTCACCAACAAAATTAATCGAGAGCGGTTATGAGTTTCATCACCCTGACCTGGAATACTCCTTACAGAATATACTGAAAAACTAAGCCCTTAGGCTCTCAGTTCTCACACAATCGCAAATGAGACATGAATGCATCTAGCGCGACTTCGTCAGCCGGAGTACCGGTCGGATCAAACTCGCTGACTTCGGACTCGGGATGAGGATCGGGTCCAAATAAAACGCCCATCCGAATTCTCTTTGATTCCCCGCCGCAACCGATCACCATCACTGACGTGACACCATCAGATTTGCTATCCGAGATTTCAATCTCGCCACGATACGCGATCCAGGAGATGCTCTGAGTCTCTTGCTCGAAACTGCCGCGGCCAAGTTCATCGCTGACGTCAAAGTGAATATTCTGTTGTTTGAGAAAACTCGTATCGCTGCGTCGCCCTTCCATAAAATCCTCGACCTCACGCCGCTGCTCTTCACTCGAGATCAGCGAAACAAAAAGAAAGCCTTTTTCCCGCGGCCCGTCCGGTTCGCCATCGTCATGCGACGGCTGATCACCAAGCAGGGCAAAATCAGCAATAAATGGCACCGAAATGCCAATCACAGGATAGTAGCCGTCGGGAAACTCATCGGCGCCAAGAATCTCTTGTACCTTCCCTGCCCTCGCAGCTGGATCTTTGATGTCCTCAGCAAACTGTTTTGCTTTCTTTACACCGAAGTAACTGAGCCCTCCTACAACAACGATCGTCAACACCACAAAAGTGGCACAGCCTCCGAGTACACATCCCCACGGAAATTTCTTTTCGCTCATAGCTCTCCCTTATTGATCAACCATCAACAACAATAACGTGATTATCTTGAAATGTGTTCTCCAATATCGTTGCAATCTTCGCGGCTTGATCCGACCACGCGCTGAGATCGGCGAGCTCAAAGCCATCGAAAAAGAGCCGGAGCGAACCATACTCATCCGCACCAAGATCAACCGCAGGACCCCGCCTCCGTGAACCGCCGTCGATGTCGATCTCTCCCGGTTCCGGCACGAAGTCTGAAGGCGCACCATCCCGGGCGACAGAGGTCTCGGCAATCTGATAATGACCCGTGCCCACATCGAGGCTCACCTCGGGATCAGAATGCAAAGAAGCAACGTCAAATGACGTACCCGATAACCACGATGCAAAATCCCCATAGTAAGTATCGTTGAACGCGAAAGCGCCTTCGCCGGCTGTACCCCCGCCGATGCTCCAATAGAGATTGTTGTCAATTGTTGTATTCGTTGCACTTCCGGCTTCCCAATTCGCGATGAGAACCATTTCAAAAGGGGCAACAATCGGAGGCACCCCCTGAATAATATTGTGCTCGACCAGATTAGTATCGCCCCACTGCACCCAGATCTCGGCGATTCCGCCACCTGAAAAATACGTGCCTTGACCATTTTCGCCGAGGGTATTGTTGCCGACGAGCGTATTGCCGCGAAAGATACAATCTTCGACCCGGCCTGCGCTCTCGGCATAACCGCCAAAAACGAGTCCCGCCTTTTCCGAAGAGCTGACCTGATTGTTTCGTACAATGACGCCAGACGTCACGAGCCCGAAATTCTCCGCGCCGATCTCGATGCCGAGGTCACACCCTTCGATAACATTCGCTTCGATGAGAATGTCGCGACCTCCGTCAACATAGATGCCCCCAGCATAACCACCTTCATATGAAGAATTTGCCGAACGCACGGTATTGCCGCGCACAACGCCATTTCGCGCGACCAGTGCTGTATTCGGCTGAATGTCGGTCTCGCCGCCGATCATATCGATGGCAATATTGTTGATATCATAAACAATATTATCGATGATCAAGAAACCGTCAACATTGCCGTTGAGCGTCATCGCTTCGCTGGGCGCCGCTTGGACGTCGTGAATAATACAATCCCTGATGACGAGGTCAGAGATTGCCGTTGTTTCGGTGCCATACACCGTAATCGCCATTGCCGAGACTCCAGTCACGTTGTGAATCTGCAACCCAACCAGCATGATATTGGTACCGCTACCAGTGATGCGAACTGCTGATCCATCGTCAACAACCGAGTGGTCGAAAATCTCAAAACGCAGAACCCGGATATGGCTGCGATTCGTGATGGTGATGACATTATCAACGCTCAGCGCCGAAGCGTCGATTTGCGGCACAGCGCCAGGCGCACCCATCAAAACGATCGGCTGGCTGGGCAACCCACTGCGCGGGAAATCAAGAGCTTCAGAATAGCTTCCAGCCGCCACCTGAACCCAATCGCCGGGTTGCGCCGCATCAAGTGCCGATTGAATCGTTGCATAACTACCCGATGGCACTTCGAGCACCGCAGCCCCGGCGAAAACAGCGCCAAAGACCAGCGGGCCTATAAAACACAGCATCAATTTTTCCGATTTCATCAGATGATTGTAACAACTTCTTATTATAGCAACTACAATCTCCGATTCATAAACGCATCAACAACGTCGAGCATCGCTTCGTCGAGGATTTGACGAATCTCTTCGTCGATGCGCGGACTGATACCACCCCAGAAGGCTTCAGCCACCGAAGCTGCAATTGCCCCCTGGGTATCAGCATCCCCGCCGAGCGAAATCGCTAGGCGAACCGTATGTTCAAAGTCCTCTGCGTCTAGAAACGCAATCAGCGCCTCGGGCACGGAGCCTTGGCAGGTCACATCGAAGCTATAGCTGGGCCGGATCTCAGCGACAGTACGGTTGAGATCGTAGCCAAACCGGCGCTCGACCTCTGAACGAATCGTCGATTTTCCGGCCCCCGTACGCGCGAGAAATATCGCCGCCGCTGTTGCCTGAGCGCCTTTGATGCCTTCTTCATGGTTATGCGAAACCGCAGCCGATCGCTCCGCTGCGGCCAGAACCGCATCTAAATCATCATAGAACCAGCCGATTGGGCTGACGCGCATCGCCGAGCCATTGCCAAAGCTTGAGTATGGTTGCGGCTTCTCACTTTGAAGCCATTTCTGAAAATTCCCGCCATATCCAGCATTGGGATACCGCCGTCCCCACCTATGATACGCCGCCGAAAAATCACCATCACTGAGCAACGCATCAGCGGTCGCTACCGTCAAAACCGTATCGTCGGTGAAGAAGCGCCGCCTTTCGAAAAGATCAAAATCTTCGGTCTTTGATGCATTCCACTCATACGCCGCACCAAATACATCACCCGAGATCGCTCCCAACATCACAGCGCTCCAAGTGCTGTCCTGCCCTCGATGACTTCATCGCGGGGCAGACGTCCATCTTCGAGTTCTTCGTCGCTCAAACTAAGCAGTTGCTCGTAGAAACGAGCCGCTTCCGCCCGAAGTTCAGTACCACCAAAACCGCGATCAAACATCTCGTAGAGAACATCTTCGGCGGCGGCAAAATTGCCGTTCGCCACCCGATATCGAAAGAGGCGGATCAGAACCTCCTCGGGCAGATCATAATCCTCAAGCTCAGAGACGGCCGCTTCCATACGCGCGACGGCAGGACTCAGAATTTCATGACGAAAAACAAGAAAAGCCTCGAGATAAAGCACCAGCGCCGTGATCCTGCGCTGGGCTGCACGATCGGGATTGCCGTGCAATGCATCATGTCCGCCGCGCAACGCAGAAAGTTCAGCAATCGCGAGGCAACGTGCAGGATCTATTTCACCATCGGTTAAGAGAATCTCCAGCAGGGACTTTAACGACAAGGTATCAAGTAATCCGAAACCGAGGCCCGAAAGCTCCTTGAGGGCCCGGTCGAGTTCGTTTTCAAATTGCTCGGGCTCGGTCGTCTTCATTTTTCCCATCAAACGCGCAACAATTCGCGCAATTTGGGAGATGAGTCTCAGAATATAGTCGTGCCTCAGCATGCCAAACCACCAGTCGATCGACAATACACCTGCAACTTGGCGATCACTCCGGATCCGGCCTTTTCCACCTATAAGGCAGATCCTTGACGGCGCCCGGTTCTTTCATCGTCGCCAGCGCATCAAGCATATCCATAATGATGCGGCGCTGACGGATCGTATTGCCCGGTTCGCCGAACATACTGCCTCGCGCAAATTTTACCTGAACAATTCGCGGCGGCTTGATTTTGGCCGAACGGTCAGGCACGTTGCCAATCGAAATTGTCGGGATCCCTGATTCTTCAACCATACGCTGGATCAGACCCACGGTCTGATGGCATTTGGGTCACACCGGTACCAGCAACAAAACATCAATTTCTTGGGATTTGAGGCGGGAAATCAATGCCGGGATGGCCTCAGATATCAATGTCACCACATCGTTGACATAACTGAAACTGAAATGCACATCGCTGACTTTGCCGAGCACACCTTCCGATTCCAATTCAGTCAAACGATGGATTGGGAAGATGGTATTGACATCCTCAAGTGCCAGAGCGTGGTCGTAATGAGCGTGGGCGATGCCAACATCTTCTTGACACACGGTTTTGGGAATCTCCCGAAAACTCGTATCACCATGAATCGATTGGGTTTCAAAAGGCGATTGGCTGTCCTTGAGGTACAGGCCCCCACTGCTAAGAAGGGCAAAGGTCTGCTTTGAAGGGTCACCGGAATATGGCGTCCAGGGGATACCATCGGGTACCACAAAAGGATAATTCTTGACGACCTTTTCAATCTTGCCTGCCATATAATCCGGCAGACTTTCTTCGACCCATCTCTCATAAGCGGGCTTAAATTTCTCCAGATCGATGGTCATAAGTCCTCCTTTTTCAAAAAAGAGGCTAGCAAGGAATTCGAGTCTCTGCCATAGGATCAGCTACAATCCTGAACCCGGCTGCCGGCCACTATGGCAGCTGGAAAGGACAAGAATATGAGCGAGACCGTCGATCTAGTCTTCACCAATGCCCATGTATTAACCATGGATGAAAATTTCACCCAGTACGATCCCGGCGCCGTTGCAGTGCGCGGCGATGAAATCATCGCAGCCGGTCCGGATGCGGAGATTCAGCAGAACTTTGACGCTCCCCAATTGGTCGATTGTCAGGGTAAAGCGCTGCTTCCAGGCCTCATCAACACCCATACCCACGCGCCCATGACCCTTTTGCGGGGCATCGCAGACGACCTTCGGCTCGACGTCTGGTTACTCGGTTATTTAATGCCGGTTGAGAGAGAATTCGTATCTCCAGAGTTTGTTCGCCTCGGCACTGATCTCGCGTGCATCGAGATGATTCGATCGGGAACGACCTGTTTCGCGGATATGTATTATTTCGAAGACGAAGTGGCCAAAGCTGCAGAATACGCAGGGCTGCGAGCCGTTGTTGGGCAAACTGTGCTGCGATTCCCTGCGCCCGACGCCGGATCTTTCGAAGAAGCTTTAGCCTCTGCCGAGCAACTCATCAAGAAGTGGAAAGGGCACCCGCTAATTATTCCTTCGGTTGCGCCGCATGCCCCATACACCTGCACCGATACGATTTTGCGGGCCGTGGCGGATCTGGCGATCAAATACGACGTACCACTACAGATTCACCTCGCTGAAACCGAATTCGAGGTCAACGCGAGCCGCGACGAACACAATATGCCGGTCATCCCGTATGTGAAGAAGCAAGGAGTGCTCGACGCCAAGACGATCGCCGCCCACTGTGTACATCTCGACGACGGCGAAATGAATACTCTTGAACACCACGGCACCGGGGTTGCCCACAACCCATCGTCGAATCTCAAGCTGGCATCCGGAATCGCTCCGATAGCCAAAATGCACGAAGTTGGAGTACATGTCGGCATCGGGACCGACGGTCCTGCATCGAATAACGATCTTGATATGTTTGAAGAAATCCGCCTCGCTGCGCTGCTCGCGAAGGGCTCAAGCGGTGATCCGACTGCAATACCTGCGCGCACCGCCATCGCGATGGCAACATGCGGTGGGGCCAAAGCCCTGCACCTCGATCATTTGATTGGCAGCATCGAGGCCGGCAAACGTGCCGATATGATCCTGGTTGATCTCGGCTGCTTACACAATGCGCCCCGGTTTCGCCGTGATGATGATGCGATCTATGCACGGTTGGTATACGCCAGTAAATCCACCGACGTCACCGACGTCATGGTCAACGGCAACTGGCTGATGCAGGATCGCGTCGTGCACCTGAAGAATGAAACTGAACTCCTGCAATCAGCAGACGAGTTTGCACGTCGCATCGACAGCTTTCTCATCGAAAGGGAACGCTCGGTCGCCTCCAAGCTGGTGGCGATTGGTGGCGCCGCCGAACAGGAGAGTTTTGAGGTCCAGGCTAAAATCAGGGTCACCAATATCGATCAGCTCCACGAAGCTCTCAAAGGGTCGGATATCGAAGTTCTGCATCACCGGCACTACCACGAGTACGACACTTATTTTTCTTTCGACGAATTGGACCAGGGATGGTTGCGTTATCGTGAGGACGAATACCTCGACGAGACGGAAGCAGTGAACTCGGTACGGGCGCGGTTAACTCTGATCGGTCCGGTGCAAGAGTCCGAGCTGCCATCGCAGGTGCTTCTCTCGCGTAGCCGATACATGGCCCCGGCCAGCCACAGCCGCCGTTTTTATCGCGAATACTTCAAACCTACGGGTGAACTCGAGATCGTCAAAGACCGCCAGCGCTGGCGTGTACTCTTCCGTGGCACCGAGTTATATATCAACCTCGACACGATCGAAAAACCGGACCTAGGAACCTTCCTGGAGGTCAAGAGCCGCACCTGGAGCCGGGTTGACGCCGAACACAAAGCTACCGTGGCCAGCGCATTACTCGGCGCATTAGGTGGCAATCCCGATGACACCGTCACTCTGGACTACTTCCAGATGATCAACTAGAAAGCGCGTCAAGAAAGGACAATGAACCGTGAAGATTGAAGTTGTTGCAAAGCCATCCGAAGACACTCTGACCGAACTCGGAGTCCGGTCCTGGCCGCAGTGGGGTTGCAAAGAATCGGTTTTCCCATGGACCTATGAC